>Ga0209407_1001865_pt1 | contig 21036 bp, 14 predicted proteins | sample AD_JPNHG3_MetaG_FD_184410 | JGI IMG/M metagenome (GOLD analysis project Ga0209407, IMG submission 184410) | Active sludge microbial communities of municipal wastewater-treating anaerobic digesters from Japan - AD_JPNHG3_MetaG (SPAdes) (version 2) | ecosystem: Engineered > Bioreactor > Anaerobic... | reverse complement strand
TGCCTCAGGGCGGAACTGTTTTCATGACCACTATCCCCGACCTCGGTAACCTCTTCGGCGGAAATACAAATGCAGATGTAGCGGAGTACAACAAGCTGATAAAAAAGGTTGCTGACGAATACAGCTCCAACGGTAAAAATATCATCTATGCCGATATCCACAGTGTGATAGATGCTTCAAAGGATCTTGCAGACGGTGTTCACCCGAATTCGGGCGGATACGAAAAAATGGGCAAATACTGGTTCGATACCCTTGACAGCTTCTTCAAGAGCAGTAGCCCTCAGGAGCCTGATTATTTACTCGGCGATGTTAACTCGGACGGCAGGATATCTGTTTTCGACATTGCAGCATTCCGCAGCGGACTTGTAAGCGGTTTCAGTGACGCGACTGCATCGAAAGCCGCTGATATAGACGGAAACGGTACTCCTGAAATGTCCGATCTTGTACAGCTCTGCAAATTCCTTATGTGTGAAACAAAGGAATTAGGCAAATAAAAAACTCCTGCGCATGCAGAAGTTATAATTGTAATTACCGGGGGAAAACCTTTCTGAAGAAAGGTTCTTCCCCGATAAATATATATCATTATTCGTTAACTGTAACTTCTATATCGTCGGCTTCTTTATACTCGCCCTCTTCTCTGAGCTCGTTTCTGTATACAACTGCCTTGCCCGAGGACTGATATCCCTCAATTGTAAGTGCAGTTTCGTACATCTTGCCGAGTTCGAGGCCGCATTTTGCCCACGCATCGAAGTGCTTCGATATCGAGATAGTACCTTCAAGGCGTGTTCCGTCACCTTCAGGCTTTGTCTTTCTTACGCTCCAGTACTGGTCGAATGTAGTCGTTCCCTCTATGGAAGGCTGTTCAACACGGGTAGTTCTGTAGATATCATACTCAGCGCCGTCCACCTTGACAGTACCGAGAGACTTGTCTGCTCCGGGTGGTCTCCAGCTTCCCCATGATTCTACTATGTAATACTCGATAAGCGGCTTTTTGGTCCAGCCGTAAACGCACATGTAGGAATTGCCGTTAGGCTGATAGTCAACGCCGTAGTCCACATAAAGATTACCCATTTCGCGGTATGTCTTTGTGGAACCGAGCTTCTTTCCCTTACGGAAAAGCGCATTATTGATGTTATCCCATTCGCAGGTGAAAGTACCGCCTTCGCTTACTGTAAAGGAAGTATCTCCTGTATCCTTCCAGAGCTCATAATCGTAGCCGTCGGAATTGCCCTTTGTGTTATAGGAATAGACCTTTCCTTCAAGGGAAAGAGTCGGAGTTTCAACAGCGGATGAAGCTGATGAAGAACTTTCCTTTTCAGGTGCGGAACATCCCGGAAAACAGCCCATGATGCAGCAAAGTGAAACACACAGGCAAATTTTTTTCATGATATTATTACTCATTCGCATGACCCCTCTTGATTTTATATAATATTGATTTTAACATATTACACATTAAAAATCAAGCTGATTATTGTTATCAATTTGTTCACACTTACCGATATTTGCTTTCATCACGGTCTTTGCAGAAAATAGCACAGGCTCCGATAAATTACATCGGAGCCTGTGGAGTAGGAAGTAATGGTGAATTACTTTTTGGAGGTTACATTGATCATATGGACTTCTCAGCGTCCCATTTCTGTATCTCAAGGGCATCCATAGGAGTAAGTCCGTCGCCTGTTCCGAATACATCTGCGTTGAACTCGCCTGTCCTGGAAACAGGATATTTTACGCTGTTTGCTGAATTCTGAAGGATAAGCAGAGCATCTGCAAGACCTGTCTCATTATCGCAGTTTGCGTCGCCTGTTCTGAGTACAGAGAGGTCTATACCGCTCATATAGCTTGATAATGTGTTTACAGAATCGCTGAGAGCAACTGTATCTGTAGCTTCTAATTTATAATCAAAATCATAACTTTCCCTTCCTGCGTTGAAGCGGTTCATTTTATCAAGCAGTAAAGCTTCATAATTGATTCCCGGATGAGAGTGGATATAATACTCGCATGCTTCTGTGAACTCATCCTCAGTGCTGTAAACCGAATCGAGCTCGTTAAGGATATACATCATCATGCATTCTGTTTCAAGAACGTCACAGCTTACGCCGTTCTCATTGAAATCGAACTTAGTGTTATAGTTATCGCGTATCTCAGGTAATACCTTTATCTTTACCTGAAGCTCAGGGAATGTCCTTATAAGTTTACTTGTCTCAAACTCATCAAAGGGACTGATGTTTTCGCAGTTGAGGTTATAAAGGATACTGTAGTCTGCAACGTTTATTACGCCGTTAAGGTCCATATCAGGCTCAGGAAGAACGCCTGTCTTGACATTCTTGTAATATGTCGGGAAAGCAGCCTCGATATCCTCCTGAGAGAAGTTATAGCGGTTTACATCCTCATCTGTAGGTACATAGTCGTCTATAACGCCTTTGCCGAATTTGAATGCAAAATCAAGATAGTAGGAGTAATTGCCGAAAAACGGTTCATCGTATGAATTGTAATGATAGGTATAACACTGTGTATTCATATTTCTGTATTCATACTCATAACAATGATATTTGAAAGACTCATCATACGAATAATAGTCGGGATCGAAATATTTCTTTTCTATCTTATTGTTCGAGAGATAATACTTTACCAGATATTCGAGCTGGATATCTTCGTTATAATAAGCTGCGATGTATTTTGAAGCAGTGTCAAAGTAAGTACATGCCTTGTTGAATTCGCTTTCAGTGATCTTATACGGCTGTCTGTAAATTCCCCAGTCAATATCGGGATCAGCACAATATGTATCATAATAATCACTGTATGCCTTATAATTATGGTAATGATCTTCAAGCAATTCACTGGTTTGTTTCTCATAATAATCAGTACCAACATTTGCTCTGAAGCATAAGAGAAGAAGTACATCATCAAAATTGAATTCGCCGTCGGAATTTATATCCATATCGAGTTCTTCTTTTTCGATCATATCTTTCATATAATTATATGATCTGCCGGACTCGAAGAACTCATAACGCAGGCAATAATCGATGAATTCTGATACCATTTTTTCTGAGGTATCATAACCCTCGGGACAGTTTTCTGTATAAAACTCATGGTCAAAGTAACTAAGATCAATATCGTTATATGTGAGGTAATAACAAGCAAGCTCTGTTGAATCAAGCTTATAATAACCTTTATAATATTCATACTCCTTGCCTGTATCAGGATCGGTCTCGATTGTCTTAACGCCGTCGTTTACAGGAATGACATTGAATTTATCCAATACATCCTTAGGAAGCATTTTATCTCCGTCTTCACTTTTGACAGCATCTTCTGCAACATAGAAGGCATAAAGATCTATGATATCAAATTTTCCGTCGGAATTAAGGTCGATGTCTACATTGTAGTCCTCAATGAAGCTCCTTGCTTCGTCAGCTCTGTTCTGCACCTTGTTTACAGGCGTATATGAATCTGCTTTAACGCTCAGCACAGGAGCATTTGCGATCGTGAGGAGTGCCGCAGACATTGCAAAAAATTTTTTCATTACGATTCTCCCTTCGTATTCGTATTCTTCATTGGTTTTAGTCACAGCAGCAGTAACTGTCACTTCGGGCGCTGTAGTGAAGTTAACTGTTACAGCAGTCTGTACCGATGTCTGTGCGTGACGGTCGGATGTCACAGCAGCAGTTGGTGTGTTATTGACTTTCGCATCGGTAACAGCAGGTGCTGTTACTTTATCAGCCGACGCAGTCTCATTTTTTATCGAAGCGGACGGAACGGGCGAAGCCGTCTGAACAGGTTCTGCCGCGATGATGTATGATGTTACCGCTGTGGTAAGTTTATTATTAGGATCTGTAACAATGGGTACAACAGTGACCGTTCCGATATCAGCCTTTACAGCATCGGCACTTGATGAAACAGCTTCTGTTGAGCTGTGTGCTGTCGGCTGTTCGGACGGTACTGTTGTGGAGGTCTCAGAGATCACACTGCTGCCAAACAGTGACGGGTCCTTTAAATTTTCATCTCCGCGGAAAAGTCCCCATCCCGAAACTCCTACTGCGATAAGCAAAGCGGCAGCAGAAGCGGCGAAGGAATAATATCTGTGTATTACAGGCTTATGTTCACGTTCGGCTTCTTCGATCAGGTCATCATCGATATTGTTTATGCCCCTGTATAATTTCATGTCACTCATCCAGATATCCCTCCTTCTGCAAGAATGTCCTGAGTTTTTTTCTCACTCTGAAAAGATATGTAGCCACAGTTTTCGTGTTCATATCATAAAGCTCTGCTATCTCCTCCAGTGTATCGGAGTACCAGTATCGCCTTACGAACACTTTCCTGTACTTTTCAGGCTGGCTCCTGAGGAAAACGCTTATAGCTTTTCCGAGCTGTTCATCCGTAACATTGTCTTCTATACTTTTTCCATCGGGTATACAATCTGATAATTCATCCAGTGAAACAGTGAGAGCAGCATTCCTTTTTTCGGCTGTATTATACTTTATCCTGTTTATTGCACAGTTTTTCACAAGCTTGCATAGATATACTTTCAGGTTTGAAGGTCTGTTGGGCGGAATAGAACTCCATACATCCATATATGCAGAATTCACACATTCCTCCTGATCCTCTTTCTGCGAAAGGATATGTCCTGCAATATACCAGCAAAGCTTGTCATAGCGCAGTTTCAGCTCAGAAATAGCCTGTTCGTTTCTTTGCCATAGCAATTCGATTATTGACGCGTCATCCAAAGGTCCAACCTCCTTTCATGAAGTCCTCTGTTTATTAAGACAACTTCCGACCGATAATATTTCACTTTTTTTGAAAAAATTTTCTGCAATTTTATTTTATCTCATTTATATGCTTATCTCTGTATCCGAAAAATACTGTCGCAGAGACGGTTAAGCCATTCATTCACGGTTATCTTTACGGTATTTTGAAGGCGAAACACAGGCGTATTTAACAAACTGACGTGAAAAATACGCATAGTCTTTATATCCGCACATATCAGCTATCTCGTTGGCGGAAAGATCGGTAGTGAGCAGAAGGTTCCTTGCGTATTCCATGCGGCTTGTCCATATATCCTTTGTACAGGGAATACCGTAACGCTGTTTGTAAAGCCGCTGGAAATGCGAAACGGAAAGATTCAGTCTTTCTGCGATATCAGGAATATTCCACTCCTTTGCAGGATCGGCATAGATCTCTCTCCTTATCTTTTCGATCGCATTATCATATGGAGTATGAACGCTGCTGTTCTTGTTTTTGCAATGTGAGTTTATATGAAGCAGGATAGCTGTCAGCAGATGATGAAGAGTAGTTTTACTGTCAGGCAGTTCAGCATTGAAGATCTCTTCACATGCTGCGATCAGCTTTGAAACACTGTCGTCTTCAAGCTTTATCGGAGTATTGAATTCAAATTCAAGACTGTCAATAAATTCATTGTCCTCTGGTTCGATGCTGAACCTTATCCAGTCATCGCAGTATTCCTCACCGTCCCCGTATAAACAATGCGGCATACAGCTTTTCACGATGAAAACCGTATTCTTATCGACCTTATACTCATTTTCTCCCATACATATACGTGCTTTCGACTGCACGAGTATTATCTGAGTACCGAAATGTCCGTCAGGACGTTCTATTGAAAATGATGCAGGATGTTTCCAGTGCCAGCCAAGCATGTAGATATACATTACTGATTCCCCCTTTGATGATATTATACATAATTTCACAGTATTAGTCAATCAGTTTTATGCAACAAAAATTCAAATTTGCGATAGAAATGTCTATTTTCAAATTGCAAATGCAATGATATAATAATGTTGCCATATAAAAAATGTACCGAAAAATCGGTGCAAAGGAAAATATATGAGGGGGAATAATCATGAACAAAAAAACTCAGAAGGCTGTTAGCCGCAGCTGCTTCACTGTCGATTTGTATGGGTACAGTTGACGGCGTTGCAGGCATGATCGATGCAAACGCTGCATACGGTGTCGGCGGCAACGGCAAGGCAGTAATGGAGTACCTCGACAGAGGTATCTACGCTGTCAAAAACGGAAACGGTATGTTTGTAAGCTGGCGTTATAATGCCAACGACTCGGATGATGCCGAATTCAGACTTTACCGTGATGACAAACTCATCTACACCAGCAAATCGGGTGACGCTACCTCTTATCAGGATAACGGCGGCGGCACAGGTTCAAAGTATCGTGTGGACTGCATTGAGGGAGGCAAGGTAGTCAACTCGCAGACCTGTAAATTCACCTCGGGAAACAATTATTTCGACATCAAGCTGAACAGTCCCGGCAGTCAGTATTCACCAAATGACTGCTGTGTGGGAGATGTGGACGGCGACGGTCAGTACGAGATATTCCTGAAATGGGATCCTTCAAATTCAAAGGACAATTCCCAGCAGGGCAAGACCGACAATGTTTTCATCGACTGCTATACCCTTACAGGCAAACAGCTATGGCGTGTTGACCTCGGCAAAAATATCCGTGCAGGTCAGCATTACACGCAGATGTGCGTTGCAGACTTCGACTGCGACGGCAAAGCTGAACTCATCACAAAGGCCGCCGACGGCACAAAGGACGGCAAGGGCAAGGTAATAGGCGACGGAAGCAAGGACTATCGCAACGGCAACGGCTATATCCTTGACGGTCCCGAGTATATGACACTCTTTGACGGTCAGACAGGTGCAGCTCTCGACACTATCGATTTCCCCGTTCCGAGAGGAAAAGTGTCAGACTGGGGCGACAACTACGGAAACCGTGTGGATCGAATGAACAGCGGTATCGCTTATCTTGACGGCGTTCACCCGTCAGCGCTCTACGGCAGAGGCTATTACACAAGACTCACCTGGTCTGCCGTTGATGTTGTTAACAAGAAGCTGGTCAAAAGGTGGGTTTACGATTCTACCTTCAATAAGAACACTCCAGGCTGGGGCTGCGGCAACCATAACGTAATGGTCGCCGACTGCGATAACGACGGCAAGCAGGAAGTCTTCACAGGTGCAAACTGCATCGACGATAACGGTAAACTTCTCTGGACATCAGGAAACCTTCACGGCGATGCTATGCACGTCGGAGACCTTATCCCCGACCGCGAAGGACTGGAAGTATGGGAATGCCACGAGGACAAGCCTTACGGAGAGTCCTGTTACGATGCAAAGACAGGAAAGGTAATCTTCCACATAAACAATACCAAGGATACGGGACGCTGTGCCGCCGATAATGTATGGGCAGGAAATAAAGGTGCGGAATTCTGGGGAGCTGCTGACGGAAATGTCTACAACTCCGCAGGAAAGAAAATAGGCGGCACAAAACCCGCACAGAATTTCTTCATCTACTGGGACGGTGACCTTGAACGTGAGATACTTGACGGAAACAAGATATCAAAAATGACTGGCGCTGACAAGATAGACCGTATATTCACCGCAAACGGATGCGGCTCTAACAACAGCTCGAAATCTGTACCATGTATGACTGTTGACCTTTTCGGTGACTGGCGTGAAGAACTCATCATGAGAACCGATGATAACACAAAGCTCCGTGTATGGTGTACGGCATCTGCTACAAAGGTACGTCTCACAACTCTCATGCACGATATGCAGTACAGAGCGCAGAACTGCTGTCAGCAGTCCTCATACAATCAGCCTCCACACGTAAGCTACTACCTCGGAAGCGATGCTCCTCTCCCTGCAAGACCAAAGGTACTGCTCAACAACGAGCCTGTAAGGACAGAGACTCCCGTACAGTCTGAAACTCCGACAACAGCAGTTGAACCTGCACCTGTTCCCGCTACAGCGGCTCCCGTACAGGATACAGGAAACTACAGCAAGAAGTTCGACCTCGGCGCAAACGCTCAGAACGGCTTTACTTCCGTAAAGGCTTCGGACAAATACGACAAGAACAAGGGCTACGGCTTCTCGGGAAATGATGTTAAGGACGTTGCCGCATCAGGTAAGAACGAACTCAGCGATGCTGTACAGTTCACAGGAAACACAAATTTCAACGCTGACGTACCGAACGGTCTTTACAAGGTAAAGGTAACTCTCGGAAACACTGCCCGCACAAGCGTTTACATGGAGAATATGCTCCAGATAGTCAACATGACAGGCAATAATGCAGTTGACGAGATAATCCTCCCCGTTACTGACGGTCAGCTCAATATACGTGCAGCAGCAGGAAAGGAAGGCAACGCCTACTCGATCAGTGCGATCGAGATAAACAAGATATCCGACAGCACTTCTATGCCTTCAACTGTATGGCTCTGCGGTGATTCCACTGTATGCAATTACTACCCTCTCGATTCAAGCACTCAGGCAGGCTGGGGACAGATGCTCAGCAAGCATATCGACAGCAGCTGGTATGTAAGGAATATGGCTGCAAGCGGAGAATATGCCAAGGGATTCGTCGATCGCGGCAACTTCGACTGCATTGAAAAATACGGCAAGAGCGGAGATGTATTCGTTATCTCTATCGGCATAAACGACGGAAAGTATTACAAGGGCGACGAATATAAGAAGGTCGTTTCCGACATGGTAAAACGTGCAAAGGCTAAGGGAATGGACGTTATTCTCGTTAAGCAGCAGGGCAGAAAAGGTGACTACTCACTTTCACCTCTCCTCAAGAGCAGATACTTCTCAGCGGAACTCGATCAGATAGCATCCGAACAGGGCTGCAAGGTCATCGATCTGTTCACTCTCTGGCAGGACTACTGCGTATCTGTAGGTGCAGCAAAGGCAGACGGAATGTATATCGACAATGTTCATCCCAACCGTACAGGTGCTGATAAACTTGCTGAGCTGTTCGCATCACAGTTCAGAAACAGTCCGTCCGAAGTAACTGTTCCGACTGCAACCGATGCTCCGACAACTCCTGCTGTTCCTGCATCAGATATCACCGACGGTAAGATATATACATTCAAAAACGTCAACAGCGGACTTTTCCTCGCAGTTGAAGGCACAAACGCTGCAAACGGCACCAATGTACAGCAGTCCGCTGCAAATGGCGCACAGGCACAGTTCAAGGCAGTTTCCGCAGGCGACGGTTACTATTACCTCATCTCTCAGCTTGGCGACGGCAGCTCATATGCACTTGATGTAAACGCCAAAAAGACAGAAGACGGTACAAATATCGAGTTATACACATTCAAGAATGGCGAAAATCAGAAGTTCAGGTTCGTCAAGAATAACGACGGCACATACTCTATCCTCACCAAGATAACTGACGGCGCATCTGCTCTTGATGTTAACGAACAGTCAAAGGATACAGGTGCAAATGTCCAGCAGTACACCTTCAAGGGCGGTGACAACCAGAAATGGTACGTTGAGACCGCTGAACAGTCCGACGCCAGCACAATTTCCGAACCGACAACTAACAGTCCCGAACCTGTATCACAGTCTCAGCTTCCCGAACCGACACTACTCGGAGACGCTACACTTGACGGCTACGTAACCCTTTCAGATGCACTTCTCATTATCCAGCACTGTGCAAACGCTGCCAAGTACCCAATGAATGAACAGGCACTTTCCAACGCAGACGTTTTCAACCGCGGCGACGGTATCTCACCTATGGATGCACTTGCGATCCAGAAATTCGATGCAAATATCATAACAAGCTTCCCTGTCAACGAATAATATCTTCATTGCATATACATTAAAAAAGAGACTCCACAGGAACTTCCTGTGGAATAAGAGTTTCAAAAAAGCCTGAAATCATTTATTTTGGGATTCTAAAGGGATACTATCCCTTTAGCGGATTCCAAAGGCAGAGCCTTTGGTGGGGTTGGAGGGGCAACGCCCCTCACTGCACAAAGCGCCCCGCAAAGGGTGAATTTCAAAACAGTCCGGTGGACTGTTTTGAAAGAGGGAACGCCCTGCAAGAGAGGGCGTTCCCTGATAAATCCGTATTATTTTGACAAGCTGACTCCACAGGAACTTATCCTGTGGAGTTTCTTCATTACAGTAGTTTTCGCTCATAATACATCCTTCATCAGAAGTCTTCCTGCATTTATTGCTGCAACAATTCCGACTACAAGCACCGCCAGTGCAGCAGGTATCGGTGCAAACAGACTGATAATACCGCTTATCAGAGGCGCCAGAGCTATCACTGCAATGAGCTTCGCAAACTGTACTGCGTATTTTTTCTTGTCCTTTATATCTGCAAACTGACTCTTCGGTATCAGATCCACGGATTTAGCTGCATAGAGTATCCCTGCGTAAATAAGCAGTGCACCTGCAAAAGCAGCGGTCACAAAAAAGTATGCATTTTCCATTTTTTCCTCCTTTACTGCAATCTTTCTATAAGCATCTGGTATGCGCTCTTACCCTGATCCTTTGAATCAAGGTCAACGTCCTTGGCACTTTCTTTCCACGGTGAATCATCAGGCAGAAGCTGATACGCAATGTTGTGCTGCACCCACTCGTAAGCCATATCCTCAGCAGTTCTGAATGAAGTGCCGTCCGCACCTGGTACAAGGTGTACGCTGTTCAGCGCCTGACATATTGTAAGTATATCATCCGCATCCTGTATCTTGTATGAATCTGTTATGTGCCAGTTGTCGGGCTCGCACAGTGCGTAATAAACCTCGCCGTCATAGGTGAAAATGTAATTCTGTCCGAGACCGTCCGCATCGTAAAGTCCGATATCCTCGGGAGAAGATAACAGCGATGAAGGTTCCGTGGAAGGAAGAGTCTCCGCTTCTGTAAAAGGTTCTTCTTCAGCGACTTCCTCTGTCATCTGAGTATTCTCCGCTTCGGTGAACTCCTCTGCATCGGTAAGTTCCTCAGCCGGCTGAACAGCCTCCGCAGGCTCATCACTGCCCGAAATAACGTTTATATCAACGCTGCAAGAATAAAGCGCAGATACGCATAAAGCTGCACATATTATTTTTCTAAGATGTTTCATTACTATCCTTTCTTCCGTATCAAATCAGGAAATAACCAGCTTCCTGAGAGCAGTAAGGTCATGAACGTTTATACGTCCGTCGGGGATAATGTCGGAATTCTGCGGAGTCTTTGCGTCTTTTGCGTTCATCAGCCACCTGCTCAGCAGTACAAGGTCCGCTGATGTTATCGCTCCGTCCCCATTCGTATCACCTGTAAGTCCGCCGCTTATGACATCCAGTACGTTAGCCGCTGTAACTTCCTTGACAATGCCTTCAGCAGATGTCAGCTTTACTGTGTAAACTCCCTTGTCGGATGCTGACGCTTTATTAATAGTATAAGTGTCCCCGGAACCGTTCTTCAATGCTGTGCCGTCCTTCATCCACTGATATGACACATTTTCAACAGGAGTCCTTACTCTCAGTGTACTGCTTTCGCCCTCAGCTAAAACAATATCCTTTTCCGCAGTGTAAACCGTCATATCCGCGGGAACTGTAAGCTCCGCAGCCTTTGCATCGCCCATAAGCTTCCAGTCGTTTCCGCTGTCCTGCAGAAAGACTCTCAGGTTCTTTATTTCATCTCCTGCACTGATTCCAAATACATCAAAAGGCAGTCTGAACTCTACCATATCGCCCTTCCACTTGCAATCGCATCCGTCCCTGTTGTCGTGATTGAAGTAAACGAATCCGTTTGAAGCGTAGTACAGCCAGAAATATTCATTATCATTCTTCGGTACATTCAACTGTATATTGTAAACAGGGGCGGACGAACCTTCGGGCATACTGCTCATCACATAGAGGTATTTCTCATCCGCCCTAACCGATAATGAAGTACCGTTTTCGTTCTTTGCAAGAAGCATATCATCCGTCCACTCGCTGTTATATGTCATAATGCCGTCCACAACAGTCCTGCTTTCGGAACAGAGGAACTCATCGGAAGAAAGTCCCCTGCCCTGCTGAGTTATCCCGTACATCGAATTATCGGCACCCTTGCTGTCCGAAGCGGTTATATCCACACTTCCAAGATAGTTCGCACCAAGTTCGGACTTCCAGACATTATTGTTTGCAAAACGTATGGACCTCAGCGGAAGCTCCGTGAACTCATCGCTGTATCCGCCCATAGTTTCCTTAAGGCAGACGTTCCATTTTCCCGTCCTGATATTGTCGGGCAGCTTTACGGTAAGCTCACTATCGGTCACGGTACAGGAGTCCCAGCTGTGACAGTCGAGGTCAACGGGTACCTTAATGTAAACGCCGTCTCTTTCGAGTATGATATATCCCTGAGTATGGGGCACAGGTGCAGAAAAGCCAGTATTCTCCACGCTGAATTTCAGCTTCAGAAGGCCGCCCTGCTGTACGCTGTCCGAAAGCTCCGATTTTCTGAGCACGAACCTGTAGCCTAAGTGGTCCCTGATGAACGTGAACACATTCTGTCCGTAATAAGCGGAATTATCGGCATCTACTGTATCAAGTGCGCTGTTGAAGGTATAGTCCTTGTACAGTCCGAAGATATTGCCGTTGATGTAGCTCAGGTGAGTCTTGTACATCTCGGGTATCGCATTTTCGGGCAGGTAGGTATCGTACTTTCTGGCGAAATCGATATTTCCCGAAAACTCTCCGCCGTAGTAGGTCTCGGGAGTAACACTGCTGAGCCAGTCCGTTTCCTTTTTACGGTCGGCAAAAGTACCGAGGTCCGAATCACTGCCCATATATCCGTCATTGTACATGCCTACACGTCGGGAAAGGATACGCTGATCCGCGAAATCACTGCTGAGACGTGCCTTTTCGTATAAGTCGGCATCCGTCAGCTGTGAGCGTTTTATCCCTGCCCACTCGGCAAAGGTATCGGGAGTTCTTACCGTAACGGGTATGTTATCCGGGACAGCATCAAGGAGCGCATCGAGCAGCTTTGCCTTGTACTCCAAAGAAGTATATTTACCGCCGTGCTGTTCGCCCCATTTGCCTACAAATCCCGACTCGACAAGCGTTATTATGTCGCTGTAATCTGAAAGTATGCCGCTTTTCTTTATCTGGTCTATATGCGAAAGGACCATATCAAAGGATGCAGGTTCGGGGTTTTCTTTTCCGTTGGCATCGTACCTGAACCTCATTCCCACCATGCATCCGTTCCTGCGGCAGTTTTCAAGAGTCTGACGCCATGCAGAGAAGAACGTGTCATCAAGAGGATAGTCCTTGCCCTCGGTATATGTGCCGTCATCGGAAGAAGTACCGTTCGCACCGCAGGAAAATCCGCCTATATCTATGAAAAAAAGAACGAAACTGCCTGTGGGACTGTAAACGTTCGTTTTGCCCGGAGAACAGTAAGCCCAGACTGTAGAGGTGTAACCAGCGGCAGGGTTCTGTATCGTTTCTACTGTCTCTCTGTAGCTTATACCGCTGTCCTTCATTCCTGCTTCCGCTGCCGCAGTACCCTGTACACCTAATGAAGATAGTACCAGCGCCGCAGAAGCCGCAAGTCCTTTCAGAAGTTTACCGTTCATAGTTTTCATTCCTTTCCTGTGTTTTGGATGCGGTTATTGAGTATACATTTATTATAACTGTATTTTCTTTTACAGTCAACAGATAATTCAGAGTTTGCATTTGCTGTCAGAAAATGACGATTGTTCACATAATGTCCATGAATTTGTCGGAGCATTATGGTATAATTGTTTTGTATGTTCAAAAAAAGTCTATATTTACAAGGAAAATTGTTAACAGCTGAAAGGTGAATATTAACCTGTCAGCATTATGGCGTGTCTGTATTTACGGACTGCCGTGGGGATCATCAGTATATTCAGGGCTTATTGCTTCACAAATTAAACCTTGACATACAAAACAGCATTTCTTCCTCATCTCCGTCAGAGTTTAATTAATCGGAGCAATAATAACAAACAAAGGAGCTTGAAATGTCAAAGCGTACTATCGGAAAGCCGAGTATCAAAACCATACGTCGGCTGAAATTCTATATGATAATCGGATATGTTCTTATACTTATCGCGGCTATCATGTCGGTATCATTCCTTTATATGAAAAAGACCGACGAAGTTATTATTAACAAGGTAACAGAAATGTCCTCATCTCTCAGCACTCAGATGAAGCTGAACCTCGAAGGCTATCTTTCTCGTATCGAAACTATCGGTGCCCTTGCTTTCGGTGACGAAACGACCTACAGCTATGATGCCACCGATCCCTCAAATGATGAATATGAGGCTATAAGTACGGAAAAACGAATAACAGATAAGCTTTCGAGCCTCTGTATCATGGATAACCTTGTGGATTACGGTATAATCTACAGCAATAACAGAAGCGTCGGAAAAATTTCCAACAGTACCACAACGCTTTTCGGAGAGAATATGTTCAAGGAGCTCAGCTCCATGATAACCCGTCACCGTACTAACGACGGCTGGGCAGCAGGATGCAAAGGCGATTACAGACGCATATACTACGTAAAAAGAGTTCACAGCAACGCTATCCTCATTATCTCGTTCTACGTCAAAGATCTTGAATCTGTATTCGACAGCTCGGAGATAAACGGGAAAATGACAGTACGTCTTGTAGATGACCAGAATAATATCATCTATTCCTTTGAAAGGGATGAGATAGGCACGGAGATAGACACTGCTATAACCGAAAGGACCAAAGATAAAAACTCGGCGGTCATGATGGACGATAAGTACCTTATATCTATCGAAAAGAACGGAAAATGGCATATAGTCACTACCATTGATACTGCTTCTCTCCTTCACGAAAAAAACAATATGCATATTTATATATATCTAACAGCGGCTATTGCGGCTCTGCTCTCTGCACTGATAGCAGTCCGCTTCTCTTTCCGTATAACTGCTCCCGTGACCGATGTGGTCATGCACCTCGATACCAAGGCAAGTATCGATCAGCTTACGGGCGTATTCAACAAGCTGACCTTCGAGGACGCTGTTAACCAGCACTTTGAAAACAGGAAGGATTCCGAAAAATACGCCTTCATTCTTCTTGATCTGGATAACTTCAAGGGAGTCAACGATAATCTCGGTCATGCATACGGCGACCGTGTCCTTGCTAAAACGGGAAGTATCCTCCGCTTTGTTTTCTCCGATGATACCGATATCAGCGGACGTCTCGGCGGTGACGAATTCGGTGCTCTCATGCGTCTCGATGACGAGAGCTCGTTCGACGTTCTCAATCAGAAATGTGCCGATCTCTGCGACGCTTTCAGCACTCATTATACAGGCGATGACGGAAAATACAAGATATCAGCAAGTATCGGTGCAGCTATTTTCCCCGATCACGGCAATAATTTCGCGGATATATATTCATCTGCGGACAAGGCGCTTTACTACTCAAAGGGCAAAGGCAAAGACACCTACACCATTTATGACGGCGGTCATAACAAGGAGGACAAGCAATGAAAAAATTCATAAGGGTACCCCTTGCTATGGCTTTGGCAGGTGCAATGCTCTGTTCCTGCGGAGAAAAACAGCAGGTAGTCCACACAAAAACCGAAAAGACCGAGATAACTTTCTCGTGGTGGGGTAACGACTACAGAAACGAATACACCATGTCCGCTATAGAAAAATTCGAGGAGCTTCATCCCGATATCCATGTTAAGTGCAGCTATTCCGAGTGGACAGGCTTCGAGGAACGCAACAGGATACGTATGCTCTCGGGTACCGAAGAGGACGTTATGCAGATAAATATCGGCTGGCTCGATGAATATTCTTCAGACGGCAACGGCTATTTCGACCTTGAAATGCTGAAGGACCATATCGACCTTTCGGGTTTTGATGATAATATGCTGGATTACGGCAGAAAAAACGGCGTACTCAACGCCCTTCCCATTGCAATGAATGCCGAGACCGTATATATAAACAAGTCCATTTATGACAAGTATGGTCTTGATGTCCCCGATACATGGGATGACCTTTATAAAGCGGCAGAAAAAATGAGAGCTGACGGAGTATATCCGCTGGCAGGCTCAAAAAAGTCCATGTGGCTCTACAGCATAGCGTAAGCCGAACAAACCTGCCAGAAAAGCATCATGGACTATAACGGACATATCCGCTTCAACGTCAATGAGCTTATGGTAATGATCGATTTCTATGTAGGTCTTGTAGTGGGAAATGTTGTTCCGAAGGTCGAGGACTTCAATAAGCTGAACATAGATAACGGCGTATATGCAGGCACTGTAGGCTGGATAAGCGATGCCATGAACTATTACGGCAAGGCGATCGACAACGGCAGCGAGATAACCGTTGCACCGTATACAGCGTGGATGCCCGAAAAAGCAGGCTCAGGCTGGTTCGCTAAGCCTGCAACCCTTTATGCCATAAGCAGAAATACCGAACATCCGCAGGAAGCGGCAATGCTTATGGACTTTCTCCTTAACAGCAGCGATATGGCTGATTATCAGGGACTCGACAAGGGCGTTCCCATAAGCACTCACGCAAGGAACTACCTTGACAGCAAGGGTATGCTCAAAGGACTTCAGTATGATGCGGCTGTTCAGATGGAAAACAACTATATAATAAGCCGCATGGATCCTCAGCTCGAGAATGACGAAATGATCGAGTCCTTTATAGAAGCAAGCAACCTTGTGATATACGATAAGAATACCGTTGCCGAAGCTGCTCTCAGGCTGTTCAAGATATATAATAATATGTATTACGGATGATACAAAATGGAATATTGCCCAAAAATCCGACCTTCAGTCAGTAAAAACAAATGCTTTTCGTGAAATTTGAGAAATTAAGGAAAAAAAGCATTTTTTTCCTTGAAATAAGCTGCGGTTTGTGATATAATTCGATTTAGTGCGTTTTCCGCCTTGGCAGGAAACAGTATCATGAACGTTGAACGTTCAGCTTGGAGGTATTTTTATGGCAGCAGCACAGATCTTCGCTGTGATCATATTCGTTGCGATGTTCCTTCTCATCGTTATGGATAAGATCGAAAGACACATCGTTACTCTCGGCTGCGGACTGCTTACTCTTATCGTTGTATTCGGTATATGTATGAAAAGCGGTTCGGCGGTATGGGACACTCTTGCGATCAAAGACTTCGCCGCGACGAGTTTCTGGTATCAGGTCACCGAGAGCGAAAGCAAAGGTATAAACTGGGCGACTATCCTCTTCATTGCAGGTATGATGGTAATGGTCGAGGGTATGGCAAAAGCAGGATTCTTCCGATGGCTTTGCATGAAGATCGCATACCTTGTTAAATGTAAGACCATTCCCATATTCATCACTTTTATGGTAATGTCTGCGGTGCTTTCAATGTTCATCGACAGTATCACAGTTATCATGTTCCTTGCAGCTGTAACTATCGAGCTTGCTCAGCTGCTTAAGTTCAACCCCGTACCTATGATCCTTTCAGAGATCTTTTGTGCGAACCTCGGCGGTTCGGCAACTATGTGCGGAGATCCTCCGAATATCATCGTCGGAACTTCTATCGGACTTTCATTCTTCGATTTCCTGATGAATACAGGTCTTATCGCCGGTATCAGCCTGATCGTTTCTGTTATATTCTTCTATTTTGTATTCCGCAAAGAGATCGTCACAGAAGGCGGTTCAGATGTGGATATGTCGAAATTCCCGAAGCCTTCCGAGGCTATTACAAATAAAAAGGATTTCATCATAAGCAGTATCATTTTCGGTATCGCTGTTATCCTTCTCGTAACTCACGCAACTACTCACCTTACTGTAGCAACTATCGGACTCTTCATCGCCGTGATAACCCTTATCGCAAATGCAAAGCACATCCCCGAGCTGCTCAAAAAGGTCGACTATAAGACACTCCTCTTCTTCGTGGGACTCTTCGTCGTTGTTGCAGGACTCGAAGAAACGGGCATACTTAAACTGATCGCTGACTTTATCGGAAAGATAAGCGGTGGAAATGTTTACGTCATGGTAGCTATCATACTCTGGCTCTCTGCTATCGCAAGCGCCTTTGTTGACAATATCCCGTTTGCTGCTACTATGGTGCCTATCATCGAAAGCCTTGCAGCTACCGCAGGTGTCGATCTTCATACCCTTGCGTGGGCGCTATCTATCGGTACTGACATAGGCGGAAGCGCTACACCTATCGGAGCTTCTGCAAACGTAGTAGGAACATCTGTTGCCGCAAAGAACGGTCATCCTATCGGCTGGGGCAAATACTGCCGCAAGCTTGCACCTGCAACAGTTATAGTACTTGCTATTTCAACAGTCTATATATTCGTAAGATATTTATGATAACCTGAATTGTAAGGAGGTCAGTATATGTCACAGATAATTATTTCAGTGGGAAGAGAGTTCGGAAGCGGCGGAAAAGAGATCGCCGAGGAACTTGCCAAACGATTCGACATACCGTTCTACGACAGATATCTTATCAACGAAATATCCGAGAAAATGGGACTTACTCCCGAAGAAGTCGAAAAGTATGACGAAAAACCCAAGATGAAGATATTTTCTCGCCGTGTAAACGGTTACAGCAACTCCATAGAGGATAATATAGCTGAAATGGAGTTCAATTTCCTCAGACAGCATGCTGAAAACGGCGATTCATTCGTTGTTGTGGGACGCTGTGCAGAGACTAAACTCAAAGACTTCAAGCAGCTCATCTCACTTTTCATTCTCGGCGACCACGAAGAAAAGGTCAAGAGAGTCATGAAGCTTTACGAGCTTTCGGAAGAGGACGCAAAGCGCTTCATGGAGAAAAAGGACAAAAAGAGAAAGAGCTATCATAACTATCACTGTTCGGGGCACTGGGGCGATTCGAGACTTTACGACCTCTCGATAAACAGCTCATGCCTCGGCATTGAGGGTACTGTAGATATGCTTGAAAAGTATATACGTGCCCGTATTGAAAAAAACTGATACGATAAGCGGAAAGCAGAGATGCTTTCCGTTTTTTTATAGATACATACTATAACCAATGATAAAATACCGATATTTCACAAATTGCGAAAGCTGTGGTATAATAACATCAGAAAAGAGGTGACAGTCGTGAACACAACGATTCACATTAAAGTCAGGGACAGGATAGGTCTCGTAAATGAAATAACAGGCATAATCAAAAATCTCGGCATCGGTGTTGTCAAGCACGGCGCTGTTGTTACTATGGACCGCAGCGGCTGTCCGGTTTCGAGTTTCCGTGCAGTCCTTGATATAGGCGACAGCGCAGAATTTCAGCTTCTTACCAAGCGAATGCGACGGATAAAAGGACTTATAAGCATAGAATCAAATTAAAATCATTAAATATGTAGTTATCCTATTGACAAAGTAGGAAATGTGTGATATAGTATACTTACTTTATCTATTAAGTAGGAATTTGAATAAAAAGGAGTCGGTTATAATGAGTAACTATAAGTTTGAAACCATACAGATACATGCAGGTCAGGAGTCTCCCGATCCCGCTACGGACGCAAGAGCAGTCCCGATCTATGCTACAACTTCATACGTATTCAAGGATTCTGCTCAGGCAGCAGGACGCTTTGGCCTTACAGAAGGCGGCAACATCTACACCCGCCTCATGAATCCTACCTCGGACGTTTTTGAAAAGCGTATCGCAGCTTTAGAGGGCGGCGTGGGCGCACTGGCTACAGCTTCGGGCTCTGCGGCAATATCCTATGCAATACAGAATATCGCTACAGCAGGCGATCATATCGTTTCATCAGTTGACCTCTACGGCGGAAGCTATAATCTGCTTTCCAACACTCTCCGCGAGCAGGGACTTACTACCACATTCGTTGATCCTTCCGATCCCGAAAACTTCGAGAAGGCTATCAGGGACAACACTAAGCTTATCTACGCTGAAACTCTCGGCAACCCGAATTCAAACGTCATCGACCTTGAAGCTATCTCCGCTATCGCTCATAAGCATGGCATACCGCTTATCGTCGACAATACATTCGCTACACCTTACCTCCTGAGACCTATCGAGCACGGTGCTGATATCGTAGTACACTCCGCTACAAAGTTCATCGGCGGACACGGTACAGTAATGGGCGGAGTTGTTATCGATTCAGGCAAGTTCGACTGGGCACAGAATGACAAGTTCCCGGGACTTTCAAAGCCTAATCCTTCATATCACGGAGTCGTATTCACCGAGGCTTGCGGCAACCTTGCCTATATTCTCAAACTCCGCACAACACTCATGAGAGATCAGGGCGCAACTATCTCCCCTTTCAACTCCTTCCTCCTCCTTCAGGGACTTGAAACCCTTTCTCTCCGTCTGGAGCGTCACACCGAAAACGCTCTCAAGGTAGTTGACTTCCTTAAGTCACACCCACAGGTAGAGAAGGTCAACCATCCTTCACTTGCAGAAGGCAGAGAAAAGGAACTCTATGACAGATACTTCCCTAACGGTGCGGCTTCAATATTCACATTCGAGCTGAAAGGCAGTGCAGAGGATGCAAAGAAGTTCACCGAGAGTCTCGAACTCTTCTCGCTCCTTGCAAATGTTGCGGATGTCAAGTCACTTGTAATACATCCTGCTTCAACAACTCACTCACAGATGAGCGAAGAGGAACTGCTTTCAGCAGGTATCAAGCCTAACACAGTCCGTCTTTCTATCGGTACAGAGCACATCGACGATATTATTGCGGACCTTCAGCACGGTTTTGATGCAGTAAAGTAATACTTGCATTATAATGCGAAATGTGGTATAATGAATGCAAAGCATTCATTATAATTTATCTGAATGCCCTTGCAGATACGCAAATCTTCGATTTGCTCCCTGCATATCGGGCAATTATACCACAACGCTTCGCTTATGTGGTATAATGAATGCAAAGCATTCATTATAATTTATCTGAATGCCCTTGCAGATATGCAAATCTTCGATTTGCTCCCTGCATATCGGGCAATTATACCACAACGCTTCACTTTTGTGGTATAATGAATGCAAAGCATTCATTATAATTTATCTGAATGCCCTTGCAGATACGCAAATCTTCGATTTGCTCCCTGCATATCGGGCAATTATATCACAACGCTTCGCTTATGCGGTATAATTCCAAGGGAGCTTATGCTCCCTTCAGTCTGTCGAAAAAGCCCCTTTGCTGAGAGAGCAGAGGGGCTGATTTCATGTAATATCAAGCAAAAACGAGATTATGTAGCGCAAAATGGATAAATATAGTATAATCCAGGGGTGGCTGATGTTCCTTCCTGAGGTGGATCGCCAGTTTTTTCAAATTCATGGCAGCAAAT
>Ga0209407_1001861_pt1 | contig 21085 bp, 10 predicted proteins | sample AD_JPNHG3_MetaG_FD_184410 | JGI IMG/M metagenome (GOLD analysis project Ga0209407, IMG submission 184410) | Active sludge microbial communities of municipal wastewater-treating anaerobic digesters from Japan - AD_JPNHG3_MetaG (SPAdes) (version 2) | ecosystem: Engineered > Bioreactor > Anaerobic... | reverse complement strand
AAAACGAATGCACGAATTAACTAATTAACTAATTAACTAATTGAATTGGGTTGCGGGCTTCGCCTGCGTTAGGTAAGCGCCTGAGTGGATCAGAAGCGCTTGCCGACCGAGAGGGCGATCAGATGGCAAAAGCCATTATCGAAATCCGTCTCCGCGCGTTTGGTGCCGTTCGTGACGGTTCGTTCGCATGATTTCATCACAATCAGCCCGTAGCTCGCATGTATCGTCCAGGTTTGCACGGCATAACCCAAGCCGGTGCTGATGATGTGGCGGTCGCCGGGGGGCAGCATGGTGTCGGTGTTATTCTTGCTGATGGGGTCCATGTCGTAGACATAGCCGCACTGGACGGACCAGCGTTCTGTCAGCATGTAGTCGGCACCGATTCCCAGACGCCAGACGTCATTCCAGTTCTTTTCCTCGGAGGAGCGGCGCAGCTTGTCGCTGTTCGCCAGAGTGGGGCCGAAGGTTATGGTGAGGTCATCATACGAACTCCACTCGGTATAGGTCGCGGCGAATCCGAGGTTGAGCCGGTCGATCGGCCGGTAGTTCAGGCCGGCGGTCCACGAGGGCGGCAGTTCGATCTCGCCGCGCGCCGAGGCGCTGCCGTGCGGCAGGGGGTTGGGGAGGGTGACCGGCGCTGTCGTGTGTGCCGAACTGTTGACATTGACGTCGCCCTTCACGGTGTGGCGTACGCGTGAGCGGTAGACGAAGCCGGCGTCCAGATTGTCCAGGATTTTGTAGGACACGCCGAGATTGTATCCGTATCCCCAGGAGTCGCCCTTGACGCGAGTACGCATACTGCCGATCACCGGCAACGGTGGGTAAGGAGGCGGCAACGCACCGATCGTCTCGTTGTCGTAAGGAGTCTTGCAGTGCTCAAAGTCCAGATACATCACGCGCAGACCTGCGGCGACCGAAAGGCGATCAGTGACCTTGTAGGCAAGATTGGGATTGAGCGTGATCGTTTCCAACGTGGTTTCGGTGCTGCTCCACTTCAGGTTCCAGTCGTTGTCGTATTTCGTGCCCAAGCCGTATTCTGTGTAGAGGCCAAAGCCGATGAACCAGTCGTCGGCGAGCTGGTGGGTGACATACGCGTGGGGCGGTGTGAACCAGCCGGAGTCGAGGTTGTTCTTCTCGCCGTTGGCGGTAATATCCAGCACCGGATGGATAGCGGTCACGCCGAACAATGTGTGCGTACCGCTGAGGCCGGTCATGTTCGCCGGATTGTAGTAGTTGGCGGAAGCATCGCCGGTGTCACCGACCAGCGCGCCGCCCATGGCGTTACCGCGCGCGCTGGCTTCGTATAGCCCGAAACCTGCGGCGAGGGTGGATGTTGAGTATGCGAACGTAGCCAGAATAATCAGCGCGAAGACGCGACGTGGCGACATGATAAGCCTCTTTCTTATTGTCTATTGTCGGCTCTTGAAAAGCCCCTCGTGACATGGGCGTCCCGCCCATGAAACACGGGCAAGATGCCCGTGCCACACCTGTAAGCAAGGGGTTTTGCAAGATCCTCTATCGTCGTCAGGTTTCAAGTGAAATCGCTTTCGGTTGATAACACAGTGACACTTTATGTTTTTTTGTCATCCTGCGCAAGTGCCGATTGACAAATCCGAAAAAAAGAGATACGGTCCCCTTTACTTGTAGGAAAAGTGGGAAGGCGAACGGAAGTCCGTGAGAATCGGACGCGGTCGCGCCGCTGTAATCGGCTACGAAACCGGAAGAGTCACTGTCCTTCTAGGACGGGAAGACACGGGAGTAGGTCGGATGCCGTAAGCCAGAAGACGAGCCTTCCCGCTAAGCTTAACAACCTTCCGCGGAAGAGGGTGTTGGCGTTTTCTGGATTTTGTCAGAGAGCCTTCAATCCCCTTTTGCGGCGGTTTGAAGGCTTTTTGTTTTGGTGTGCGGCCGTTGGCCGCGCGGAGGGCGCATCTAGAGACTGGGCGATAACAGATTCGATGGAAAGCGAACGGAAGTCCGTGAGAATCGGACGCGGTCGCGCCGCTGTAACCGGCTACGACCTCCCACTATGTCACTCCGCCTTCGAGCGGGGGAAGACGGGAGGAAGGCTTGAGGCCGGAAGTCAGAAGACGAGCTTTCCACGGTATACGGACATCCGGAAGGATGTCCCCTCTCTCGCGTCAAGAGGGGAGCGAATTGCCTTGTGCGGGCCTTCACTTCCCTTTCCCGGGATTGTGGAGGCCTTTCCGTTTAAAGAAGGAGTTTTTAACATGCGCACACAGTCGTTTTCTTATCTCGCCGCTCTCGCCTTTTGGAGCGCGGTCGTTTTTGTTCCGGCGGTTTTCGCCGGAGGCTGGGAGCAGTTTCATGCCACCGACGGTAATAACGGACGCGCCTCGCGCGGCCCCGATCTCTCGGTTTATACGTCGCCTCGCTTTCAGGTGGGCAGTGGTTTGGGGTCTTCGACCTTTGGCACTTCCGGTCCTGTCGTCGATGAAGGCAAGATCTTCTGCTACAACGCGGAAGGGGCTGTTTTGGCGTTCCGCGAGTCGGACGGGGAACTGCTGTGGGAAACAGAGATCGCGGGCGCTTCTTCTTTCGGCTCGTGGTCGTCGCCGTCGGCCAGCGGTGGCAAGGTCTACATGGGGTCGGGCGAATATGTCTACTGCCTGGACGCGGAGAGCGGCGCGATGCGCTGGATCTATCACCTGACGACAATGAAAGATTCTGGCGAAACGTACGCGACCGTTGTGAACGCGGCCGTTACGATCGCCGACGATCTCGGGCTGTGCTATATGCACACCTACGGCAGTTTCGGCGGCGGCACGCGTCTGCACGCGATCCACACCGCTGATGGGACGGCGGCTTGGACGCTCGACCTGACGGGACAGGGGCAGGGGGCGGTGGCATACAATCCGGCACTGCGTCTGATCTATACGACCGTGGGTACGGAAGGCGGCTGGGCCGAAGGGCGCGGCGGCATCGCGGCTATCGACGCGCTGACGGGACTTCGCCGCTGGGTGAGCGCGGGCAGCTTCGAGCCCCTCTGTTACGGCGGGATCGCGTACGACGCGGTACACGGCCGGGTTATCGCCGCCGGTTACGATTTTTACGGTTACTCCGGATTGTTGGTTTGCGACGCGGTGAACGGTGTGACCGTGGCCTACTCGGGCGATGACGTCGCCCCTTCTGGGGACTATACGCCTGCGGTGGGCGGCGACGGACGTATCTACGTCTGCGGTGCGGAGTGGCAGGACGGTCCTTACGCCTTTTGCTTTGACGGATCGACCGCCACGCAGGTCTGGCGCACGGCTGCCAACGAATGGGGAACCTGGAACGCCTCGGTCGTCTATGCCGAAGACAACGGCTCCGGGAAGCGCGTCGTGTACTGCCCCGGCGGATCCAAAGGAAGCCAGTCGGGTTCGTACGGGATGCTGGATGCCGATACGGGTGCCGTTCTGGCGACGGTGTCGCCCAACGGAGGCAATGCGGCGTTGGATCACGGCAACCTCTACTACATCAGCAATGATGGCGCACTGGTCGCATTCGGAGCACCGGTACATGTGGTCGATGTGACCTGTGGAGCTTATGGCACGATGTGGCCGAACCGCGACCAAGGCGTGGAGGACGGCAGCAGCGTGACCTTCTCCTTCGGGCCGGAGATCGCCGATGTAATCGTGGACGGCGTCTCGGTCGGGGCGGTCGCGTCCTATACGTTCACTGCGGTCACCGCCGATCACACGATTGAGGCGGTGTTCCGCGATCCGTTTGCAACAGCACTTGTGCCCGATCTAACCAACGGACCCTACCATAGTAGCGCAATGTGGAAAGATCCGGCGGCGGTGCTCGGCAAGCCTTGCGTTGCCGACAAGGACGACCTGTGGCCATCTCAGGGGGCATCGGTCCGCGAGATCTCGCTGGTCTGGCCCGCTTGGAACAAGGGCACGACGAATGCTTCCCTTGTCGGAACACCGTACGCGAGCGCGCCCGCCGCCCAACTTCAGAACAACGGATGCGGACTGAAACAGGGCGGGCAGATCGTTGTGGAATTTGCGCAGGCGGTCAGCAACGATGTGCGTAACCCATACGGCATTGATCTGCTCGTCCACGGCAATGCGTTCTTCACCGGCGGCGGCTTCACTTATTCGAACAGTAATCTGGAGGCGTACATGCTCCCGACGTTTGGGGGCGGCGGCACCTTCGGCGAGCCTGTGACCGTGAGCGTGGCGCAATACGCGGAGGGGCCTTGGTACACCTACACCAACGTGTTCGGTGACACGCTGTGGCCGACGCAGCCATTCATGTGGGATTGGGAGGCGCACGATTGGTCGTCACAAGAGATGGACTGGACGAAACCGGTCGATCCGGCGCTCGCCGCTGCCGGGATCACCAACATCAGCGCGGCGCGGGCCATCAGCTTGTACAACGGATCGGCCGGCGGCACGGGTTTCGATTTGGCCGAATCCGGCTTCGAATGGATCCGTTACGTGAAAATGACCGACCCGAACAACAAGCAGGGCGAAATCTGCGGACTGGTCGACGTGGCGGCCTACCTCGGTACCTACCGCGTGAGCGCGGTGTTGTCAGAGTATGGAACGGTGGCGGGCACAGGTACCTACGCATCGGGGGAATCAGTAACGATAACCGCTCGCCCTATTGCCGGTTACACCTTCGACCGTTGGGTGGCGCTGCCGCAAGGCGCGAAAACAGATGGCAACCGTGCGACATTCACGGCAAACCAGAATGCCACGGTTGAGGCGGCGTACCGCCCTTCACGGCGTACGATGTTCATAGTGAAATAGTTTAAGGAGAAGGCTCTTGCAAAACCCCTTGCCTACAGGTGTGGCACGGGCATCTTGCCCGTGTTTCATGGGCGGGACGCCCATGCCACGAGAGGTTTTGCAAGAGCCTCGGAGGTTGCAATGACCCTGCATGTGATGCGATGGATAAAACGTTGGCCGGCTGGACGCGCGTCCGTTGCCGGAGTTGTGCTGGCATTCTGCGCGGCGGGCGCCGCGCAGAATGCCGCCTTCGGATTTTCATTGGACGATATCGAACACTGGTGCGGTTCGGGGACGAACCGCTCGGCGCTTGTGGTCGATTGGCATGACGGCACGCGGCCCCACGCGCTGGCGTGGGGCTTCCGCTGGAGCGGAACCGCCACGGCGCTCGATCTGTGGCGCGCCGTAACCAGTGCCGACTCCGGTCTGACGGGCTTCGAGACGACAACCGGCGGCGGCACGCGGGTCTGGGGAATCGAATACCGCCGTCCGACGCGGAGCGGCGACATCCTGCCCGAAACCGGTGCGCACGATGTTCGCTGGACCGCGTACACATGGGATCACACAGGTGACGTTTGCCTCGCGGGCACATGGAGTCATTGGCGGTGCGGCGGGCAAACGGTCTACGCCGCCACCAACTTCGTCGCTGGCGACGCGGGCATGGAAACGTATCCGTTAAGCGACGGTTCTTGGGACGCATGGAGCCTGAGCGTGGAAGGCGGCATGCGCCGTCCGGGGTTTCCCGCTGCCGCGCTCAGCTATCCCTTTGCTGCATCAGTCGAGAGTTATGTCCAAGGTTCTGGTTCCTATTACGACTGGATATCCGGCGACCCCTACACTGATCCCACCACAGCGCTCGGCCGGCCTACGGTCGACACCACGGGTGACGACTGGTACATTCCGCTCGACGAGCCGGCTCCGGTGGTGCCCGTCTATCCGGCGTTTCGTTCCCATGAGATGGTCACGATTGGCAAGGGCGGTTCGTTGACGCTCGCCTTTGACCACCGCGTCTATGACAATCCAGCCAATCCGTACGGCGTTGACTTCATTGTTTTTGGAAACAGCTTTCAGGTTATTGGCGGGGGGGAAGGCTGGTCTAACGGTGATCCGAATCTGACCCGCAACGGTGGCTCGGCTTTCGTCGAAAAGGGCAAGGTCTCTGTCAGCCAAGACGGGGTAACCTGGTACGCCTATCCGTCCGGAGAAAACGACAGGGGTGCCGACGACTTCGCGCCGACGCTGGGCCGCGTCTACGACACGAACGTTGTGGCGACCTCGCTTGGAACATGGAACCAATGGTGGGGCGGTGCGACCGACCCCACGGTGCCAGTCGATCCCTCGATTGCGCCGTCGGACTGGCTCCAAATGACGGTAGCAGAGATTTCTGAACGTTATCGCGGTAGCGCGGGTGGCACGGGATTTGACATCGGCGGTTTCGCGCTGCCGACCGATGACGCAAACGGGCTCAAATGGATCAAGTACGTTCGTGTGGAACGAAGCGGTGCCGTGAACCCGGAGGTGGATGCGGTCGCGGACGTCTCGCCGGCTGCGCCATACGATCTGTGGCGCAACGCGCACTTTTCGTGGATGACAGCACCTACCAACGAGACAGACATCGCTGACGCGGACGGCGACGGTCATGCCAACCTGATGGAATATGGGCTGGGACGCGATCCGACTAACGCGGTTTTTTCTGCGGAGTATGCCGTGGACATCCGTCCTCCTGACGCGCCGAACGTGTTCCGTTTCCGGTACGCGGTGGCGACGAACGCGCCCGACGTGGCTATCGAGATCGTACGGGCGGATGATCTTGCCGCACCGGTATGGAGCACCAATGGCGTGTGGATGGAGGTTGCCACGTCACCCCCGACAAACGGCGTGCGGCCTGTGGTGTCAGAAGCACCTATCACAGGTTGCAAGGGATTTATGAGGCTGCGAGTTCGACATGACGAGTGAAGACTTGTTTGAACAGCGGCGCACAACGGGTTTTACGTTGTGGGAACTGCTGTGCGTTATTTTCATTGCCTCGCTATTGATGGCCGTGCTGATCCCCTCTTTTCAACAGGTTCGTGAAGAGGCATGGAAGATTTGTTGCCTAAACAACCTCAGAGAAATGGTGTATGCCGCTCACCAGTACGCACACTTGAACAACGGGAAACTTCCTCCCGCATATGTGCGGGATTTCACTACGAGAACGACCGTGACTTGGGAGTCGTTCTTGTGGGGTTCGAATTTCCAGCAACGCGTGCAACAGTGTCCAGTATTCAAGGGCGCCTCTATGTGGAAGGGCGATGTGTTCACAGGATATAACTATAATTCGAGTTACTTGGGAGGAACGACGTTAATCCGAAAAGGCGTCAAGCTTTCCCACTCGACTGAGTCAGCCAAACTGTTAGACATCAAAAACCCCGCCGAATGTGCCATGTTCGGTGACGGGGAGTATGAAAGCGGGGCCAACAAATTCATGCGATCGCCTTTCGCGGGCCCTTTAGACGCGGATGCGTCGTTGGCTCTCGGAGGGACGCAGGGTTTCCGACACCGCGGATGTACCAATGTCGGATTCGCAGACGGACATTGCGAGTCACTGAGGAAGCGCTACACCTCGACGGAGGCATATGGCACTCCTGCGAAAGGCTGTGGTTTTCTTTCGGAGGACAATCGCCTGTACGATCTGGAGTAGTTTCATGCATCCGCCGCTCAAGTGCTCAAGCGCAATCCTTGACTTCAAATGGTGGGGTGGGGTATGCTCTCGAATTATCCATGCTTAAGTCGGTATGGGAGGCGGTTTGCCGCCAATACGCTTGGGTTCTTATCGAAAGAAGGAGGGTGTTATGTCGCTTGAGTTGAAAAAGAATTGCAGGTACGCGCTGTTGGTTCCCACGAGCATGGGTATCCGCATTACGCCGTTCAACGGGCAGCCGGTGCATTGCGGCGGGAATTTCATGATGCAGGTGACCAGCGCCGAAACCAACGTCGCCAGCGTGGCGTCCTATCTGGGCATGCCGGTCAAGGTGCTGACCACCTTTGTGAAGGGCAGTCCGATCGCCCAACTCATCAAGGACGATCTGCGCAGCCGCCACATGGATTACGAAGGCGTTGAAGTCGATCAGGGCGGCCCGTGGGGGTATCGTCATCAGATCAACATCGCCGACAGCGGAATGGGTGTGCGCGGCCCGCGTGTCTGGAATGACCGCGCCGGCGAGGTGGGGCGTACCCTTAACGTCAAGGACTTCGATCTGGATCGTATCTTCGGTCAGGAGGGCGTGCAGATCGTACACCTGTCCGGCCTGATCGGCGCGCTCTCGCCCGAGACCGGTACCTTCTGCCTTGAACTAGCGCGCGCCGCCAAAAAGTACGGCACCAAGATTTCGTTTGATCTCAACCATCGCGCATCGTTCTGGAAAGGGCGCGAGAAGGAACTCAGGGATATCTTTACCGAGATCGCCAGCGTTACAGACATCCTTGTGGGCAACGAGGAGGATTTCCAACTTTGCCTCGGTGTGAAGGGGCCCGAGGCGGGCGGCAAGGACATCAAGGCCAAGATCGACGGCTTTAAGGGCATGATCGAGGCAGTCAAGAAGACCTTCCCCAACGCGCAGGTTTACGGTACGACGCTGCGTGAGGTCGATCACGCCAACGCCCATCATTGGGGTGCGCTGATGTCGGTCGGCTCGGCGTGGCATGTGGTGGAGCCGCGCCCGATTGCGGTTTTGGACCGTATCGGCGGCGGCGATGGGTTCGTCGGCGGCATGCTCTACGCCATCCTCAAGGGGTGGCCGTCGGAGAAGTGGATCCAGTTCGCCTGGGCGACCGGTGCGCTGGCCACGACGATGCTGGTGGACTACGCTCTGCCGGCGGACGAGGATCAGGTCTGGAGCGTCTGGAAGGGTAACGCCCGCGTCCAACGCTGAGCGCTTTGTCGCGCATTTTGATTATGGATGCTTTAACCCAAGGTCGTGTGCGGCTGCATCAGATGCTGATCCGCCAAGGCGATCCCGACGCCAACACCGAGGCGATATTGGCCGCGATGGCGCGGGCGCGGGCGGACGGTATGCGTGTAGCCGTCTTCCCTGAATGGGCACTGAGCGGTTTTCTGGCTGGCCCGGAATGGCTCGACGGCTCTCGCCTGCGGGCGTGCGAGCGGGGCATCGAGCGTATCGTCGCGGCCTCGCAAGGGCTGGCTGTGATCTTGGGGACGGTGGTCTCCTACCGCGGGCGGCTGGTCGGCGCGGCGGTGGCGGCCGAAGACGGTCGGCGCGTAGCGCCTGCAGGGTCGCCGCTACCGTTCGTGCCGAAACTCCTCTCGCCGCAAAACCGCTTTGACGGTGCATCGGGGCTTCTGTGCGCTGGCGCGGTGGCGGCGATGGAGGGCGCGGCACTGCCCGCGCTCTTCGCGCCCTTCATGCTGAGCGGAATGACGGTCGCGGCGTGGTGCGGCCAGGCGCTGCCGGACGGCTGCGACGCGGTGCAACAGGACGCTGACTTGTTGCTGCGCCTCGACACATGCCCGTATACGCGCGATCAGGCGTTGGGAGAGGTGCCAGTCGCTGATGGCGCACCGACCGCGTGCTGCTGCGGTACCGGCGTGGTCGACGCGGGCAAGGTGCTGTTCGCGCTGGCGGGCGGCACGCAGGTGCGCTGGCCGGACGGACGCGTACAGCATGCGCCGCTGTTGCGCGAGGCGACGCTGGATCTTACGACACCGTCGGACGGCGCCGCGCAGGCGGATCACACGGCACCGCGCGTGGTGATCGACGTGATGGAGCGTGCCTGCCGTCTGCAACTTGAACGGCTGGGATTGCGCCGGGTGGTGGTGGGCGCTTCCGGGGGCATTGACTCCGCGCTGGCGGCTGCACTGTACGGCCGCGTTATAGGACCAGAGAATCTGCTGCTGGTGAATATGCCCAGCCGCCATAACTCGGGCACCACAATCGATCTCGCGCGTCGTCTGGCCGCCAACTTGGGGTGCTACTATACCGAGGTTCCGATTCAGGAGAGTGTGGAACTGACGAAGCGGCAGATCGAAAGCTGCGTCTGCGAGCGACCCGGCGGCGAGAAGCACGCGCTGGCGCTCTCTGATCTCGCTGTTGAGAACGTGCAGGCGCGCGACCGTTCGGGGCGCGTGCTCGCGGCGATGTCCAGTGCGTTCGGCGGGGTCTTCACCTGCAACACCAACAAATCGGAGAGTACCATCGGTTACGGCACGATGTATGGTGATAACGCAGGTTTCTTCGCGGCGCTGGGTGATCTGTGGAAGAGCGAAGTCTGGGAACTTGCGTGTTGCTACAACGACGAGGTGTTCGGCAGCGAAATGATCCCCCAAGGCTCAATCACGATCGTGCCCTCGGCGGAGCTGAGTTCGGCGCAGAATGTGGACGAAGGCAAGGGCGATCCGTTGGTCTATGCTTGGCATGATCAGCTGTTCGCCGCTTGGACAGAGCGTCCGGTGCCGGTGACGGTCGATGAACTGGTGCGCGGGTATACTGCGGGCACGGTGGGGGAGATCACCGGGTATCCGGACGACCTGCGCGCGCTCTTCCCGGATGAGGCATCATTCCGCAACGACCTGACACGCATGTGGCGGCTCTACAACGGTCTGGCGCGAGCCAAACGTTTGCAGGCACCGCCCGTGCTCTCGTTGAAGAGCCGCACGTTCGGCTTCGATCTCGGTTCAGCGCAACAGCCAGTTTTTATCGTATGCTGATCAGAGTGCCCCGCTGAAACACGCTTACGCTGAAAGCTGTTTCGCTCACACGAAATGCGACGGCCATTGACGGCTGCGCGGGCTCGACCTGCCATCCATCCATGCCGTCCGGTGCGGTGACGGATGCGGCATTGAGGAGCGTCAGGACACCGCCCGTGAACTCCGGAGGCAGCGTTACCGTGCCTGTTGCGCCGAGTGTGACCGCGCCGGTTATGGTCAGTGCGCCCGGCACCGCCCCGACCGCGACCCCGCCGCCGTTCTCAATCGACAGATTTCCGCCGATCGTTCCGTACCCTCCAATACGTCCGTCAGATTGTACCACCACCGCGCTGTCCGCCGCAGTGATCGCACCGTTCACGTTCTCTACGAACAACGTGGCATTCGAGACGACCACCAAACCGTTAAATGTACCCGCTCCTGTTAATGTCTGTGCCGCACCGTCGCGCACCGCGAATGTGCCCGCGCCGGTCAGCGTACCGTGGAACTGGTTTGTGCCACCCGCAATCGTCAGTATGCCCGCGTCCAACTCGATAGCGCCCGCTCCGGTCAGCGCTGCCACCCGTTGTTCCGCACCGCTCATATCGACCACTGCACCGGTCGCAACCGAGAGGGTCGTCTGAGTGGGCAGGACATCCGACCGCCGCCGCATGACCGCGAGTATCTCCGCCGGTGCCAGCGCATAATTATAAATTTCAACCTCGTCAATCAGGCCTTGGAACCATTTGCCGGAAAGGTCTTGTCGCCCGATGTGGAAGAAGTTGGTTTTGACATTCAGTCCTCTCTGGCCATCGTACCCCATCAGTATGCCATCAATATAGAGCCGTCGGTTTTTTCCTGTTGCTCCCGGTTCGTAAACGGCTGCCACATGATGCCATCCCTCGGGTACAGTGCCATAGCCCAGACCGTCTATCCGGTCCGAATCTACACTTTTGTTACCGTCGGCGAAACGGAGTCCCTTAGGCGATTCATTTGTCCGTTGCCACAAACGAATAAAATGACACTCTTTACTAGCGGCATTGCCTAAAAAGACGATCGCAGCCCCCTCCGTACCCGCATCGGTGAGGGGGTTAAACCATGCAGAGAAAGTGACAGCCTGATTTCCCGTTGGCATCATCTCCGGGAAGACACTATTCGTCCAAGTCAGATAACCGTACGCCGAAGACAGGTCCAGCGCCTGGCCGCTGACACCATGAGAGGTTCTTAAAACCGTGCCTTTAGGAGTCAGATCATAACCGTAAGGGCCGCTATCTTTGCCGATGTTCGTCGCATGCTCGAAGGAGTAGCGGGCAACGAGCCCCGCTGATAGCTTCGACGGAATGGGTGCTTCCTTGGGCAATGCCACACGACCTGACATTGCCGCCCCAACTTCTGCTGCTTCCAAAGCCCGGTCAAAGATCATCACCTCATCCACCCGTCCCTCGTAGTATGTGCCCGCATACCCGCCATATCCCACTTGAAACAGAGCGGTCGCTACCGACAGATTTTGACTGAGCGTGTCGGTAAACTTCAACACGCCATCAACATACACGTTGCGTAGCCGACTAGTGGACTCGTAGGTTACCGCGATGTGATGCCATCCGTCATTGATCGAATCGTCAAACAAATCAAAGCCAACGTCGGGGTAAATGTTGTTTCCAAAGTTTGAGATCAATATCGATTTGTTGTTCGGCGGTGCTCTGAACCGGATCAGATTGCCATGGTGATCCATGACGCCCGCGTAGCCCCAATAAACAGGGATTCCGGGCACATTGGCATCAGGATTGCACCAGCACGCCAGCGTGTACGAACGGTTGCCAGTCGGCAGGCTTTCGGGCACACCGTCGTTTGCGAACAGCATGTCTTGATTGGTGGCACTGAACGCCGCCGATCCGCCATATTTGCCATTGGCTGCGTAAGAGGGTGTGTTTTTCGCGTTTAGATGGTAACCGTTTCCGCTACTGTCCCACCCGAGGCAAGAAGGATCGTCAAAGCGATAGTAGGCCTGCAGCCCTTGCAGTTCCGATGGTGCTAACGTCAGCCGCCCTTCCTGCACCTCGGTCACGCCGGTGTAACTGTTGCCACCGGACAAGGTCAATGCGTAGCTAGACCCTCGTTTGACAAAGCCACCGTCGCCGGATATCGCCGAACGGAACACGGTCGATGTCGCGCCGCCATCGCCAGCCACCGTGAATGTTCCGCCACCCTGTAAGACAATTCCGCCTGCCGCGCCATCGCCGTCCAACGTGGCGATTGTCTGATCACCCGCAAGATACAGTCGACCATTGTAGCCGATCTCCACGGAACTCGTGGTGGGCAACAGGTCGTCTTTGGCATATACCATCGTTTCAGGCCCTTGGCTTCCTGTTCGCACCAGATGCAGATCGGTCTCATTCATCGCCCAGTCGGTGATCAAGAAATCATCGAAACGCCCCTTGAAGCAGGGTGCATCCGCCCAGCCCTGGCCGATTGAAAATTGTTTATTAATGACCAGCAGAGGTTCGGTGAACACGTCTGAATGAATCAGTTCCCCATTATGGTAGACCTTGGTTTGTTGACCGTTGTACACCACGGCAAAGTGGTGCCAAGCACCGTCTTTCAGATCATGATTCAAAATGATACCTCGGTCACGTCCCCAGTTGGAATACAGGATTTCGGTAGAACTTCTCATCCGCATAAAGTTGACTGCCCGTTGTGTACCAAAATCGCCCCAGCCAAATAAGCCTGCGTTGGCGGTGCAATCCGCATCCGGCTTGATCCAAAAAGCAACAGTAAAAGATTGGTTGTTTGCCGGCAGGCCGCTCACGCTCTGTCCGGTGCCCGCTCCTACAAGGGTCGCGTTGTTGTCTAGATGAAGCACGCTCCCGCGCTCGGTGTCCTGAATGTGCCACTGCGTCGGCGTACCCGACTTTACGAGGGCATTGCCGCTTGAACTACTGTCTTTAGCGATGTCCGTTGCGTCATTGAAAAGATACCACCCCACCGTTTTACCGGTTATTTTGCCCAGTCGTAAACTGCCGTTGTCCAGCCTGATCCTGTCGATCGTCTGCGATGATGTTAATGTCTGGACCTCGCCGCGCACCATCACCAGTTCGCCTTCGCCCGTTATGCGACCGTTCCAGTCCGAATGTCCGCCTGCCCCGCCAACCCTTAGCGTGTGTCCGTTGAGTAGAATGTTTGGTGACGGAGCCAAGTGCGAGACCACGCCGCCGATCCATGCGTCGCCCTCCAGAGTCAGAAGGGCGTCGGCTGCATTGAACCGCACGGCACTGACGGCCAGAGCCGAGCCATTGGCCGATGACACCGTCCCCTGATTGATCCGTGTGTTGCCTGCATAGGTGTTGGTCACTGACATCCGCAGTGTCCCCGATCCGGTTTTGGCAACACCATCTGTCGCGCTTGTGACCGGAGCGGCTAAATCCAGCGTGCCGCCGTCAACCTTGATTTCCCCATGTCCTCCCAAGGGGAATGACGGGGAGTTTGCCAGTTTCATTGTGCTGCCCAGCAATGTCCACGAGGTTCCGACGGTATTTGAGAAAATAAGAGCCCCGCATGCCGTATGGTTGGTTATGGTCACCGTCTCTCCATCCGCCAGTGCGGTAAAATCCGCAACATCCCCGGTGCCCGGCATTGTATTCGCAGTAGACGGCACCACGCCGCCCTGCCAGTTTGCGCTGTCGGCCCAGTAACCGCTCGAAACATTTGTCCAGATGCCGGTCGTCGCCTGTGCTGCACACACCGCGCACGACAAAATCACGCACGTCCAACCGCGCAACGTACCCGTGTTGTGTCTCATTGGCATGCCTCCTTCACCTTGAGGAATCGTTTGCTGTCCGTGTTTTGTTTTGTGTCCACTTTGTCGGCCTCGGCAATCATTGCAGTGCCCGCAATACTCGGTCAGCCAATTCGGTTCTGGCTTGTCCTGCGGCGGCATGATCGCCGATCCGATTTGTCAAAAGAATAACAAACCGTCCTTGGGCCGGATCGATCCAGACGGATTGGCCTGTAAATCCCGTATGGCTCAGCGTCGCGGCTGACAGTGCCGAGGGGTTTAGGCCCGCGCTTACACGCCAGCCGAAGGCTGCCGGCGAGCGCGTGTCCGGTCGTGTGCCGAACATCTGCACTGAAGACTCAGACAAAATCCGTGTGCCATTGCAAACACCGCCCCTTAGCAACATTCGGCAATATGCGGCGAGATCGTCCGCCGTCGAGAAGAGGCCTGCGTTGCCGATAGGCCGTCCGGCGGCCCGAGCTGGCTCGTCACTGACGACACCCAATGTCGGAGTGAAGGGCGGCTTCACAACGCGGCGCGGGTCAGGTGTCGGCAACGGTGTCCACCGCGTGTCCTGCATGGCAAGCGGCGCCCAAACATTGTCCTGACAAAATTCTGCCAGCGATTTTCCGGCCAACTGTTCAACAAGAAGCCCCAGCAAGATAAAATTGCCGCAAGAATACTCGTATGGCTCGCCCGCTGGACGGACCGGACTGAATTCAAGAATCAGTTCCGTCACCCGCCCATCAACCGCATACGGTTTGCTGTTATTAAAACCGGAAAGGTGGCGGGCGAGGTCACGGACCGTGACGGGACCGCGTAGCGTTCCTTTGTAGCCGGGCAGGTAATTGGTGAAGACCACATCCGGATCGAGCCACCCGCGATCAATGCAGAGGGCTAAGGCTGTAGTCGTACCGACTGCCTTAGTCACACTGGCGAGATCAAAAATGGCGTCCGCCCGCATCGGCATGTTTTTTGCCGTCGAGGTCCATCCCCAAGATTGTCGCAAGATCACCGAGTCGCGGGTGCCTACCAATAAAACACCGCCTATCCACAGGCCGTTCGCCATGCACAGATTATTATATTCCGCAGCGCTTTTCAGTCCGTCAAAAGCGGCAGATCCACTTTTCGATGCGCCTTGTGCCGCGAGACCGCCGACGCTTGCATCCGATTCCAGCATCAGTGCGGCGTCCGCCGAGTTAAACACCACTGTGCTGCTGCTCAGAGTGGCATCGTTTGCAAGGATCAGCGTCCCTCCATCAATACGTGTGTTGCCTGTGTAATCGTTCTTGGTCGTTAATCGCAGATGCCCCGATCCGCTCTTCACAATTCCGTTCAACAGCCAACAGAAAGGAGCGGTCAAGGTCAGTGTGCCATCTTCAACCCGGATTTCCCCAGCCGTCTCATCTTTAAGCAACGGTGAAGCGGCGAACCCAATTGATCCTGATCCCGTCGATGCCAAGGTCCAGTTGTCCCCTGATACACCGGAAAATACAATCGCACCGATACCTGTGTAATTCGTTATCGTAACCGTCGATCCCGAGTGCAACGCGCTGAAGTCTGCGACAGCCCCGACACCGGAAGGCACTATACCATCCTGCCAGTTCGCGCTATCGGCCCAGTAGCCCCCCGAGACATTTGTCCAGACGCCCGTCACCGCTCGTGCCGAGACCGCACATACGGAGATGGCCGCGCACCCCCACCATAGTACCCGTCTAACGTGTGTTTTCACATTCGATCTCCACTTGTTGCTACCTGAAAAGGCACCCGCCCAAGCCAGCGTCACCACTTTACCATTTTCTCTAGTAGCAAACCACCCCGTTTCGCGCAGAATGACTTCTATTGGGCGAATCCTCGCCTACTGGCCGTGTCAGCGTTTTTTTGTTTCACAATCAAGACTGTTCTCAGAGGGGCTGATCTGCTTAAATAATAGGCACGTCATGGTTGGAAATTGGAAAGAGCGGTTGGGCGTCTGGGCTGTCAGGGCAGGCGTCCATGCGGCGGATACGGCAGTGATGGCGCTGGCGTACCTGACGGCGTTCCTGTTGCGCTTTGAGTTTCAGGAGCCGTGGTGGGGTTGGGGCCAGGTGGCGGTGTCGTTCGTAACGGTGTGGGCGGTGCAGTGCGTGGCATTGGAGTTGTTCGGTTGCAACCGGATGCTGTGGCGCTACGTGAGCGCGAGCGACGTGCCGCGGTTCGTGGGCGCGATCGGTACTTCGACCACCGTGTTGCTGGTGCTGCGGGTGGTGCTGCCGCACCAGATGGGATTGCGCCCGCCCTACAGTATTACCTTCCTCAACAGTTTTCTGGTTACGGGCGGCCTGATCGGGGTACGGATGCTGGGGCGTCTGGTGACTGAAGGAGCCTCTTCGTATGCCCGGGGCGGCGTCCTGAACGGTCGCGCGCGACGCGTGCTTCTGGTGGGCGCAGGCGCGGCTGGCGATCTGGTGGCGCGCGAACTGCGGCGGCAGGGGACGCGGCGGCAGGTGGTGGTCGGCTTTCTGGATGACGATCCGGCCAAGCACCATGCGCGCATCCAAGGCTTTCCCGTGCTGGGGAGCATCGATGGGTTGCCCGCGCTGGTGCGGCGGCATGCGGTGGACGAGGTGATCGTCTCAATGGTGCGGGTGCCGCGCGATGTGATCCGGCGCGTGGTGCGGCTGTGCGAGCAGGCGCATGTGCCGACGCGTATCGTGCCGGGTTATTACGAATTGATCGAAGGGAGCCTGACCGCCTCGAAGATCCGCAACGTGGCGGTCGCCGACCTGCTGGGGCGCGAGGAGACGTCGCTCGACAGCCGCGCGGTGGTGGAGTTGCTGGGGCAGAAGCGGGTGCTGGTGACGGGTGCCGGCGGATCGATCGGCAGTGAACTGGCGCGCCAGATCCTGCGCGCCGGGCCGTCGAGTTTGGTGCTGGTGGAGCGCTGCGAGAACGCGCTGTACCAGATTGAGCGCGAAATCCGCAAGCGCGGGGCGGCGACGCCGGTGACGGTGCTGCTGGCGGATGTCGGTGACCGCGCACGTATGGAGGCGATCTTCCGTGCGTACGCGCCGCAGATCGTCGTGCATGCCGCGGCGCATAAGCATGTACCACTGATGGAGCAGAATCCGGTTGAAGCGGTGAAGAACAATGTGCTGGCGACGCGCGCACTGGGCGAACTGGCGGTTGCGTGCGGCGTGGAGCGTTTTGTGTTTATTTCGACCGATAAGGCAGTGCGGCCGGTCTCAGTGATGGGGGTGAGCAAGCGGCTCGCGGAGCGCGCGTTGCAGGCACTGAACGGACGCGGGGTCACGCGGTTTTCCGCTGTGCGGTTCGGCAATGTGCTGGACTCTTCGGGGTCGGTCGTGCCGCTCTTCCGCGAGCAAATCCGTCGCGGCGAGGCGGTGACAGTGACGCATCCCGAGATGCAACGTTATTTCATGACGATCGCCGAGGCGGTCGCGCTGGTTTTGCAGGCGGCGGCGCTGGCCCAGGGCGGCGAGATCTTTGTGCTCGACATGGGCGAACCGGTGAAGATCGTGGAATTGGCGGAGGGGATGATCGCGCTCTCTGGATTGCGTCCGCATCAGGATGTGCCGATTGTTTTCACCGGCATCCGGCCGGGCGAGAAGCTGTTTGAAGAGTTGGATGTGAGCGAGCGGTCGGCGTATAAGACCGGACACGCGCGGATTTTCGTGAGCAAAGATACGGCTGCGGACGACGGCCAGACAGCGGCGATGCTGGCGGCATGCCGGCGGTTGGTGGAGGAGCGGGACGGTGCGACAGCAGAGGAGGTGCGCACAGCGTTGCGTGAGTGGGTGGCGGGTGTGACGAACAGTGGAGAGGAAAGAACGCTCAACGCAGAACGCTCAACGGTCAACGCTCAAGTGGGGAACCGGGAGGGGCAAGCGTCTGCTTGCCCGAGAAAGCCGAACGCTGAACGCAGAACTCAGAACTCAGAAGGGGAGGAGGGACGTGCGTGACGAAGCGGCTTAACTGGATACGGCTGGCGGCGTTGGCGCTGATCGCAGTGGCGGCGGTGTTCAACTACCGCTACATGTTCGACTTCACGATGGTGATGTTCGCGTCTCCAATCGAGGACATGTCGCATGGCTGGCTGGTGCCGTTCGTCAGTCTGGCGGTACTGTGGCGGCAACGCGACGCGCTGCGAGCGGCGGCGGGTGCGCCGAGTCTGGTGGGCGCGGCGTGGGTGGTGCTTTTTCTGACGATCGCTTGGTTCGGTGGGCGCGGCGGGCAATCGCGCATGGAGCAGGTGTCGTTCATCGGTTTGGTATGGGCGTTGCCGTACGCCTTCTGGGGGCGTGGGGTGGAACGGCTGATGCGCTTCCCGGCGGCGTTTCTGTGCTTCACGATCCCGGTGTCGTCTTTCCTCGATTTTTTCACGATCCATCTACGTATCTTTTCGACGTCGCTCGCGACTGGCCTGCTGAACGGTGTGGGGCTGGCGGTGGAGCGGTCGGGTACGGCGCTCTATTCGCGGGTGCCCGGTGCCGAGTTCAATGTAGATGTGGCGGATCCGTGTAGCGGTATCCGCTCGCTGTTCGCGATGATGGCTCTCACGGCGGCATATGCCCATTTTACGTTGCGGGAAACATGGCGCAAGTGGCTGCTCTTCGCCTGCTCGCTGCCGATCGCGATGATCGGCAACATGGTGCGTATCATGTCGATCTGCGTAGTGGCCGCGTGGTTCGGGCAGCAGGTGGCCACCGGGTACTATCATGACTACTCTGGATATGTGGTGTTTCTGGTGGGCGTGCTGCTGATGGTGCAGGCGGGAGAATGGATTAAGGGGAAAAGTAAGAAGAGAGAGGTAATAGGTAAGGAGGTAATAGGTAAGGCTTGCAAAACCCCTCGTGGCATGGGCGTCCCGCCCATGAAACACGGGCAAGATGCCCGTGACACACGCTCAAGCGAGGCGGGGGAAATAGGGATCGTGGTGGGGGTGTGTGCGGTGGTGCTGGCGGTGTTTGCGGCGAATCTGTCGATGCCGCCGCCGGTGTTTGACACCTCCTCGTGTGTGGCGTCAGAGTTGCCGGCGCGTGTGGGTGAGTTTGCGGGCGAGGCGCCGTGGTTTTGCCACGATCCGCAATGCTTAGCGATGGCAGAGGAGTCGACGCTAAAGCGCGGGGCAGAGGGTTTTGTTTGTCCTAGGTGCGGCGGGAAGATGGCGTCGGTTTCGCTGGGCGAGTGGAGTGACCTGCCCAAGGACACCGTGATCATCAAACGGAATTACCGGTCGCCAGACGGACTGGTCTATGCGGTGAGCGTGGTAGTGGGGGGACGGCAGCGCAACAGCATCCACCGCGCGGAGTTGTGCCTGCCCGCGCAGGGGTTCGCGATGCTGGATGCGGCGCGCGTGCCGCTTAAGTTGGCTGACGGAAAGAGTTTGGAGGTGCGCCGGATCAACGCGCAACGTTCTGGCGGGGCGCGCATGAGCTTGGTATACTGGTTTTTGAGTCATGACCGCGAGTGTTGCTCGCACGCCGAGCGTATCCTGCTGGATGTGTGGGACCGCTCGATCCACAACCGGATCAACCGGTGGGTCATGATCGCGGTGAATGTGTTGTCGGGGCTCGATTCGCCCGAGGGGATCGAACGGTTCGAAGCGTTTTTGTCCGAGTTGTACCCTCAAGTCGTGCTCGAACAAGGCAGGGATGGCGAATGACGGTCAATTGGGTCACAGATTGGGTTAGGGCGTCGGAGAACGTGATCGCGCGCATCGCGACGGACGGCGTCAAGTATGCGGCGGCCTTCGGCGGCGCGTTGGCGATCTCGCTGCTGCTGACGCCGCTACTGCGTGAGGCGGCGCGCAAGGTCGGGATGGTCGACCAGCCGAGTGCGCGCCGCATCAACAAGGTGCCAATACCGCGCGGCGGCGGGCTCGCGATCTTTGTAGCCTTTTATGTGACATTGGAGTTGCTGGTCCTATGGACGGGCGAACCGATCAGTCAGCAGTTTTCTCTCCACTGGCAGCGGAGCTTTCTGCTGGCGTCCGGTCTGCTGGTGGTGATTGGTCTCATCGATGACAAATTCGGCATGCGCCCGATGGTCAAGCTGGCCGGGCAGACGGCGGTGGCACTGATCCTGTATGCATCCGGGGTGCATGTGGGCGGAATCGTGGTGGCGTTCCCGCCGTGGCTGGATTGTCTGGTCACGGTGCTGTGGATTGTCGGGGCGGTGAATGCGTTCAATCTGATTGACGGCATGGACGGGCTGGCGACGGGGCTGGCGGTGATCGCTTCGGCGGGCTTGGCGGGCGCGCTGCTGTTCACCGGAAACTCGTCAGCAACGCTGCCCTATTTGGTGTTGTGCGGTGCGTGTCTAGGGTTTTTGCGCTATAACTTCCATCCCGCTACCGTGTTTCTTGGCGATTCGGGTAGCATGTTTCTGGGGCTATGTATTGCGACGTTGCCGTTAGTGAGCGGCTCGCGCAAAGAGTTGGTGGCGTCGCTTGGGATGCCGCTGCTGGCGATGGGCGTACCGATTTTCGATACGATGCTGGCGATCTGGCGGCGGTCGGTCAGATCGCTGATGCCGCAGCCGCTCAGAGGAATGGGCGGCCGTGTGCGGGTGATGCAGCCTGACCGCGACCATCTGCACCACCGGCTGCTGCGCCAGACGATGAATCAGCGCAGCGTGGCGGTGATGCTCTACACGATAAGCGTGGCACTGGTGGCGCTCGGGCTGATCGGCACGTTGCTGAAGGGGCGTGCGCCGGGGCTTTTCCTGATCGCATTCGTGGTGGCGATTGCGATGGTGGCGCGCCACCTGGAGAGCGTGGAACTGTGGGATACGGGGCGGTTGCTCTCTGGCACGCGAAAAACGATACGTCAAGGGCTACTGGTGCCGTGCTATATCGTATTGGACGTGCTGCTGCAACGTGCCGATCAG
>Ga0209407_1001843_pt1 | contig 21216 bp, 20 predicted proteins | sample AD_JPNHG3_MetaG_FD_184410 | JGI IMG/M metagenome (GOLD analysis project Ga0209407, IMG submission 184410) | Active sludge microbial communities of municipal wastewater-treating anaerobic digesters from Japan - AD_JPNHG3_MetaG (SPAdes) (version 2) | ecosystem: Engineered > Bioreactor > Anaerobic... | reverse complement strand
CTAAAGAAGCGGCGGATTTGTCCAGCAGTACCGGAAGATAATTGTGTGAAAAGCCTTTGGCGAGACCGGTATGTTTGTCCCGGGTCTTCTCCACCAGAACCGGAAGGACGCTTCCCAAAAAGCGCCGCGAGAAGGCCTCTCTTTTTTTTGCACCCAGCGCGCGCACGGCGGCGGCCCGCTCCTTTTTGACCATCGTCGGGACCTTGGGCTGCAGCTCCACCGCGGCGGTTCCCGGTCGCTCCGAATAGGGAAAGACGTGAAGATAGGCGGCGGGAATCTTTTCCAGCAATTCCATGGTACGGCAAAATTCCTTTTCCCCTTCGCCGGGGAAGCCAACCATGACATCGATGCCGACGGCGATATCCGCCGCCGTTTGAGCGATGTTTTCAATAAGCAAGCGATAAAAGGCCGTGTCATAGCCGCGCTTCATGCTTTTTAAAATGGAATCATCGCCGCTCTGCAGCGGAATGTGCAGATGCGGGCAGAGGTTCACAAAGCGCTTGAACAGTCCCAAGAGTTCATCCGAAATTTCGTTGGGTTCGATGGAACTGAGCCGAAACCTGGTTTCCGGGTGGTTCGACAGCAGGACCTCCAGCGCCCGGACCAGGCCGGTCCGGGGCTGCAGGTCGTGACCGTAGTCTCCCAGATGAATGCCGGTGAGAACGATTTCCCGAAAGCCCTGATCGATGAAATTCCGCGCGCCTTCCAGCACCTCGCGAAACGGCAGGCTGCGGCTTGGTCCGCGGGCGAACGGCACGATGCAATAACTGCAAAAGGCGCCGCATCCGTCCTGAATCTTGAAAAAGGCGCGTGTCCGTCCCGCAAGGCCCGAGGCAGAGGCAGAAGGAAAACGTTGCTGCCGCAAGATATCGCCCGCCATTATTTGCGGCGTGTCGGAAGCCGGACGGCAAAGAAGTTCGGTGATTTTGTGCTTGTGATCGTTGCCCACCACGTGGGCTACGCCTTCCATGCCTGCCAACAGGAGGGGCTGCGTCTGGGCGTAACAGCCGGTCACCACGATGCGGGCTGCGGGATTTTGCCGAAGCGCCCTGCGGATAAGCTGGCGCGCCTGAAAATCGGCAAATGCGGTGACGGTGCAAGTGTTGATGATATAGGCGTCGGCAAAGTTGTTGAACGGCACCAGGGAAAAACCGGCGGACTTCAGATTTTCCGACAATGCCGCGGAATCGCATTGATTGACTTTGCACCCCAGTGTGGCGAGGCCGATTTTGAGCATCTTCGTTTCCCTGGTTCCTCCGGACGGTTTTTTTCTAGGGGACAACCGATTTCTTGTCAAGACAAACAAATGGATTTTATGATTAAAATGAGCTAAAGGCTCCCCTAAAGAAAAGGGAGCTGAATGATGGACGCTTTGTTTTCCTATTTATCGGCACATCCGACGGTTTTCACGCTGCTCACGATTTTTGTCCTCATCGCCGTTCTTTACTTTATCCTCAGCAAATTCATCAAATTGGCCGTTCTTCTGCTCATCGTGATTCTGCTGGCGGGCGGCGCAAATCTGCTTTCAGACCCGGCATCCATGCCCGGTAAAATCAAGCAAAATGCCCAGACCTTCATCACCGGCGGAAAACAGATATGGCATACGGTCAGCGGTCTCTGGAAGGATGCAAGCGACATCGCGGATCGGATGCAGAAAGCCCCCGAGGAAATCAAATCATCCCTGAAAACGACGCCGGAAAAAACCGGCGAGTGCGATGAAAAGAAAAAGAGCGCTCCGGAGAAAAAACCGGCCGCTAAGTGATAAAAAGATCGTTGGTTGAAAAATTCGGGTCGCTGGTCAGATTGACGCCCATGCGCCTGAGCCCCGCTTCGTCGCCGGGTGTGGGGATGTGAGTCATATGCACTTCGCAGTTGTGCAGATCCTTTAATTTTTCCAGCGCAAGCTCCGCCGCCGGATTCGTCGTGGCGCTGATGCTGAGCGCGATGAGCGCCTCTTCCAGATCCAGACTGACGTTTTTTTCGTTGAGAATCTCCGTCTTCAGCTTCCCGATGGAATCCGTGATGCTGGCGGGCAGCAGCTTGATTTTGCCCGGAATATCCGCCAGGTGCTTGATCGCGTGGATGACCACGCTGGAGGCCGCGTGCATGAGCGGGGAGTTGCTGCCGGTGATGATCGAACCGTCTTTGAGCTCGATGGCCGCGCCGCAGAATATGCCTTCATTTCCCTTTTCGCGCTCCATCGCCTCTTCGGCCGCCTGCCGCGCCGGAACGACAACGCGCCGGTCCTCCGGTTTCAGATTGAAGTTGTTGAGGAACAGTTCCACGCGCTGGACCGTTTCCTTGTCCGAAAAGCCCATGGCGTATTCGCAGCGATACCGGAAATAGCGGCGGATGATTTCCTGATTGGACGCCTCTTTCGTCACCTCATCGTTCGTGATGGCGAATCCGGCCCGGTTGACGCCCATGTCCGTGGGGGACTTGTAAAAAGACGGCTCACCGGTGATTTTTTCCAGAATCCTTCTCAGCACGGGAAAAACTTCAACGTCGCGGTTGTAATTGACCCGGGCCTCGCCGTAGGCCTCCAGGTGGAACGGATCGATCTGGTTGAAATCGCGGATATCGGCGGTGGCCGCTTCATAGGCGACGTTGACCGGATGCTTGAGCGGCAGGTTCCAGATGGGAAAGGTTTCAAACTTGGCGTATCCGGATTTCACGCCGCGTTTGTAATCGTGATAGAGCTGGGACAGGCATGTGGCCAGCTTCCCGCTGCCGGGGCCCGGTCCCGTGACGATCACCAGCGGCTTTTCGGTGGGAATGTAATCGTTGACGCCGTATCCTTCGTCGCTGACGATCATGTCCACGTTGGTCGGGTAGCCTTTCGTGAACCGATGCGTGAAAACCCGGATTCCCCTCCGCTCCAGCTTGTTTTTAAAAAGGACCGCGGAGGGCTGGTTTTCAAACCGGGTGATGACGACGCCCATCACGTTGATGTTCCAGCCGCGCAGATCGTCGATCAGCTTCATTGCGTCCGTATCGTAGGTGATGCCGAAGTCCGCCCTGATTTTTTTCCGTTCGATGTCGCCCGCATAGATGCAAAGCAGAATATCCGCGCGGTCTTTCAGCTCTTTGATGAGCCGCATCTTGACGTTGGGATCATAGCCGGGCAGCACCCGGGCCGCATGGTAATCGTAGAGCAACTTGCCCCCGAATTCCAGATAGAGCTTGTTGTTGAATCTTTCGACGCGCTGAAGAATTTCAGCGGTCTGCTCGGTGATATACTTTTCATTGTCGAATCCGTTTTTGATGATTTCCATGGGAAAGTCGCCTTTCTGATAGGGTTTACATCCGGGACAAAAATGTTCAAGCAGGGAACAAAAATGAATATCCATCCATGCGGATTCGTTCCATACATCAAATGCGGATTTTTATCCAAAAGAAAATAAGAAAGACCGCGGGAAAATGCGCTCTTTTCGGATAATGTCGGTAAAATGGGGATGTTATAATAAATTGATTTCCATGGCGCGGACGGGGCAGGCGGAGACGCACAGCTCGCAGCCGTTGCACTTTTCAGGGTCGAACAGGACCTTTTGTGTCTGTTTTTCGAAGGATAGGGCTCCGGTCGGGCAGAATCCGGTGCACGCGCCGCAATGAACGCATTTTTCGATGTTTTGAAACACGCTTTTGGAAAGAGCCTCCACCTGCAGCCCCATTTCCTTGAGGAAGCGGATGCCGCGGTCAAAATCTTCCTTTTCCCCCGATAATTCAAGGACGATGACGCCTTCGCGGCGCGGGAAAATCCTTGCTTTCAGAATGTTGAAAACAAGGTTGTGCTTTTGGGCCAGAAGATGAATGACCGGCTGCTGGACGATTTCCGGCGTGTAGCGAATGACTATTTTTTTCGAGTACATAGGTAAAAAATGCGCCCTTCTTCGCGCTGGCGCGCATGTTAAGAGATGCAAAACATAATGTCAAGGAATAGTTGTCCCCGGTGCCTCATATTCCATGCAACGGCGGCTTTCGTCGTCAGGATTTGTCCGGTTTCTGATTTTTGGCTTCGGTACCCGGGAACAGATCCAGCAGGGATTTGAAAGGCGCAAGGCCGGCCATGTCCTGCGGGTTCATTTTGGTGTAGTTTTCACCGAAATCGAGCCACTGTTTAAACTGATCATCAGCCATGTTGCGGAACAAAAGATAGTTGCGAATCGTCTGTTCGAGGTATTTTTCAAAAAAATCCGTCAGAACATTTTCCCCATACTGAATGATCAGGTAGAGCAGGGGAGGGGGCAGCAGGAATTTCTTTTTGCGCGCCTCTTCCAGAACAATCTGCGTCAGGATGGCAGGGGTGACGTCTTCGCCGGTTTTGGCGTCCGTCACCTGAATGCGGTGTCCCAGGCGGATGGCATCCGTCACGTAATCCAGCGTAACATAAATGCTTTTTTCCGTATCGTAGAGCCTTCGGTTGGTATACTTCTTTAAAATCAGCTTATTCTGATCCATGCGAACCTCCTGGCTTCTTCTATTCAATTCCAGCCGACATTGCAAGGGAAAAATATTTTGCAGCGCAACATTTTGTTCTTGACAAACAGTAAATGGTGGCTATAATTATCCTCAAAGCAAACGGAAAGTATGGAAAATATTTTTATATTATATTGAATTTAAAAAGATAATTTTAAATTTTGTCGGAAAGCATAAAATATAACCTTCTTGCTTATTGGATTTTTGCAAACGCAAAATATCTTGACCGGCGTTGTTGCGGGAAGGAAAAGTCGAATTGAAAAAATCCGGCAAAACCAAAAAAACGGAAAATAGACCCGTCAAGGGTGACATATAAACAGCCGTAAACAAAAAAATAAGGAGGAAATACAATGGAACCCAAGCAGATCGCAAAACAGATGGTGGATTTTAACAAGAAGGCTTTTGATGCCTCGTTTGAGGCAATGGCCGCCATGCAGGAACAGACGGAGAAGATGGTCTCCACGATGATGCAGCAGTCTCAGTTTTTTCCGGATGAAGGCAAGAAGCTGATCACGGACTGGCTGAAAACCTACAAGAAGGGCCGCGAGGAATTCAAGGCGGCGGCTGACGAGAATTTTAAAAAGGTTGACGCGTTTTTTTCATCGAAATAAGAAATTCTGGTTTGACAAAAGGGCCGCCGCGAAAAATTGCAGCGGCCTTTTTTGGACCGGACATTACGACTTGGGCGCCTTGGGCGGACTGACCAGGCCCTCGCCCGCGAGCACGGTCACGCCGTCCTGATTGCTGCACGTCGTTTTCAAGCGGACCCGGTTCTTTTCGGTGAGAAGCTCCAGAACTTCCACACGAGCCGTGATGGTGTCGCCGATGCGCACCGGCGAAAGAAAGCTCAGCTCCTGCTTAAGGTAAATCGTCCCGGGGCCCGGCAGCTGATTGGCGATGATGGCGGAAATGAACCCCGCCGTGAGCATTCCGTGTGCGATGCGGGTTTTGAAAAACGTGTTTTTGGCGTACGCTTCGTTGACATGAGCAGGATTGAAATCGCCGGTAATGCCTGCGTATAAATAAATATCTGTTTCCGTTACCGTTTTGGAAAACTCCGCCGCATCTCCAACCCGCAACTGATCAATTCTTTTTCCGGTGATCATCGATAATGCCTCCTTTAACTAAAACCAGGATTTATGACTCCAAATATTCTCCTTCAAATCCTTAATGTCGTCCTGCATGATCATGTAGGTGCAGGCATTGTTGATGGCCAGGCCGCCCTGGTAGGCCAGAGCCGTCACCAGTTCGATTTCATCTTCCGTGAATTTTCTCTGTCGTCCGCTGTAAACAATAAGGACGCCGATGACGTCATCCTTGGCTTTAATCGGAACATAAAGCATGGAGACGATGCCTTCCTCCTTCTTTTCTTTTTTGTACTGGATGCCGTTGTCCTTGAACACGTCCTCGATCGCGATGGTTTTACCCTTGAGGGCAAGGGCGATATTTTTATCCGCCAGGATGGGGCCTTTCCGAAGGTATTTTTCGCTGAGGCCGAAGCTGGCCACCGATTTCAGGGTGCGCCTGTCTTCGTCCAGCAGCCGCACGGACGCCGCCTTGAGATCCAGAGACTGCGCCAGATCCTGCGTCAGGGCCTGCAGAATGTCTTTGACATCGAGGCTTTCGGAGATGCTGGCGGCGAGCTTCAGGAAAGTCTGGGCCTGATTGCGCAGCCTGCGGATGAGGCGGGCGATTTCAATCGCGGAGCCTCCCTGTTCGGCCAGAATGGACAGAAAATCGATTTCGTCCCTGGTGAACGAGCGGATTTCTTTGGTGTAAACGCTCAGGATGCCCAGCATCCGGTTCTTGTCCATGACCGGAACGGACAGAATGGAGCCGATCCCCTCTTTTTTCTTCTTGTCGCGGTTGGCCAGCCGCCGGTCCGTCGTGGCGTCCCGGAAGTACATGTAGCCGTCTTTCAGCAACTGAGGGCTGATTTTGACGGCGTGCGCCGGCCCGGCATGCGTGTATTGTTTGGACAGCCCGACCTGGGCCACGGCCGCGTTGTTGATGGCGTCCTCCGTGTCGTCATCTCTCCGGAAAATCACGGCGGCTTTGACCTTCAGCGTTTTGACCGCCGTGGACACAATCAGGTGAAGCATTTTCGACGGATCTTCGGTGGTGCCCATTTCCTTGCTGAGATCGCTCAACGCTCTGAAATAACTTTTTTCCGTTGCCATACTTCTTCTCCCTTTCAGATCGCTTCCGCAATTTTTTGGATGAGGGACTGCCTATTTTTCCGGACCGGTGCCGGGGGGGTGATGTTCGTCCCGGCGGGCGTCTTTGGCTTTGCTCCGGCTTTCCGGACGGCCCGTTTTTTCCGGACCGACGGCTTGTTCAACGGCACTTCGCGCCGGCTGCCGGGCATTTCCTTAGCCGGGGCTGCCTCCACCCTGTCCTCTGTGTCCCGCTGCTTGAGCCACTGGACGATGCGGGGCGCGAACTGCCGCTGGAACCTGGAGCTGACATAAATGCCGATGTGTCCGGTTTCCAGGCAGACGTCCTGGGCATCGCTGCTCCCCACGGCCCCGGTCAGTTGATTGCACGCTTCCGGGGGAACGAGGTGGTCATACTCGCCGAAGAAGTTCAAAAGCGGCATGGTGATTTTTTTCAAGTCCACTCTTGTGCCGCCCACCCGCATTTTGCTTTGAATCAGCAGATTGTTTTTATAGCCGTCTTCCACAAACTGGCGGAAGGTTTCCCCGGGAACGTCGGGGCTGTCGAAAATCCAGCGTTCCATGCGCACGAAGTTTTCCACGAAATCCCGGTTGTCCATGTTTTCCATGAAGCCGACGTACTTGTCGATCATCAGACGGGCGGGGTTGAGCAGAAGAAACCCGAAATTCATCAGGTCGCCGGGAATGTTGCCGAAGGTGCGGACCATCCGGTCCGTGTCCACGTCCTTCATCCAGACGTGCAACAGGCCTTTGTCCGTGTCGAAATTGGTCGGCGTCACGGTGGTGATCAGGTTTTTGATTTTATCCGGGTGCAGCGCGGAATAGATGACGCAAAAGGTTCCGCCCATGCAGATGCCCATCAGGTTGATTTTGGGGACGCCGTGTTTTTGCCGGATGAAATCCACGATGTTGTCCATGTAGCCGTTGACGTGATCGTCAATGGTCAGGAAACGATCCTTGCTGGTGGGATAGCCCCAGTCCACCATGTACAGGTCGATGCCTTCCTGCAAAAACGTTTTCACGACGCTTCGGTCCGGCTGCAGGTCCAGCATCGTTTCGCGGTTGATCAGTGCGTACACCACCAGCAGCGGGACTTTCAGCTTGTTTTCCGCCTCTTCGTTTCGGGTGTAATGTTTGAGGCGGACGCGGTCTTCTTCATACACGATGTCATAGGGGGTCGATCCGATTTCGTAATGGAGTTCGCCCAGCAGGACGTCGGAAGCACGGGAAGCCCGCTGCCGGGCCTTTTCCGCGTCTTCGGCCATTCGTTCCAGAATCAGATCCAGGGGAATCTTTGTTTCGGTCATGAAAACGTCATCCTTCCGAAAACTTTGCTTCCCGCCCGGGAATCGGCGGAAAGAACCTTTACTTGACGACCGTCAGGGTGTTGGGGGATATGCCCGCTTTTTTCTCCAGTGCTTTGACCCTCTTTTTGAGCAGGTGAAACTCCTTGTACATCTCGTCCATATCTTGTTGCGTGACCACGGGCAGCAGTTGGAGAAAGTCTCGCACGGCCTCATTCTTGGCGATGAGGAAATCCTCCAGCTTGTTGAGCGTGCGGTGCAGCGCATCCGTGTATTCTTTGGACTTGAACAGGTTCATATAGTGGCCTTCCAGGATCTTCAGCCACATGGCGTAGCTTTCCTTCACATCGCGGGGGATGTTTCCCTCTTCCGTCCGCTGTTTGAGCTTTTCCTGAAGCACGTTGAAGGACTTTTCCATCGGCAGGTACAGAATGGACAAAAATTCCGCCAGCGTGGTTTCAAAGAGATTGTGCTTGTCCAGCATCTCGTTGAAGCGCTCCTGGTAGAATCGCGTCAGCCCCAGCGGCGGTATCTTCAGGTATTGACGAAGTTCTTTTTCATAGACTTCGGTGAGCGCCCGGAAGACTTCCTGGTCCAGGTTGTCGAAATTGTACGCCTCCGTGCGCTTTCCGATCCTGGCGGCCTTTTCCATCACATGATTTTGAAGCTGCATGGCCGCTTCAAAGCCGGAGCCGGCCATTTTCAGAAAAATTTCCGGCAGCGCGCTCATCGTATTGGCGGTGGCCGAAGCCGATTCCGGCTCGCTCATCATTCGGGAAAAGGATTTGAGCAGGTTCAGGCTGGTTTCCAGCTGTCTGGTGAACCGGTTTTGCACGTCGGTCTGTGTTTTCAGTGTCGTGTCCGAATCGGGCGGAATGGTTTTAGCCATGTTCAGCCACATATCCGCGGCGGTTTTCAGCCATGGGAACACGGTCGATTCGTGAAAGGGGAAGGGGCTGCCTGCGTCAGTCATGATGACCTCTTTTCGGAGCCGAACTCGTGAAGGGGTTGTCGGGATTCTCCCGGCCGGCCCGCGGTTTTTTTGTAATCTATCCGCCTGTGTTTGTCAATCGGTTTCGGCCGCCGGCCCCCGTTCCAGGAGCAGAGGCCAGGGAAGTGTCGGAAAAACGGCGTTAAGCGGATGGTCATCCTCCACGAAGTGATGCTCCAGGCGGGCGAAGGTTTTTTCGGCGATGGTTTTGACGGCCTGCGGAGGGACCACATCGTCGCGTGTTCCGTGATACAGGACCGTCGGAATTTGAAGCGGGCGCTTTACGGCCTTTTCAAATCCTTCGATGGTCAGGGCGGGGGCCAGCAGAATCAGCTTTTTGATGAGAGTTTCGTTGTCCAGCGCGAAGCGGGCCGCCATCAGGCCACCATAGCTGGATCCCACCAGAATCAGGCCGGTTTTGCCTGCAAGGACGCTTCGAAGCTTCTGCATTCTGGCCGCGAAGCCTCCCGCGTAATCCTCGATGATCATTTCCGGAAACGCTTTGCGAAAGTATTGAGCCTTGTTCCCCTGGGAAGTGCTTTCCAGGCCGTGAATAAATACCAGCGTGTTGTTCATGGACATCCTTTCCGGTTGAGAATCGAATTTCATTTTGACGTTGCCCGGATTATGCCATTGTGTTAAATCTTGCGCAACTTTATTTTGAAAAAGGAGAAGTGTATGGCTCTGGTATTGCCTTTCAAAGCGGTTCGACCGCAGGTGAAATATGCGCAGCAGGTGGCGGCGCTTCCTTATGACGTCATGACGAGGGAAGAGGGGCAAAAGGCGACGGCCGGCCGGCCGCTCAGCTTTATGCACGTGGAGAAATCGGAAATCGACGTGCCGGACGGCACACGTCCGGACGACCCCTTGATCTACGAGACGGCGAAACGCAACTTTGCCCGGCTGCGGGAAGAGGGGATTCTGATTCAGGACCCGTCTCCCTGCTATTATGTTTATCGCCAGCGGATGGGGCCGCAGGTGCAGACGGGCATCGTCGGCCTCATGAGCGCGGCGGAATATGACGAGGGAAAAATAAAAAAACACGAGCTGACCCGACAGGACAAAGAGGATGACCGCATCCGCCACGTCGATCAGGTGAACGCGCAGACCGGCCCCGTATTCATCAGCTACCCGTCGCGCTCCGGCTTAAACGCAATCGTGGAGAAAATCACGGCAGGCCCGCCCGAATATGATTTCACCGCGGAGGACGGTGTGGTTCACTCCGCTTGGGTGGTGGCGGACCAGACCCGGATGGATGCCATTCGGTCGGAGTTCGGTCAGGTGAACGCCCTGTACATCGCCGACGGGCATCACCGCGCCGCAGCGGGCGCCACGGTCGCCCGAAAACGCCGCAGGCCCTCGCAGGCGCAGGAATCAGACGGCGTGCTGGCGGTGTTTTTCCCCCACGATCAGCTCAAAGTCATGGATTACAACCGGGCCGTGAAGGATCTCTGCGGCCTGTCCGCCGAACAGTTTCTGGAAAAAATTTCGTCATCCTTTATCGTGACGAAAGGTTTTGCCGCAAAATCCCCAGAGCGTCTGCATGATTTCGGGATGTATCTGGGCGGCGCGTGGTATTGCCTCACGATCAAAGAAGGCGTCTATCATGCGAACGATCCGGTGGCCAGCCTCGACGCGGCCATTTTGCAGGACCATCTGCTGGCGCCGGTTCTGGGCATTGCCGATCCGCGAACCGACGACCGGATCAAATTCATCGGCGGTATTCGGGGAATGGCGGAGCTCGAGAAGCTGGTGGATCAGGACGGATTCGCCGTGGCCTTTTCGCTTCATCCCACGACGATGGAGCAGATCATGAAGGTGGCGGACGCCGGCGCAATCATGCCCCCCAAGTCCACCTGGTTTGAGCCCAAGCTGCGCAGCGGTTTGTTTGTTCACTCGCTGGAGTAGAGGGAGCGGAATGAAACGGACGGGGGTGGAAAAAGCGGACGCTTCCGTTTACCGTCCCCAGTGGAAGGCGAAGAACTCGCATCCGTCCGAAGCCAGGACGGTTGCTTCTCCACGGGGATGATGCCCGTCGAGATTTTCGTTGAAAATCCGCGCCCACTGTCCGCGCAGCATGTGATAGTCATTGCGCCGGCCGCGGGGCTCCGTCAGAAATGAGATCACCTCCGCCATGACGAAATTGTCCACACAGCTCTGCGTCACGGTGATGGGGGCGTCATGGGCAAAGATGGAGTCGATCAGCGGGCCATAGGACTGGTAAACCGACACGGCCAGCTCCGGAGAACGAAGATGGGGAGTGTCGTTGTCTCCGTCCATTTCCATCAGCAGCAGATGTTCCACTTTGCCGCTCATTTCACGAAGGTGCGTCGCTTTTTCGTTGCGGGGCATGTGGTGGTAGGCCAGGGACAGGAGCGCGACGTCAATGCCGGAGGGGAGTTCCCCGGCGTGCTCCTGAATCCGGCCGTGGCGCGGATCAACGTACAGATCGGGAAACGCCTGCCGGAGCTTTCCTTCTGCGACCTTCAGCATGGACGCCGAAGAATCCACCAGAATGGCGCGGTCGATTTTTTGTGAGCGGCCGGTTTTCATCAGACGCTGCAACAGAAGCATCAGAAGGCTGCCGTCGCCGCAGCCTACGTCCAGAACCGTCAGGGGCGCCGCAAAGCAAGGCAGGGAGGAAGAGGCAAACCGGAGAAACTTTTCCCGCATGCCGACGATCGCCGGCACGGTGGTGAAATGTTCGTAATCGCGCGGATCGGCAAAGATTTTTTCCGGCATGTAAAACCGGCCGTCGTGCCGATCCAGGTAGGAAGCCATAATCGCGTTGAAGATTCCGTCTTCTTCAAGCGCCCCTTCCCGAAACCAGTCCGCCGCTTTTTGCGGATTTCCGAGACCGGCCGCCAGACCGCCGATGTAGAAATGAAAGTGCGCGCGCAGGGCGGGCCGGATGCCGTCCAGCGAGGACCGGGGGGTGAGTTTTCCGTCCACCGTTTGCCGGGCGTGTTCTTCCCAAACGATTTTTTCGTCGGATGCGAGATGATACATGATTTTTAGCCTTGCCGTAGATGTATTTTGGGCGCAACTATAAGAAAGACGAAACGGCGTGTCAAGGGAATCCTGATTTAACGACATGGAAACACAAAGCAAAGCCGGGAGAGCTATGAAGCTATTTGCCGTAAGTGACATCCATGGGGCGACCAAGCCGATTGAAAGGGCTGCGGCGCTCATTCGCGAATCGGACCTGGTTGTCGTTGCCGGGGATATTACACACACCCAAACGCGCGCTGAAGCGGTCGACGTCATTGCCTGCCTTGAACAATTTTCAAAGGGCATCCTTGCCGTCCATGGCAACTGGGATAAGATTGAAGTCAAGGATTTTCTTGAGGAAAAAGGGTATAGCCTGCATGGAAAGGGAAGGGTGCTGGAGGGAATCGGCTTTTTCGGTCTGGGCGGGTCCTCGCCCACGCCCATCAAAACGGCCACCACCTACACGGAGGAAGAGATCGCTTTGGAGCTCCAGGCGGGATACGAGCAGGTCAAAGATGCTTCGCAAATCGTCCTGATTTCTCATGCTCCGCCCTGCGGGGTTCGGGACAGATCCTTCATCGGCCTCAGGGGCGGCAGCCGAAGCGTGAAAACATTTCTTGAAAGACACCCTGTCTCGCTGTGCCTGTGCGGTCATATTCACGAGGCGTCCGGGATCGAGCGTTTTCAGAATACGATCGTGGCCAATTCGGGCAGCTTTAAGAAAGGCCGATACATGTCCATCGAAATCGGTCCGAACCTTGCGGCTGTACCCGGAAGAGTGGACTATTGATCAGGTCCATAATAACGAAGGCTTTCAGGAAACCATCTCCTCAATGATGGTTTTAATGGGCTTGATTTCCTTGATCAAAGCGCTGATCTGGCCGCCCCCGAATGCCGCACGCTCATAATTGCCGGTGGCGTCGGGGTTGCGATCCAGTTCATCGGCAATTTTTTCCGCCGGGATTTCGGCCAATCTCTTTTTGATCCAGGGCGTGATGATCATTCTCTGCGCCAGTTTTTGATTGCCCAGCGGCATCAAACCGGTGCCGCCGTCGGAACATTCCACAATGGCTTTTTTCCACTGCTCGCCGGCCGGGCTTTCGGTGGATGCCAAAAACCGCGTGCCGATCTGTACGCCCTGGGCACCAAGGGCGAAAGCCGCCTTGTAACCTCTGGCATCGGCAATGCCCCCCGCCGCCACAATCGGGACTTTCACGTGATCGGCGACCAGAGGCACAAGCACCATTGTGGAGGATTCGGAATGTAAGGAACGAAGCCCGCCGGCTTCCGCGCCGGCAACCACCAGGGCATCCGCTCCGGCCTTTACCGCGCTGATGGCGTGCTGAAGCGCAAGGACTACATGAATGCCTTTCATGCCCAGATCATGAATCACAGGGTAAACGTCTTTTGGAGAACCGACGGAAGTCGTAACGGCTTTCACGCCTGCATCGGCCAATATTTTCAGAAATTCCGCGCTGTGCGGATTCATCAGCACGATATTCGCACCGAAAGGTTTATCCGTTAGCTTTCGCACGTCATCGATGAGACTTTTCACCGTGTCCGTGTTGTCGATAAAACCGATCGCCAACAATCCGTAGCCGCCTGCTTCGGAGACGGCGGCAACCATCTTCGGACTGTTGAACATTCCGATCGGCCCTTGGATAATGGGGTAGCGGCAGCCAAGCATTTTCAGCAATTCCGACATAAAGGCAAACCTCCTCATTTGGGGTAACAATACGCAAATGGATGGTTCACGTGTATCTTTGGTGACTTGAAAAGTCAAGCGTCTGATCATACAGGGAACATGGGGGCAATAACCCGTTGAGATTTGAAGGGATTCATTGACGAATGCCGATAATTATGCAATTTTACTTTCCACGAAGGCATCGTTTTCCCAATGAACGGTTCCACCGGGAAGGGAGAAGCATCGGCAAACCGTTGGAGAAAAAGAGCCAAAAATTCCGCGCGGAGAAATATTATGAAATTGACTTCTGATTATGTCGGCACGCCGCTCAAAGAATACACCTGCACGGTGGACGCGCGGCGGACCATGAATTATGCCGCGGCAATCGGCGACGCCCATCCGGCTTACTTCGACGACGAACAGCCCGGGGGCATTATCGCTCCGCCGCTTTTTCCGGTGGCCCTGACCTGGCCTGCCGTCGAGAACATCGGAGAAGATTTGCAGGCCCGTGCATTTCCCCGGGAAGTGCTCCTTACCCAGGTTCATTACAGCGAGCATCTCTCCCTTCACCGGCCGCTCGTACCCGGCATGCGTCTGGTCATTCAAGGCGCCGTGGCCGCCATTCTGCCGCATCGGGCCGGGACCTACGTGGTGATCCGGTTTGATGCGCGAGATGACGGAGGCCGTTCGATTTTCACGGAACATCTCGGTGCGATGATGAGAGGCGTTGAGTGCGCGGATGCCGGAAAAGGCGGCCAAGCCGTTCCGTCCGTCCCCGTTCACGTCGATGAATCCGTCCTGTGGGAATCCGTTATCCCCATTGATCCGCTGGCTCCCTTTATTTACGACGGATGCACCAATATTTACTTCCCCATTCATACCTCCGTTCAATTTGCACATCAGGTGGGATTGCCCGGAATCATTTACCAAGGAACGGCCACCCTGGCCGTGTCCGTTCATCATCTTCTGAAGCGGGAAGCAGGCGGGGATTCACGGAGCCTGACAACGGTCTTTTGCGGGTTTTCCGGAATGGTCATGCCCGGCTCATCCATCCGGGTCTGCCTGACCGGCCGGAAGGAAACAGCGGAAGCGACGGATCTCTTTTTCACCGTGTTGAACGCCGAAGGGAAGAAAGCGATCCGTGACGGGTATATGCGACTGAAAAACTAAGAAGGGAGGAAGCGTCATGACCTGGGAAAAGCTGAATCAAACCTGGCATTATGTCGAAAAATGGGCCCATGAGACGCCGCAGGGCGAAGCGCTGGTTTTCGGCGATGAGCGCCTGAACTGGCAGGAATTTGCGGCGCAGATGAACAAGGTAGCCTTGATGTATATGGAGATGGGGATTGAAAAAGGCGACCGGATTGCTCTTTTGTCCATGGCACGAAACGAATTCCTCACAACCTACATGGCGGCGGGAAAAGTCGGTGCGATCTGGCTGGGGCTTTCCCCGAAATACACGCTGGACGAGCTTCGCTATCAGATCAACGACTGCCGCCCCAAATTGCTGATCACCCTGCGGGAATACATGGGTGCGGATCTTGCCGGGACGGTCGGCGTACTCAAGAAAGAATGTCCTTTCCTGCAAAACATCCTGGTGATCGGCGAACCGTTTGACGGGGCGGAAAATTATGCGGCCTGTGTCGGGAAAGACCGGAGTCGTCTGGCAACCACGCTTGAGCAAAGAGCATCGGAAATCCGGGAAACGGACGATGCCCTGCTCCTGTATACGTCCGGATCCACCGGAAAGCCCAAGGGGGTCGTCCATACCCACCGCAGCATTGTGGAAAACATCCGGGTGGAGGTCGGGAAATTCTATTTCGATCAGCAGTCGCGCGGGCTTCTCCATTTTCCGATTAATCACGTCGCAGCGGACGTCGAAATCGGGTTCGGGGCGATCATGTCCGGCGGCTGCATCGTTTGCATGGACAAGTTCGATCCGTCTCAGACGCTGAAAGTCATTGAGCAGGAGAAAATCACCCACATCGGACAGGTGCCGGTGATGTTTCTGCTGGAATTCAAACAGCCGGAATTCTGGACCTGCGATTTCAGCCGGGTTCAGGCGTTTGTCTGGGCCGGAGCGGCCGCGCCGAAAGTCATGATGGATCTGCTCACGCCGATCAGCCAGAAAGCGGGGGCCAAGCTCATCACGGGCTACGGCAGCACGGAGGTGTGCGGTTTCATCACCTACACGGAGAAGGATGACGATACGGAAACCCTTCTTAAAACGGCGGGGAAAATCGTAAAGCCGTTCGAACTGAAAATCGTCGATGGAGAACGCCGGGAGCTGCCCGTGGGCAAAACGGGCGAAATTGCCGTGCGGGGTCCGTTTCTGATGAAGGGATACTATAACAAGCCGGAAGAGACGGCTAAGGTCGTGGACCGGGACGGCTGGTATTACACCGGCGATCTCGCGTTTCTGGACGACCGGGGATATATTCACATTACCGGAAGGCTCTCCGAAATGTTCAAGAGCGGAGGCGAGAATGTCTATCCGCGCGAGGTGGAAGAGGTGATGGAGTCCCATGCCGCCGTTCTTTTTGCCGCCGTGATCGGCGTTCCGGACGACATCTACCAGGAAGTCGGATGGGCCTTCGTCATGCCGACGCCGGGGCAAAACGTTACGGAAGAGGACCTGCGCGAATTGTGCAAAAACTCCCTGGCCAACTTCAAGGTCCCCAAAAAGTTTTTCATCCGGCCGATGCTTCCTCTGCTGGCGAGCGGCAAGGTGAACAAGATGGCCCTGAAGGATGAAATCCGGGAAATGCTGAAAAAATAAAACGCGGGCTTTCTTTCAGAATCCGCAATGATAATAAAGATTTTTCCGGTGCGGGGCATTTCGAAAGAGCCTTTCGGAAGCATTGTATTTGCCGTGCATTTTACCTTGACTTATAGAATTATTTTATATAGAAAATCGCGGATTTGCTGAACTGAAAAAAAAGAATCGCTTTTCCGGCATGCTCGTGCCTGAATATTTTGAATTCAACTGTTGGGTAGGTGATAAGACGCACAATGGAAACATTGAACGGTGGAATAGCCTGCAAGCAGGATGAAATCGCTCTTCCGGAAAACGAGGAATTTTATCGCGCCATTGTTGAAAACTCCCAGGACGCGATGCTGATTCTCGACGATCAGTTCCGCATTATCTATGTCAATGAAACCGCTTGCCGTGTTTCGGGGTTTTCCCGTCAGGAATACCTTCATCACAATTTTCTGGATTTTCTTCCCGAGAATAAACGGTCTGTCATTGTTGAACGCTATCGGCAGCGTCAGCAGGGAAAATCCCCGCCTTCAAAATATGATTTTACTTTTGTTATGAAGGATGGTTCTCAGCGACATTCAGAGCTGAAAGCATCCACCTTCCGTAACCGTGAAGGGAAGGTGTGGACGATCTGCCAGATGAGCGACGTCACGGAAATGCGCCGGATACAGCAGGCCCTTCAGAAAAGCGAGGAACGGCTCCGCAGGATAACGGACAACATGGAGGATCTGGTTCTCCAGGTCAACCTGGAGGGAATCATCGAATTCATCTCTCCCTCGGTCAAACAGGTGCTGGACTATGAAATTGCCGAGCTGATCGGGCGTTCGGTGATTTCCTATATCCATGAAGAAGATCTTTCCCGCGCCATGCTGGTTTTGAAAAAGGGGGGAAAGCAAGGGAAAAACAAGACGGAAATCCGCATTCGGCATCGGGACGGCCGTTTTTTCTGGTTTGAAGTTCTGGGCACCCCCATTCGTAACGAAGCGGGAAAAATCGTAGGCGCCGTTCTGGGCGGACGGGATGTCACGCAAAGAAAAGAAATCGAAAACCACCTTCGCCAGAGCGAAGAAACGTTCCGGGCCCTTACGGATAGCACGGTTGTCGCGATTTTCGTCGTTCAGGGGGAGAAATTTCGTTACATCAACAAGGCTTTTACGATTCTTTCCGGATACACGATGGACGATTTGCGGGAAGTCCGTTTCTGGGACCTGATTGCGCCGGAGATGAGAGATTTTGTCCGGGATCAGGGACTGGCCCGCCAACGGGGGGAAGAAGTTGTATCCAATTATGAAATCAGCTATCTGACAAAAACCGGCGAGACAAGAGTCGGCGATTTCGGGGCGACCTTTATCCATTATGAAGGCAAGCCGGCCATGATCGGTTCGATTTCCGACACTACGGAACGGAAAAAGAAGGAAGAAGAATTGCGGGCCAGCGAGGAGCGCTACCGAACGATTATCGAGAATATCGAGGACGGCTATTTCGAAGTGAACCTCAAAGGAGATCTTATCTTTGCCAGCGATCCCTGTATGAAAATCACCGGCACCGATCGGGAAACCTTCATCGGCATGAATTTTCGCGAGTTCTCACCGAAAGAGAACTGGCCTAAAATATACCAGGCGTTCTATAAAGTTTATGAGACCGGTGAACCACTGAAAAACCTGGCTTGGGAAGCGGTTCGTGTGGATGGGATCCATCAGTTCATTGAGGTCTCCACGTCGCTGATACGCGATGACGCGGGACAGCCGATTGGATTCCGGGGGATTGTCCGGGATGTGACGGATCGCAAGCAAAGAGAAGATAAAATTCAGTGGATGGCCTACCATGACATTCTGACGGGTCTTCCCAACCGTGCCCTCTTTTACGACCGCGCCGCCATGGTCCTGGCCCAGGCCAAACGGAAGCAATGGCGGTTCGGCCTCATGATGCTTGATCTGGATCGCTTCAAGGCCGTCAACGATACCTACGGGCATGATGCCGGAGACAAGCTTCTGGTCGGAGTGGCCCGATGCCTGGAAGGGGCGGTGCGGGAGCAGGATACGGTGGCCCGCATCGGCGGGGACGAGTTCGTCATTATTCTTCCGGAAGTCTCCAGCCGCGAGGACGTGAAAATGATCGGAGAAAGGATCATCGAAGGCTTTCAGAAACCGATTTCGATCGGAGAAAAGGAATTCATCGCGGCGTTCAGTATGGGCATGGCCCTTTATCCCGATGATTCCGGCGATATTGAAGGCCTGATGCGCTGTGCGGATGAGGCGACGATGTACAGAGTCAAAGTCGAGGGCGGCTTGTTCTACGAGTGACGCGCGAGCGTTCTCCATCCACCCGGTTTGGTTTTTTATGAAAAAACAGGCCAAAGGTCAAATCCACGAGCGGATCACCGCCATCCCGAATGCCTGGTATCCCGTTTACCTGGTTCTGGGGGAAAAAAAGAATCTGTTGATTGACGCGGGGGTGAATCTTCTGGGCCCCCGCTATCTCGCGCTCATTCGGGAGATTCTTGGCGGCGCCGGACGGCTTGATTGCCTTTTTCTCACTCATTCGCATTATGATCACATCGGTGCCGCCGCTTATTTGAAACGGCACATTCCCGGCCTGAAGATCGGGGCGCATGAAAGGCTGGCAAGCCTTATGCAAAAGCCGAGCGTTCTGGACATAATGAACCGCCTCAGCGCCAACCATGTTGAATTGCTCAAATACAATACCACCGGTGAAGATCTGACGCTGAAACCGTTTGATCTCGACATTTTGCTCAAACAGGGAGACGAACTGGATCTGGGCGGTCTCACCTGTCGCGTTTATGAGACGCCCGGCCACACCAAAGACTCGCTGACGTTCTACTTTCCGGAGATTCAAGCCCTGTTTCCCGGCGAATCCGCCGGAGTCCTTCAGGGTCAAACAGCGGGCGAAATGCAGGTTGAATTTCTTTCCTCCTATCAGGATTATATCGATTCGCTCGGGCAAATGATCAAGTTGAAGCCGTCATTGATTTGCCTGGGGCACGGCTGGGTGCTGAGCGGCCGGGACGCGGAGGATTTTTTGCAGCGTTCCCTTGCGGAAACCTACCGATACCGCCGGTTGATCGAAACCTACCTGGCATCCGCGGACGGTGATGCGCAAAGGGCCACGGAAGAAATGGCACGCACCGAGTATGACGTCAAGGGCGGCATCTTACAGGAAAGAAATTCCTACATGACGAATCTGAGCGCCCAGGTGAAACACGTTGCCGGGCTCTGCGGATCATAAAATTTTCTTTTTTCAAGGGGATCGTTTCTTCTTCGTCAGAAAGGAGTTGCTGGTATGAGCCGGTTCATTGACCTTTCCGTGGCCATCGAAAGCGGGTTGCCCAGCGATCCGCCGATGATGATTCCCAAAATCATGTACGTGGATCATGCGCTGGGGGCTGAAAGCATGAAGGCCTTCTATCCCGGATTGACGGCTTCCGACCTGCCGGAAGGATTGGGATGGGCGCTTGAAATCCTGGAGGTTTCGACGCACGCGGGCACGCACATGGATGCGCCCTGGCATTATCATCCCACTCAAGACCGGGGCAAGCCGGCTCTGACCATCGATCAGTTTCCCCTGGAATGGGGAGTCGGAAACGGCGTGAAGCTGGATTTTTCTGCACTGCCGGACGGATACAATATCACGGTTGAAGATGTTCAATCCAAGCTCAATCAAATGGGCTATGCGCTCAGGCCGGGGGATGTATTTCTGGCGCAAAGCGGCGCGGCGCCTTACTGGGGCACGCCCGAATATCTAGTGAAGGGATGCGGTTTCAGTCGGGAGGCGACGCTTTGGATTCTGGACCAGGGTGTCCATGTCGTCGGGACGGACGGTTGGAGCTGGGATCGGCCGTTGCCCTTCCAGGCCGAAGAGTTCAGCCGCACCAAAAACGCTTCGCTGATCTGGGAAGGACATTTTGCGGGAATCGACAAGGGATATTTTCAGATTGAAAAGCTGGCCAATCTGGAAAAAATTCCATCAACCGGCTTCAGGTTTTACTGCTTTCCGGTGAAAATAAAGGGCGCAAGCGCCGGGTGGATCAGGGCGGTCGCGGAGATCATATAAAAGATATTGGCGTTCGGAGGAGATAAAAACCATGATCTTCACATGTCTATTTGCCGTGAAGCCGTCAAGGAAAGTTTTTCTGCTGATTCCTGTCGCCTTATTGTTTTTAACCGTGACTCAGGGACTTGCGGCCGAGCCGAACAACGCCTGCACGAAGGAGATCCTGCATACGGTGATTCATGCATCCGGTTTATCGCTCGGCGAACTGCTCAAAAGTGCCGCCGGTGAAACCGAAAAGAGAGACCTGATTCGAAGATTTGTCAAAGCGGTCCGCTTTTTTCCGGACGACAGCGGATATGTCTACGTCTATACGCTGGATGGCGTGGTGATAGGACACGGCGGCATGCCTGACCTGGAGGGCAAGAATCTGGTGGATCACCGGGATGCCAGGGGCTTCTATGATGTGCGCATGGCGATCGCCACCGCGAAAAAAGGCGGCGGTTTTTTTGAACATTACTGGCCGAAGCCGGGCGGGAAAGGTGAATTCAGAAAACTGACTTATGTGGAAGTCATTGCCGGCACAAACTATTTTATCGGCGCAGGCGCCTACGTTCCATAGTCACCCAGGGAACAAAACGCCGACATTCCCGGGGAAACGTCCACAAACGCAAGAAAAACTCACGGCCGGTCCAATAAAAACCCCCTCAGTCGGAGAAGACCTGAGGGGGCGTTCTATTAACACAGATCCTGAAGATTGCCGAAGCGGCGGTTACTTCATCGCTTGCTGCATGTGTCGATCAGGTGACGATGTTTTTCACCGC
>Ga0209407_1001841_pt1 | contig 21224 bp, 22 predicted proteins | sample AD_JPNHG3_MetaG_FD_184410 | JGI IMG/M metagenome (GOLD analysis project Ga0209407, IMG submission 184410) | Active sludge microbial communities of municipal wastewater-treating anaerobic digesters from Japan - AD_JPNHG3_MetaG (SPAdes) (version 2) | ecosystem: Engineered > Bioreactor > Anaerobic... | reverse complement strand
GCCGGTCTGAACTATCGCCCGATCGAACGCCTCAACATCGGCCTCGCCGCGATCTACACCGAATGGAGCACCTACGACGACTTGACGATGACCTTCGGCCCTACGCTCAGCAACCGGGCCAAGCTGCCGCGCTCCTCTGAACCGAAGAATTGGAAAGACGTCTGGCGCCTCGGTCTCGGCACCGAATACCTGCTTACCGAACGCTGGTCGGTACAGGGCGGCTACGTCTACGATATGGATCCCATCAACAAGAGCCATACCGACACCATGCTTCCCCCCGGTGACCGCCACATCTTCAGCACCGGCGTCGGCTACACGGTCAATACTTGGACCTTCAACGGCAGCTACGGTCTCATCATGATGAAGAGCTGCTCACGCAACGTCAGCAACGGTACCAAGAGCGCGAGCGTCGATTTCGACGACGGCTTCTGCCATCTGATCGCCCTCTCGGTCGCCAAAAGCTTTTAGCCCCGTACCAGCGCACGCACTGCCCAGAAAACGAAGAGGCCGCACACCGCCAACTTGAGCACGGTGCCAGCCAGGAAGCCTAGAAACGCGCCGAACCCGGCCTTCAGGGCGGAGCGCCCACCGCGTCCGCCCAACCGTTCACCACACACCGCACCCAGAAACGAACCGACGACAAATCCGAACGGCGGGAAAAAAACAAGTCCGATCACCGACCCCAACACGCAACCCCAGATACCCCAGCGCGTTCCACCCCAGTGCCGCGTGCCGGCCACCGGTACCACTGTATCCGCCACCTGAACCGCGATCACCAGCACCAACCCGAATACCAACGCGCTCACACTCAATTCGACCCGCGTCGTCAGATGCAACACCAACAGCCCGGCATACGCCAGCGGCGGTCCGGGCAGCACCGGCAGCAGGCAGCCCGCCAAACCGAGCACCATAAGAAGCATGCAGAGAGCGATCAGTAGACTATCCGTCATACGCGCTGTTCTCCGTCAATCCACACGAGGTTCTCGCCAAACTCTTTGTTTGCAGGTGTGGCACGGGTATCTTGCCCGTGCTTCATGGGCGGGACGCCCATGCCACAGGGCGGTGTGGCACGGGCATCTTGCCCGTGTTTCATGGGCGGGACGCCCATGCCACGAGGGGTTTTTCAAGAGCCTCCACACGAAAACCCAGTCCGGCGATCTTCGCCAGCAACGCATCCGAGGCGTGCGCCACCTGCACCCGCGTGGAAGCAAACTCGCGACGCATCGGGTAACGGCTGCGTTGCGCATCAAACGCCGCAGCCCGCGCGGCATCGTCGGCCACGCACGAATCCGCAAGACGCCGCGAATCAGCCTCGATGTCGTACACCGCCAGCACCAGTTCGCGTAGCACATCCTCATCGGCGCGCCCCGCCGCATCGCCACGCCACAGCGGCAACGACGGCTCCGGCAACGTGAACGGATAGGTAGCCTGCACGCCAAGAAAATCGCAGGCGCGCCGATAGACAATCGCTGTGCCGTTCACCTTGCCCTCGTATGCATGCCCCGCGATGTGCGGGGTCGACAACGCGGTACGCGTCAGCAGTTCTGGACGGTAGGCCGGTTCGCCCTCCCAACAGTCGATCACCGCGTGCGACACATGACCGCTATCCAAAGCCGCCAGCAGCGCATCGGTCGCGACCACCGGACCGCGCGCCGCATTGATGAGCACCGCGCCTGGACGCAGGCGCGCGAGCCGCGCCGCATCCAAAAGATGGAAGGTAGCATCTTGTCCGTCGCGCGTGAGCGGCACATGACAGGTGATGACATCCGACTCCTCCAACACGCGTTCAAGCGAAACGAATGCAGCGGCCTCGGCGTCAGCCGGATCACGCTGGCGCGGCGGATCATTGGCCAACACACGCATCCCGAGCGCCCTCGCATGCACGCAGACCCGGCGACCGACATTCCCCACGCCGATCACCCCCAGCGTACGGCCCGCGAGCGTCAATCCGGTCCGTCCGCCCAGCCAGAGCAATGCCGCCGTGATGTAAGTCGCGACACTCTCCGCATTGCAACCCGGTGCGCCGGTCCAGACAATACCGCGCGACGCCAAGTAGGGAATATCGATGTGGTCGGTTCCGATCACACCCGACCCGTAGAAACGCACCGCACTGCCGTCGAGCAGACCGGCGTTGATCCGCGTGGTCGAACGCGTGATCAGCAACTCAGCGTCACACACGTCATCGGCTGTGATCTGGCGACCGTCCTTGAGCGCCACCTCGCCCAGCGTGCCGAACGCCTCGGCCGCATAGGGCATGTTTTTATCGCACACGATTTTCATAGCGTCCCTCAAAGAAGTCGATCCCTCAAAAGAAACTCATACTGGTCTTCTTGAACTCCTTGACAGAGAGCAGCACCTGTCCGTCCGCCAGCCCCGCCTCACGCGTCAAGCGCTCATAGAGCTGCTGCGTCTTAAGCCAATCCGACGTATGGATCATGGCGTAGAGCCGGAAGGGAAAGATATCCACGCGCGGTCTCTCGTAGCAGTGGGTGACCTCCGGAAACGCCGCGACCCGGCGTCCTGCCGCCGCCACCTCTTCCTCCGGCATGTCCCAGCAGCACATGCCGTTCGCCTTGAAGCCGATTTTGCGGTGGCGCAACAGTAGCCCGAAACGACGCAGCACGCCGGACGCCTGCCAATCACGAAGCCGTTCGAGAAGGTCTCCCTCCGTCATGCCGAGTTGTTCCGCGACACCCTTGTATATACGCGCGCAGACCGGCACATCTCCCGCTAGCGTGCGCACAATCGCGCGATCTGTTTCGCTCAGCACGACAGTATAGGTGGACTCGCGTACCGGCGGCAAACGCGACTCCACCCGCTCATCGCGGTCGCGCGTACGGAGATCAAAGACCACATCGATCTTAAATCGCCGCGTGGCCGGCAGTTCATGGATGCCGTACGGTTGGCATGCGGTACGTAACCGCTGCAATTCATCAGCAAAATCCGCACCCGGCGCGGCCAACGTAAACCACAGATTCGGCCAACTCCGGTCGCCCGGGCCGCCCGGCAGATCGCGCGGCAACTCCTTCGGCCAGCCACGCTCGTAGGCGTGAGTCACGCCGCGTACCGCCGACACCTTTTCCGCCACCCCCGCCAGCCGGACACGCGGCACCGTCATGGCACACAACGCACTGCGGTAACCTAGACGGCGCGTATCAAAAACCGCCCCGAAACGGCGCGCCTCACCCGACGCCAACAACCGCTGTACCAGCGCCAGCACCGCCTCTTCAGAAAGCCCGCACATCGCGCCCATCTCTGCAAACGGCCGCTCTGTCAGCGCGACCCCACACTGGAGCGCCACCAGCGCCGCCGCCTCTTGTTCACTGAAATCAGACATCATCTCTCCTGAGTCAGGTCGAAAACCGCTTTACAGTAGCAAAAGCGCGGGGGCGTGTCCAAATTCGGTTTTTTGCCCTTGCTCCACTTACCCAGACCTGCGATATTACGGGCTGTTCTGTGTCCCGCGTCCATGCACGTGTGCATGGCGTTGGGCATTACCCTACAGGCTGAAACCATGATATCATCCCGCCCCCCGTCCTCTCCTATCCGCGTCCTCGGCATTGACACCTCGCTGCGTTCAACCGGCGTAGGCATTCTGGATGCGGTGGGGTCGCGTCTGATGCCGGTCTATTTCGGCACCGTAAAAAATCCGGCGGACCGCCCTTTGTCAGCTTGCCTGCTGCACTTACAGGAAAGCATCGAGAAACTGATTCAGGCGCATGAGCCGCAGGCGGTCGCCATTGAAGGCGTCTTTTACGCGAAGAACGTAAAAACGATGTTGATCCTTTCCCATGCGCGCGGCGCGATCATTGCGCAGTGTGCCCGCATGGGCATCCCGGTTTACGAATACGAGCCGCGCCGCGTCAAGCTGGCGGTTGTCGGCACCGGCGGCGCACAAAAAGAGCAGGTCCAGAAGATGGTCAAAACGCTGCTCAACCTCCCCGAAGTGCCGCAGAACGACGCCGCAGACGCCCTCGCTCTGGCCATCACCCACCTGCACAACCGTTCGCCGCTCGCCGCCCTTTCAGCTTCGCCGATTTGATAGGTAATCTGCGTAATCTGTGCTAATCTGTGGATAGAAAAACCCGAGCAATGCCAAACTAATGGACTCACCCCTACTCGATGTTTTGTACTTGTTCGCGCACGGTTTCGAGCCCGGCTTTGAATGCGATCACAAGGCGCGAAATCTCCGCGTCATTGGCCTTTGATCCGGTCGTGTTGATCTCGCGGAACATCTCTTGGCAGATGAAGTCCAGCGTACGCCCGCACGGTCCGCCAGTGTCAAAGACCTTGGTGACCTGCCCGAAGTGGCTGGCGAGTCGCGTCAGCTCTTCACTCACGTCGCAGCGATCGGCGAAAACCGCCACCTCGCGCGCGATCAAGGCGGGGTCTACCAATTGACCGTCGCCGAGCAACTCGGCCAGTCGCCGCTCCAGCATCGCCTTGTAGGCGATCGGCACCGCCGGTGCCAACCCCGCGATCTCACGGCTCAACACTTCGAGCGCGGTAAAACGCTCACGCAGATCCCGCTCCAACGCGCCGCCTTCGCGCAACCGCATCGCCTCCAGATTCTCCAGAGCGGCCTGCGCCGCCCGCTCCACCAGCGGCCAGACCTCAAGCGGATCGTCCGGTAGCACACGTGGGCGCAACAGGTCCGGCAGGCGCAGCAACGCGGAGGCTGTCAGGTCATCGGTGAGCCCCAGTGCCTGCGCCGCAGCGCGTACCGCGTCGATCTGCGCCGTGAGGTGCGCAAGGTCCAGCGTATCAGCAGCACCGGCCTGCTCGGCCGCCGACACCGTCACCGATCCCTTCACGTACCCCCGCGTCACACGCGTACGCACCAGCGCCTGAATCTTGGCGTCGAGGCTTGTCAGTTCACGCGGCAATGAAACCGAACAGTCGAACTGCTTGCGGTTGACCGCGCTCAACTCGACCACCACCTTCACAGCCCCCTCACTCGCCTCGCCGCGACCGAACCCCGTCATACTTTTTATCGCCATTCTTCTGCCCACTCCTCTTCTTTTCTCTGGAGGGTCTTGCAAAACCCCTTGCCTACAGGTGTGGCACGGGCATCTTGCCCGTGTTTCATGGGCGGGACGCCCATGCCACGAGAGGTTTTGCAAGAGCCTCTCTGTATTAAAAAATCGCCTTTCCCTGCACGGTCCAGCGGATCAACGTACCCGCAATCGCGCCCAGATACGCCGGATAGATCACGCACAAAACCGGCAGCCGCAATAGCCCGACACCACGCCGTACGACCAGATGGAACACCAACGGCACACCGACCGCCGCCGCGATCACGCAGAGATCCGCGCGGGTCTTCGGATACTCGTTCCATAGGTTTGTAAGCATCACCCAAAGCAAGGCAACAGCCACCGCCGCGAATCCGCAACGCCACCGCCAACCCATCCGTTCACGCAGCGGCGTCAGCAGTTGCTGCAAGCCAAGCACCCAGGAGCCCAGCACAAAGCCGCCCCAGAAGACCCAGTGACCTAGTTCGTCGTCCAAATACCGGAGCGATGCGAAAAGCTCGGGCAGTTTCGCCTGACTACTGCGATAAAAAGACTCCATGCGATTGGTCGGATCGTGCATACCCATACCGCAGGCGATGAAGTAGATCGTCAGAACCATCAGTATCTCGACTGTACGGCTCGGACGTCCTTGTGCCACCGTCCGCACCAGCAGCCAGAACAGAACCCCGATCGCGGGCGCAAAGACAAACATGGAGAGCGCCTCGCGGATTCGCAGGACATCGCCGAATGGCCGAAGCTGCCATGCGGGCGGACACATGCGGCTGACCCCGGCCAGCAGACTGACCACGCACAACAACACGAACAGCCACAACAGCCGCGTCAATATTTCATGGTCTGTACGCTCGGAAAGCATCGGCACCTCACAATCCCAACGGTACCGCCCCCTTGAGTGTAACGCCCTGCTCGATCTTCAACTCCGCACGAATCAGTTCGCCCCGCTGGCTATGACGGCCTTCATACGGGATTTCCCAAACCTTGCGACAGCCGGGAGCGAGTTCAACCGGCATCTCGACCGTCTCAAGCTTGACACCCGTCGGCGCGGAGAGCGTCACGCTGCCCTTCAAGCCGTACGCCAACGGCGCGACCACAACCACACGGCAATCACCCCGGTCCTTCTGCACATTCACCGACACATTCAGATTGGGCGCGAGCGCCTCCGGCACATAAGAGAGCAGCGGTATCTGCGCATATCCCATGGCGTTCATCATCGTACGCATGCGGTAGGCGGAGTCCTGCATCAGGCACACGCGCCGATCCATCGCCGGAATCGGCGTGGTATAGATGCGCAACTCGCCGCCGACGCTCGTCAACACCTCCTCACGCCAGTCGCCCAACACATCGGCCACCAGTATCACGTTGCCCTCGATGCGCTCGCTCACTGCGCCGCCTTCATAATCGACCATGCGCCCGCGTATCAACTCACGCTGTAAGTCGGCATCCCACCACGCACTCGACACGCCGAAGCCGAAGTTCAGTTCCTTGCCCGATTTCAGCAGACGGCCATCCGCAGAAAACAGCCAACGCTTTTCCGTCAGCGTATGTCCGTCGGCATCCGCACCATAAATCTCCAGCCCCGGCTGGGTCGGGTCTATATCGCTGCAGATACCGAAACCGTGCACATGCCGCGTGGGCTCCTGCAACTGCCAGAGGATCGTGCCATTCGTCGGGTCCAAGAGATGGATGCCCCCCTCTTTGACCTGCCGCGTTTCAATGATGTACGCCATCTCCATACCGGGACGCACGGGATCGATATCGCCGTAATAGTGGGCGTCGGGATGTCCCTTGCCGGTAGTCCAGAGCGGCGCACCATCGTCATCCAGCGTCACCGAGCCCAAAATCACCTCATCACGGCCGTCGCCGTCCACGTCGGCGCAAAGGCAATTGTGCGCGCCCTGTCCCTGATAACGGCCGGGCAGTTCTTCGTTCGTATAGGACCAGAGCCGCTGCAACTGCCCATCTTTGAACTGCCAGGCATCGGCCAGCATCAGGTTGTAGGTGCCACGTAGCGCAAGCAGGCAGGGCGTCCGTCCATCCAAGTAGGCCACGGCGATCTGGTTGCGCGAGGCGTAGTTGTAACTCGGGAAAAGGTCGCGCGGCGGCCACGGCGCACGCGCGAGTTCGCGCCCGGTGAGCCCGTCAAACACCGCCATCCACTCCTCCCCCCGCTCGACCTTGCCTTCGGCGTCGCGCATGTCCTCGTCCGGACCGATCTTGGTGATTACCTCAGCGCGGCCGTCGCCATTCACGTCGCACACGATCATGGGCGAGTACCACATGCCGCGCTCGATGTTCCAGCCAAGGTCCTTGATCCACAACAACGTGCCGTCGTGCCGCCGCGCCTCAAGCTTGAAGGTCTCCGGCGACTTGTACCAGTACTTATGCCACGGATCAACATTACCGCCCGGCTGCTTGATCACATAATCAAACTGGCCGTCACCGTCAAGATCGCCCACGCCGATTTTCTGCGCGGTCACGTTCGTCGCAGCCAGCGGGATACGCACGTACGGCGTCTGACGTCCTTGCAGCGCGATCGGCGAGACCGTCTGTGACGCGCCTTTGAAGCCGTCCGCCGGCTCGACCACGTAACTCACTGCGGCATCGAACCCGTTCGTATCCAGAAAATCCGTAGTCTGCGTGATCGGCGTCGCATTGAGTTTGACACGGGTACCGTCTTTCTGGCGGAACACATTGAATGCGATCTTAGGATCATCCTCGCGCAGCAAGCGCCAATTTACGTAAACGCCCTCCGCCGTCTCGACCGCCAGCGCACCGCGGCCCATGGGCTCGACCGGACGCGTCTTGGCCCAACCGTCAACCTTGGGCCCCCTGGGCATAGGCGGCTCCACTTCCGGCACGACCTGCACGTCATCCACCCAGAAGTCACTCTTCCCGGCGCCCACGACGCGCACATAGACCGTGTCGACCCCCTCCGGCACCGTGAACCACGACTTGCAACGCTGCCATCCGGCACGGCGCGGCTCGGCGGTACGTCCGATCGACCAACTGACCAGTTCCCTCCCCTTGTTGCCCACCACTTGAACGGAGCCTCCACGGGCGTCACCGGCGCGCTTCATCCAGCAGGTGATCGCATACGACTCACCGGGCTTGACCGGCGTGCGGCGGCTGTTGGTGGTGCACCAATCCTTCTCGCCCGTGTGAATGATCCTGAGCGAACGCTCGCCGTCATGCCGCTCATCCGACAGCTCCATGCGGCCGGCACCGGGCTCGCGCGTCCACCATCCCCACTCCGCCGGTCCTCCCTTATCGTCCACCGTCTCGAAACCGGGATTGGCGACCAGTTCCACCGCCCACGCGTGCACTCCCGTCAGAACCGCGCACACACCTACCACACCGAGCATCCTCATCTGTCATCCCCCATTTTTGGTCGCGCCATCCTGCGCGTTGAAACACCGAACATCAGCGTATGAGAAGCATATCCCATGCCCCCGCGCCTGACAAGCGCATTTGGTAATCGGTTAGCGCGGGCGTCCTCGCCCGCAACAACGTGTCTTGCAAAAGGGTGTGGCACGGGCATCTTGCCCGTGTTTCATGGGCGGGACGCCCATGCCCACGGGGGGTTGAAATGCTTCACTCACAAGCCTGGCAAACAGATCAGTGCGGCGGCAAGCGGTATTCCGCGCGGCGCCGCTTTTTGAGCATGACTGCGGCGGCAGGACGACGCGCAAAAGCGGTGCCGCGAGCCACACTCCACTTCGTCGCAAGCGCAATCGACTGAGGTTTGGAGACCAGTGCGCATGCGGGACTAAGTGTTTTCGACTAGTGTATGGGGGACTAAGTGTTGGGACTAAGTTTTCGACTTCAGAGTTCAGAGTTCGACGTTCAGCGTTCTGAGTTAAAAAAACGTTTAACGCTCAACGCCCAACTTTTAACGCTCAAGTTATAGGCAAGTGACGGGGATATGCCGGAGACGCAGAGGTTTTTTGAGGGGGTGAGTATCCTCGCGAGCACAATGCTTGGTTAGTTTTCTTTTTGATATTTGAATATTTTCCGATCAGGAATCGACGTGGATGACAGTTGATATTTGTGAACGCCATGCGCAAGTCGGCGAGTTCTGTCGGTAGCCTTTTCGAGGGTGCATGAGATGAAATAATCTTTCCCGTCAAAAACAAATTGATAGCCTTCTGACACATTCAAGGGCCTTTCATCAACGGGCAATTTGATCGTCCGGTGTAGATGCTTTGATAAATAGTCCTCAAAGAACGCTTTCGTCAGACTCGTGCAAGTTACTCCGGGCATAAATCGTTCATCATCTGAAAGAGCGTGATCGGTTATGCGAATATAGACGGTAGGCTGATACCGACCATTTTCCCATGCCTCATAAAGGGGATACTTGCCATAAAGCCCTTTATATTCCTCCATAATCGACGCAACATAGTTGATATCAGCAATGCGGTCGCTGTCAGTTTGTCCAGTTGTGACTTCTGCCTGCTCGAAGCAGCCACATGTAAGTAACAACATCGCGATCAAAAATGTGTGAAATTCCGTTTTCATCTTTTGCCACCTAACAAATTGTTGAACGTTTTCTTCTGTTCTTAACATGAGCCGCGTTGTTCGCCACAAAGGGTGTGGCACGGGCATCTTGCCCGTGTTTCATGGGCGGGACGCCCATGCCACGGGGGGTTGAAATGCTTCACTCACAAGCCTGGCAAACAGATCTGGAGACAAGCGGTATTCCGCGCGGCGCCGCTTTTTGAGCATGACTGCGGCGGCAGGACGACGCGCAAAAGCGGTGCCGCGACCCGCGCACAGCGCGGCTCTCGTCACCGCAGATTCCGCAAACAGACGCTTCCAAGACGATGACCTTCCACCATGACCGCGGTTCCTGCGGAGTTGAGACGAGCCATTTGAATGCTTCTTTAATCATTTCTCTCTCAGCCCAACAAGTTATTGAGCGGTTTTTTCTGTTCCCCTCATCTTCTGCAAGGCACGTAACAAACCGCAAAGCCACCACTAAACAAACGAAAACAGAGCCACGCCTTTCCGTGTGTTCTGTGTTCCGTGGTTAAACAATCGATCCCGATAGCGATCCCGATCCCGATTTGGACGAAACCATGAAACCAAAGAAAGGGGCACGTCAGCGCCGTTGGGCGTCGCTGCTGGTTGTGCTATCGGGGGCGTCATCTTGAAAACACTCTAGCTCTTTTTTCTTTTTGACACTGGCCTTTACCGTCTTGACTGTGATGTTGCTCTTCTTCTCTGGAATAGGTTTCTTCATTTGTCTTGCAGAACAGGTTATTGAGCGGTTTCTTCTGTTCCTCACATAAACCGCGTTGTTCGCCAATCATTCATAGTGTGTCCAGAGTCGGATGACTTTGACGGTCTTGACGTCAGCCAATACCTGATACACAAGCCGATGCTGAACATTGATGCGCCTTGAATACGCGCCGGACAGATCGCCGACGAGTTTCTCATAGGGAGGCGGATCCTGAAACGGGTCGTTCTCAAGTATCGCGAGAAGCCGTTCCGCCTGTGGTTTCAAACCGGAAGCACTGAGCTTCTTTGCATCTTTCTGTGCCAGCTTGGTGAAGACAAGCGTCCATTTCACCATTTCAATTCCTTGCCGCATTTGCTGACCGGAATTTTCATCCCGGACTGGATGGATTCTCGCATTCCGGGAATCGATGTGAGAAACAAGGTCTCTTGGATGGCCTGCCAGTCGTCCTGGGAAACAAGGACAGCGGAGTTCCTCTTACCAGTGATCTGGACGGCCCTGTGGGAATCCGCCACGTCATCCAAAAGGGAATACAAGGTTTTTCGAGCTTCTGTGGCCGTAAGCGTAATCATAAGCAACCTCCTTTCGTACGCAATATCGTACGTCACCCTGATCGATCTGTCAACCCGTCGCAAAAAATCCTGAATCGGGCGCAAAGCCGACTCGATCTCAAGTCAGACGGTGGAGCCAGTAACTAGGTCGCCGTCGCTGGTGAGCAATAGCCACGACACGTATACGGTCGGGTTCAATAACATACATGACACTGTATGGGAACCGCCGTAGCAACTTGTGCCGTACTTCCGTGCCGACCAACTGGAACGCTTCCGGGTTGGCCCGAATCTGCTCAACAGCATCCTCGACATCAAGCAGGAGTGCCAGCCCAAGACTCGGCGTTCTTGCCTCGTAGTAACGAGCCGCTTCAATCAGTTCGGATTCTGCACCTTCATGGAAGGTCACGTGCTTCATGTGAGAGATGCCCTCGCGCGGCGAAACACATCGCGCGCAGGTATCTCTTTGGCTTCGCCAACTCGCAATTGCTGCAACCGCTGCTCGGCTTCTGCAACCCACAGACGCAGGTTTTCCTCCTCCTCCGGCGCGTCCAAGCTGAGTATGAGTTTCTCGGCCAAACGAGCCCTATCCTCGATTCCAAGTTCCAGCACTTTTGCTTCCAGTGCCTCGATCTTCGCAGCCATACGTTCATCCTTTCGTTGGACTTCCGGCGTCTCCCGCTCACAATGGAGCCGGTCAGAAAATTGACGGTTAACCAACGCATAGTATTGTCGCAAAGCTAATCAGAATGTCGAGTGTCAATCGGTTAGTGGACAGGTATGCGAAGATCGTACGTTTCTGGTGAGAAGGGGAGCAGAGAGTCGGGAGCGCGGGCGTCCTCGTCCGCAACAACGCGCCTTGCGGTTTATGGTTTTATCCGCAGATTGGGGTGAGCCGGACCGTCAAGGCTCCCGTCCCTCGGCCGTTTGTTCACAGATTCGATCATCTCTTTGACTTGCTCAACCGTGAACTCCCGTATCACGTGCGGATCGCTTGCAGGGCGGGACGAATCGGCATGAACATCGGTCACCTTGCCATCGTGAATAACAAGGGCTGAGGAAGGGCTAAAGATTGACCCGGTAAGGAATGAGATCATGCCTTCGCTCGGAGTAGCCCGATCTTCCTTCTCAATTTTCCGTTCGTGACTCGATATTGGATTCCCGACCTGATACGGAAGGTTAAAGTCATCATCGCGCTTCAGGATTTCGGTCACCTCGCACTTGATCCTTCCCCAACGACTCGTGTGTTTGCACACGACGATTGCTTTTGCCTCGGCAATGCGTTCTTCCAGGGATTGCTCACCAAGCCTCCGAAGCGCCGCGTACTCGTGCGCGGGAACCGGGAACCGCGACATCTGGAAGGAGATGTCGCGAAGTTCGTTTTTTAACATCGTCTCGGGAGATCTGCTCCAGACAGCAACCACGAGGATGAGGAAGGCCACTGTGAGAACGCCGAAGAGACCGTACAGCATCCTGATGTGTTTTCTGATCATGTCTGTTTCGTTCATTTTTTCTCCTGCGAACGGGTTGTTTTTTACACACACAGACGCGGGGCGCGCGGGAAGGGAATCACATCGCGGATATTGTGCATGCCGGTGCAGAACTGCACCAGCCGCTCGAAGCCTAACCCGAAGCCGGCGTGCGGTACGCTGCCATAACGCCGCAAGTCGAGATACGCGGCATACTCGTCCGGCTCCAATCCGCTGGCGCGCAGTGTCGCCTCCAGCACCTCCAGCCGCTCTTCACGCTGGCTGCCGCCGATGATCTCGCCGACCTCGGGCAGCAGCACGTCCAGGGCCGCGACCGTGCGCCCGTCGTCATTGCGCCGCATGTAGAACGCTTTGATCTCGGCCGGATAGTCGGTCACCACCAGAGGGCCTTTGAAGACCTCTTCGGTCAGGAAACGCTCGTGTTCGGACTGCATGTCCATGCCCCAGTGCGGCGCAAATTCGAAGGTCCGGCCCGAGCCCTCGAGCAAGCGGACCGCCTCGGTATAGGTCACGCGACTGAACGGTGCGTCGGCCAGACGCTCCAGACGCGCCAACACGCCGGACAACACGCGCTGGTCAAAGAAGCGTAGGTCGTCCGCACTGTCGCGCAGCACAGCCTGAAAGAGATGATGCAAGAACGCCTCGGACAGCGCGGCGACATCATCAAGATCAGCAAACGCCATCTCCGGCTCGATCATCCAGAACTCGGCCAAGTGCCGCCGCGTGTTGGAGTTCTCGGCGCGGAAGGTCGGGCCGAAGGTGTAGATGTCACCCATCGCGCAGGCGTAGGCCTCGCCTTCAAGCTGACCGCTCACGGTCAGCGCGGCGTGTTGCCCGAAGAAATCCTGCTCGTAATCGACGGTACCGTCCTCGCGCCGCGGCAGTGCGTCAAGATCAAGCGTCGTAACCTGAAACATCGCCCCCGCCCCCTCGCAGTCACTCGCCGTGATGATCGGCGTATGCACATAGAGGAAACCCCGCTCGTGAAAGAAACGGTGGACCTCGATCGCCAGAAGATGGCGTACGCGCGCAACGGCGCCGAAGCTGTTCGTGCGCACACGCAGGTGCGGTAGCTCGCGCAGCCGCTCGAACCCGATCCGCTGCTTACCGAGCGGATAGGCCACGGGCGGCGAGAAGCCCAGAACACGCACGGCATGCGCTTTGACCTCGACCGCCTGCCCCGCGCCTTCCGACGCCTCCAGCGTCCCCTCCACCACCACCGACGCGCCGGGATGCAGCCGGAGCACATCGCTAGCATAATTGTCCAGCGTCGCCGGCGCGATCACCTGCAGGTTGGTCAGACAGGAGCCGTCGTTGATTTCAAGGAAGGAGAAGCCCCCCTTCGAATCGCGGCGGGTACGCACCCAGCCCGCGACCGTTACACAAGTGCCGGGCTCGGTGTCACCCAGCGCCGCTTTGATTCGTAGTCGCCTCATAAGAGATGGCCTGAATCATACAGGTTTGCCGCCGGAGAGTGAATAGCGAATCGTACCGCTAACGCGCGACGGTGCGATTGGCGGCGCGCCAGGCGCGCATGGAGTGGCCCGTTGCACGTTTGAAGAATTTGCGCAAGGAGTTCGGATTCGTGAAGCCGCAAAAATCGGAGATCGCCTTCAGTTGAATGTTCGGGTCTTTGAGTAACTGCTTGGCACGATCAAGCTGGACGGCGTGGATTTCATCGAGAATGGAATGGCCGGTGGCCTTCCGGAAACGGATGTCCGCCTGCCGCCGGGAACAGGGGAAAAGCCGTGCGACGCGCGCCGACGTGAGACCGTTGCAGGCTTCGCGGCGGATGAAGTCCAGCGCCTCAAGGACGCTCTTGTCGGTTTGAACGAGAAGACGTGTCGAGGCTCGGCGGACGATTCTGAACGGCCCGAACGAGTGATGACGCTTGCCCTGATAGCCCTCTTTCGCGCGAAAACGCGCGAGCAACATGAGCGCGGCGAGATTCCCGCCGCGGCGGAAGTCGGGTTCAATGGAGGAGAGCGTTGGGACAGTGTGCTCGCAAATGGGTTCGTAGTTGTCCACACCGAGAACGGCGAGTGCCTCGGGGATGGCGATCTCCTCGAATCTGGCCGCTGTAATCGCTTCGGCCGCTGTCTGATCGTTCGCAGCAAAAAGTGCGCAGGGCTTCGGAAGTCCTCGAAGAAACAGACGGAGTTCATGCTGTCGTTTGGTTGCGTCCCCCACTGCTTGCGGGGCGAACACCCTGCAGCGTTTCCCATTCAACTTGAGAGCGGCAATGAAAGCCTTCTGACGTACCGTACACCAGTGGTGCGGTTCGGCATGCGGAAGATAGGCGAAGGTGTCGAACCGCGTCATCAATAGTTCGCGTGCCGCGAGCCGTGCTGTTTCTGCCGAATCATGCGTCACGGAAAAGCTGCCGCTCGGAAGCGTCTGCTGATCGTGTGAGAAGAACACGGTCGGCAGCATATCGAACTGACGTGCGTCGACGGTCGTGGATTCCTTGCCGCATTCAACGATTGCGCCGAGCGGATGCCAGAACTCCACGAGTTCGCGGAGCCGTGTCTGCGTCGGGAATTCGTCGATGGTCTGCACATGCCAGCCGATGCGCTTGGCGATTTCAAGCACGCCGGCGAGCTTACCCGGTGCGCTCGTCTTTGCGGACGATTGGAAGTAGAGGATGACTTTTACCATGACTCGTAGTTTAGTGCCTTGCCGACCGATAAGGCCAACAAAAAACAAGTTGTTTCTCACACGAAGGGCAATAAGAGAGGTTGACCTGCGACCTACGACCTGCGACCTGCGGTCAGCCATGCCCCCCAAAAACCCTCTGCGTCTCTGCGCCTCTGCGCTAAAAAATCCCGAACCCTGCCCCAAAAAAACCTTCGTGCCCTTTGTGCCTTCGTGTGAGTCGTCTAAATATCGTCCCTTTGTCCTTTCTCAAACGGGATTCTTTTTTTTGCCTGAACGGGATTATGAATGGCCGGAGGTCTGCTAAATTATGACTGTGTCTTTCTTGAACCTTAAAAGTGGGAGGATCGGAAAATGACGGATGTAATGACAAACGGCAGACGTGCTGGCTTTGCGATGGTTCTCGCCCTGTTCTTTGCAAACATGTGTTTTGCTACCACGTACTATGTGAGCATGACCGGTGATGATACTAACCCGGGCACAAGTTGGGATCAAGCGTTCCGCACTGTGGAGAAGGGGGTGGAGCAAATTCATAAGAAAACAACGATTGTCGACGAGCTTGTGATCGGAGCGGGTCATTATTCGGTCACAAACTTACTCTTGTGCCAAGGGAATTACTCCCAAACCCCTGATATCGTCCGAGGTGAAACTGGAAATCCGGAAGATGTCGTCATTGAACAAGATGCAGGAACGAAAACCATTATCAATTTGGCGGATCGGGTGATTGTCCACAGCCTGACTTTCTCAAATGGCTATGCGGCGACCAGCGCCCATCCCGCCGGCGGCATCCGCATTGGTTCCGTAAATACGCCATATTCCACCGTCGTTTCAAACTGCATCATCACGGGATGTGCGGCGGCTAGTGGCACACTCGGCGCAGGAGCCTACCTCAACGGCGGCGGGCTTTTGACGCACTCAGTCGTGAGAAACTGTTCGTCGGGCAATGAATCGGCGGCGATCTGTCTCACCGGCAATGCGCGTGTTCATGCCTGTACAATTGAAAACAACACGTCGACCGGATATTACGCGGCTCTGATCGCCGATAAGGCAGGAGAGAACATGAAGGTGTCTGACTGCGTGATTCGATCCAACACTGCGCCACAATGGCCGGCGTTCTATCAAGTACCGTGTCTGACGAACTGTGTGATCAGTAACAACGTTTCGACCTCTTTAGGCGTTGCCGCCTACAGTGTTGACGGCGGGACGTTCCGTGCAACGGACTGTTTATTTGAAGATAACCGGACAATCGAACAGGCTCATATTGGCTGTTTGATACTGGGCTACGGGAGCACATCGTTTGTCCATTCCTGTACCTTTCGAAACAACACGGCGGTAGCCGGCGACGGAGGTGCCATTCGACTGGGGCACACAGCGAAGATGACGTTGACAGACTGCTTCTTCGAAGGAAACTCAGCGCGGTCGGGCGGTGCCATCAGCTTCGTGCAGAATACGAACAGCGCAGGTTATCAGACACCGTTTTTGATTTCAAACTGTGTATTCGCCGCCAATGCAGCCACGCTGCGGGGAGGTGCGTTTTCATCAAGCTATGGAAACTATCATGGGGACTATTGGGGACAGGATGCTTTCACCAGTCTGTTCATGTGCGGGATGGTGCAAGACTGCGTTTTCACGAACAATGTGGCGAGGTATCTCGGCGGAGCGATTTTCATCCGTGAAAAGAGCGTTGGCGGACAGGACTATGCGGGTGACTCGCTTTTGACGATACGGAATTGCCTCTTCGCCCGCAACGCCGTTACGAACGGCGTTGTCCAGCACGCATCGAACGGGGGGGCTTTCTATCTGGTTTCAAAGGCGAGTCCCGTGGTGGAGTCCTGCACGTTTGTCACGAACCGCGCCAACTATTGCGGGGGCGCCATCTGGGCGCGCTGGGCGGGCGTTTTTTCGAATTGCGTTTTTGCGGCGAACTTGAAGGAGGATGAAACCGACGCTACGGACTGGCTGCAAATCCCTGCCTATTCCTGTTGCGCCGACGTTACCCCGAGTCAAGCAGCGACGTATTTCAGTACAGCCAATGGATGTGTGACGGGAGATCCGCGTTTGGCAGACATTGCGCGCGACGACTATACGATTGCGTCGGGACAGTCGCCCTGCGTGAACGCGGGCGTCAATCAAGCATGGATGGTAGGCGCGCTCGATCTTGCCGGAAACGACCGAATCCTTGAAGGGCGTGTGGACATGGGCTGTTACGAGTATAAAAGAACATCGTGGGGATTGATGGTTATTGTCCGTTAGCACCTCACGGCCCAGTAGACACGATAAAAACACTCTCTCCCACTGGGGAAAAGGAGGAATGAGAATGACGATGACGATGAAGGTTAAGACCTTGTACGGAAGGATACTGATGAGGAGTGCATTTGTTTTGACGCTGGTGCTGGCCGCGAAAATGGCCAGCGCGGAGGGATTCGCGCTTGTGACGGCGGAGCGTGTCGTACCGATCACGGTGGCGGCGGGCGAGCCTGAGTTTGTACGGCTCGCAGCGGAAGATCTGGCGTCGGACGTGCAGAAGATCACAGGCAAACGGCCTAAGCTCGTGACGGACGGACAGACGCCGGCCGGCGCGTGTGTGGTGATCCGTACGAAGGTGGGCGGTCCTTGGGAGAGTTACCGCGTCTCGACCGAAGGTGGGCGGCTCGTCATCGAGGGCGGCGACGCGCGCGGCACGATGTTTGGCGTGTACGCCTTCGTCGAACGGTATCTGAAGGTTGATCCCTTGTACTACTGGTCCGGCCGCGAACCGGAAAAGCGCGCGGAGTTACGCTGGGATTCGGTCGCGCTGAGCTCGGGCGCACCGTCGTTCAAGTTCCGCGGCTGGTTCATCAACGACGAGGACTTTTTGACTGAATGGAAAGAGAGCGCGGGCAAGCGCTACATCGATTATCCGTTCTACAGCCAGGTCGTGAATCACGATGTGATACGGGCGATCATCGAGTCGTTGGTGCGAAGCGGTTTCAACCTCATCATCCCGGCGAGTTTCATCGACATCATGAACCCGCCCGAGTCCGCAATCATCCAGGAGTGCGTGCGGCGCGGCGTGTTCGTGTCACAGCATCACGTCGAGCCCCTGGGGGTGAGCGCATTTTCCTACTTCAACTACTGGAAAGCGCGCGGCAAAGACCTGAAGTACTCCTACTTCAGTCATCCTGCAGAGGTGCGCGAGGTGTGGCGCGCCTACGCGCAGAAGTGGGCTGCGTACCCGAACGTGATCTGGCAGCTTGGGTTGCGCGGCGTGGCGGATCGCCCCATGTGGCATGCGGATTCCAACGTGCCGCAATCGAACGAAGAGCGCGGGCGGATCATCTCCGAGGCGATGGCGGAGCAGGTGCGGATCTTAGACGAGGTCTGTCCGAATCAACCGCGTCTGATGTCGACGACGCTGTGGGCGGAAGGGGCGGTGCTGAACCAAAGAGGGCTGCTAAAAATCCCAGAGGGCACCATCATTGTGTTTGCCGACAACTCGCCCGGATGGAAATGGCAGCGGGACTTCTACGAGACTCCGCGCAATCCTAAGAACGCATACGGGGTCTACTACCACCACGCACTGATCGGTGGCGGCCCGCACCTCGCGCAGGCGGTGCCGCCGAACAAGACGTTCGAACTGCTACGGGCAGCACGGGAGCGGGGAGCGGGTGAGTACGCGATCTTCAACGTCTCAAATATCCGCGAGTTCGTGTTGGGCATCGCCGCGACAGCGGAGATGACGTGGCGGATGGACGGCTATGACCCGGATGCGTGGCTGGACGGTTGGGTGGGCGAGCGCTTCTCGAAGCGGCAAGCGGAAATCGCCAACGCCTACCGCATCTACTTCAACGCCTACCAAATCCACGACCTGCAAAAAGTGCCGTTCCTGCTGGACGGTCATATGTTCAGTGCGGGCAACAAGGCCTTGTCCACGATGGCCGGGAAGATCAAGGGCAAAAAGATCGGGGATGGGGCATCGGCCGAGAAGATGTTGGCGTCCGGCGGGGGCGACGATAAGCAAGCGGGGGGCGACGCATTCTGGGAGGGGCTGAGTGACGCGATGCCGAAGCCACTGCCCCGACGCGAATCGTTCAAGCGTGTTGTCGCCGAAAAGGCGGGCTTTGAACTGGCTTTACTGCATGCGCGCACCGCCGGAAGTGCGTTGCCGGAGGGGGAGGCCGCGTTCCTTTACGACAACCTGATTTATCCGTGCGGAATCATGCAGCAGACCAGCGCATGGCTGGAGCGGCTCCTCTTCGCCCACGAAGCACTCGACCTCGGCGATCTGCCGACGTGCGCGCGGTCGTTGAAAGAGGCCGACGAGGCGTTCACGGAGATCCCGCATCTGGCCAAAGGATACTGCGCGGGAAAGTGGGCCGACTGGTATCGGGGTTGTAAAAAGCTGAATATTACTACGACACTGAAAAGAACACGGGATGCCGCGAAGCTGGCTGAAAGGGCGGCGGCACAGAAATGACGAATGGACTGACAGCGCTGGATGACACGGCGATTGCGATCTGCCCGGCCTTGTCGGCCTGTTCTCAAATGGGATTCTTTTTTGCCTTAATGGGGTTACGAATAACCGACAATCTGCTATGTTGTGAACCATGTCATAAAGCATGTCGCTTACAGTGAAGTGAATGTTTTGAGGATTGAAGTTGACGTTATAGAGACAAGAAGGAGGAACGAGAATGACAATGACGATGAAGGCAAAAATCTTGCTCGGACTGACTGTTGTAACCGCGTCCGTGTTCGCGGGCGTCTACAAGGTTCCACTTGACACGTCGGCCGATCGCGTGGAGTCGCCGCTTGCGGTGAATCTGTCGCGCGTGGGAACGATTCGTCCGCGCAGTACGGACGAGATCGCCGGTTCGAACTGGCGTCTCGGCTGCGAGGTGCTGGATCGTGATTTTGCGATTTTCACGGAGTACAGGGACTACATCAAGCCCCTTGGCATCAAGATTGTGCGCCTTCAGGGGGGCTGGGCAAAGTGTGAGAAAGAGAAGGGGAAATACGACTTCGCGTGGCTTGATCAAAGCGTAGACTATCTGCGTTCGCAAGGCGTGGAGAGCGCCATCGAGACGGGTTACGGCAATCCCATCTACGAAGGCGGCGGGGGGCACGACCTCGGCGCTGGCTTCCCGACATCGGAAGAGGGACTCGCGGGGTGGGATGCCTGGGTAACAGCGCTTGCGAATCACTTCAAGGGGCGCGTAAACATTTTTCTGATGTGGAACGAGCCGGACCTTGGCGGAAAGACGCCCGAAATGATTGCCGCCTTCAACGTGCGTACGGCGAAGATCATCAAGCGCATCATACCTGAAGCAAAAATCGCGGGGCTTTCGCTTGCGCGCAACAGTGCAGACTATCTGGATCAGTGCCTGAAGGCGATGGGTGAGGACGTGAACCTTTTTGATTGGTTCATCTACCACGGCTACTCGCCGTCTCCGGAAAGTTCCTATGCGATTGTAGAAGAACAGAAGGCGGTTCTCGCAAAATACAATCCGAAAGCGCGCCTATGGCAGGGCGAAAACGGCTGCCCCAGCGAGATGGCCACCCGCTTCGCGTTGAGCCGCATCCCTTGGAGTGAATACTCGCAGGCGAAGTGGGACATGCGCCGGATGCTGGGCGACCTCGGCCACGATGTCGAATCGAGTGTGTTCACGATTTGTGATTTCAATCACAAGGGGCGCGAGATCAATCTGAAGGGGCTTTTGCGCGCGAACGAAAGCCGCGAGGTGATCGCCGTGAAGCGCGCCTACTATGCCGTGCAGAACGTGGTGTCTGTATTCGACAGTACGCTCGTGCGCGTGAAGGACTCGACGTTCAGCACGCCGGATGGCACGCTCGCCACATACGAGTACGCGAAGGGCGAGCAGCGCATCTTTGCGTTTTGGGTACAGGCTTCCGGCTATAAGAGAATTAAAACGAAGCAGGGCAAAGACGAATGGCAACTCGACTATACGCGCCCTGATGATTCATTCGCCACACGTCCGGCAATGTTCAAGTATCGTGGCGCGCCGCTGAAAGATCCCGTGTGGGTGGATCTTCTCACCGGCCGCGTCTACGCCTTCCCCGCGAAGAACCAGATCATTCACAGTGACGGCGTAACCTTTATCAACGTGCCCGTGTACGACTCCCCGTGCCTCCTCGCGGAGAAGGGTGCGTTGCCGCTGATGTGAGCCCCCTTAAAACGGAAGGATACTGATGAGGAGTGCATTTGTTTTGACGCTGGTGCTGGCCGCGAAAATGGCCAGCGCGGAGGGATTCGCGCTTGTGACGGCGG
>Ga0209407_1001838_pt1 | contig 21236 bp, 18 predicted proteins | sample AD_JPNHG3_MetaG_FD_184410 | JGI IMG/M metagenome (GOLD analysis project Ga0209407, IMG submission 184410) | Active sludge microbial communities of municipal wastewater-treating anaerobic digesters from Japan - AD_JPNHG3_MetaG (SPAdes) (version 2) | ecosystem: Engineered > Bioreactor > Anaerobic... | reverse complement strand
CCTGACATTCTCTAAAAAACTCGTTTAACGGCTCACGGCTCACGTTTAACGTTTTAGCTCAATTGAGATTCCTCGACATAGTCTATCCCGATATATCGGGACTTGGAATGACAATAGGTAATAATTTGATTTCGTTTAACGGTTCACGGTTCACGTTTAACGAACAAAACTCCCTCCAATTCTACATTCCGAGTATTCCGTTTCATTCCGCCTCATTCCGCCTCATTCCTCAAGAAATTAGCCCAGCTAAATTTGATAATTCATAGCACATAGGTTCATTTTTATCAAATTCCTTTGCATAATGCTGTAATCTTTAGTAATTTGCTCACGAATCATTGTGTTACCATGAGGGCAAAAGTCGTATCAATCACCCTATTAGCGCTAACCTTTGCATTTTTTACGGTAAATGCAAGTGAGCGCGATAGCTTACTTAACCTTCTTTCGGCCTCAAAGGGTAAGGATAAGGTTGAAATCCTTATAAAGCTTACCGAGGCAACCTCCGGCACCGACGAGGCCATTAAGTATGCCGATGAGGCCATTGTGGCTGCGCGCAAAATAAACGATGAGCTGCTTGCAAAAGCTTACCTGAATAAGGGCTACGCCCTATCGGAAAACTACCAGGATAATGATGCCATTGAGTACTACCGCAAAGCGCTTGAGCTGGCGCAAAAGAATGGCTTTAAAAGTTCGATTCTGGAGGCCTATAAGGGAATTTCTACATCGTACTTCTATATCGATTCGTTTGGGGAGTCGCAAAGGTATGCCAGCCTGTTGCTTCAACAAGCTCTTGAGCTTGATAGCCTTAGGTACCAGGCATACGCATACTTCAGGCTAGGGAAAATACTTCAGGAACAGGGCAAAAACGATTCAGCCCTACATTACATTCGTCGCTCCCTGGGGTTAAGGGAAAAACTTGGCGACTGGAAGGAGATAGCCCTTACCTACAATGGGCTTGGGCGTATTTACTTTGACCTTGCCCAGTACGATAGCGCAATATGGTGCTACAGCAAGGAGGTAGAGCTTAAGGAGCAAATGGGCGACCAACCTGCCTACCTTGCCATTGCCTACCTCAACATAGGGAGAACTCACATTGCCATAAGTAACTTTCAGCTTGCCCTTGAGCAGTACCAAAAGGCACTCCGTACTTTTGAAAGCATAAACCACCAGGAAGGAATAGCCACCTGTAACTCGGGGTTGGGTATGATTTACGAGAATCTATCGCAAAGCATTCTTGCCACCGACGAGAACGAGGCCAACTACCTTAAAGCACTGGGCTACCATAAAACAGCTCTTGAACTATTCCATAATCTGCAAAAGAAAAAGGAGGAGGGCCAAACCCTTCAGAATATTGGCAATGTTTTTTCGCGATTAGCCACTAACCGTTATGTTGCCCGCTTTGGCGAAATGTGGGAAGACTCCCTTTACAAGATTAAGCAAACCGAAATTCTTGCCTCGTTCGATAGCGCAAGGCATTACTACAATAAAGCCCTTAGCATTTTTGAAGAGCTGCATGAGGAAGGCGAGATAGCCAAGGTAAACACCAATATTGGCAGCATTTACAGCTGGGCTCGCGACTGGGAAAAGGCAAACACCTATATCAACCGTGCTCTGCAACTGGCACGAAAAAATAATCTGCTTTACGAAACCACAGCAGCCCTTTACGCAAAGGGCGAGAGCCTATTCCGTCAGGGACGATTCGATGAGACTGAAATTGTATTCATTGAATGTTCCAGACTATCGGAAAAACTTGGGTTAAAGGAAACTCTACGTTACAGCTACGAGCGCCTATCGAAGCTATACGAGCATCGTGGCGATTTGGTACGCGCATATGCATACTTTAAACAAGCGGTCAAAATAAAGGATGAAATTTTCAGTGAAAAGAGCCAGAGGGTGATGGCCGAAATGCAAACCAAGTACGAAACCGAAAAGAAGGAACAACAGCTTGTTTTGATGAAGAATAAGGATGAACTCCAAAAGTCGATAATCCAGCGTCAAAAGCTAATGATTATTGGCGCTATTGCCGGTTCGTTCCTTATACTCATGGTTGCCCTACTCATGTTCAAGATGTTCCGCGATAAGCAACGCGCCAATATTATTCTGGAAGAAAAAAATGCGCTGATTACCCGCCAGAAACAGGAAATTACCGATAGCATTAAGTATGCCAGCCGCATTCAAACAGCTGTTTTGCCTACATCGGCTTTAATCTCCGATGTGCTCCCCGACCACTTTGTGCTTTTCCTGCCCCGCGATATAGTTAGCGGTGACTTTTACTGGATGACCCGTAAGAACGAGAAAATTGTACTGGTTGCTGCCGACTGTACCGGACATGGTGTGCCCGGTGCGTTCATGAGCATGCTGGGTGTGTCGTTCCTTTACGAGATTGTAAATAAGGAAAGCATACTTCAACCAGCCGAGATACTTAACAACCTCCGTAACCACATTAAAACAACCCTAAGCCAAACCGGTAAGATAGAGGAGCAAAAGGACGGAATGGACATTTCGCTTTGCGTAATCGATAAGCAAAACCAAAAACTGGAGTGGGCTGGCGCCTACAATCCGCTTTACCAAATAAGTAATGGCGAACTTATTGAGTATAAGGCCGATAAAATGCCTGTTGCTGTTCACATCAACGACTTCAACTTGTTCACCAATCACGAAATTGAATACCAGCCCGGCGACGCCTTTTACATGTTCTCCGATGGATACGCCGACCAGTTTGGCGGTACCGATGGAAGAAAATTCATGCTAAAACGCCTCAAGGAAACCTTACTTAGCATCTGGGAAAAGCCAATGGCTGAACAAAAGGAAATACTTCATAAGATTCACATGGATTGGCGCGGTGAGCAAAACGACCAGGTTGACGATATACTGATTATTGGGTTCAGAGTTTAGCTGACCACTCCACACTCTCCATCTCCCTATAGAACAGGAGCAAATCCCTTGTCCTGAGCGTTTGTAATGGTTTATAGCCCATGCAGGCCAAAAGGCTTTTTGACTGCTCCTCAACTGGTTGTCTGCCGTAGTACCTTTCCGCAGCAAAGTTCATATACTTCAATAGCATAAAGGCATCGAACCAAAGGAAGAATCGTTTTTTAAACGTTTTAGCCGATGATGCATTGGATTTTACATTTTCAATGGCTCTGGCAGCATCAACCTGAAAAAGAAAATCACTCAAAGGATAAGCCAGCAATTCAATAAACCTTTCGATTTGATTACCACTGTAATTGTATAGCGTAGTAACATTCTGAAACAGCGGTTCAAGGTTAAGAAACGATTCAAGGTGATAGGTAGATATTGGCTCGCGGCTGTAAACCAGCTTACTCATTGCCCTGCCCGTTCCAAAGGGAACCCTGTTCGAGGGTCTTGGCGAAGGGTAAACGCAGGTGGTGTTAAGTTCCCGGAAGTGTCCATGGGGAATAATCTTTTGAAGAAAGTAAAAATCCTCCCCTGCCTGATGGCGATTCATTCCGCCAAATTTTACGTATGCTTCAGCACTGCAAGCCATTGATGAACCTACTGTATGGTAGGCAAACGGAAAACCAATAAAACGCGAAGCCTGATTATAGTACCGGAGGTGTAGCTCATAGGCGGTAATGCCTTTGTATATCTCCGCAGGAAACTCATCGCCTGAAAGAGGATGTTCAAAGCGAACTGAACATGCATGGGTTTTTGGGTATTGCATCCACAGCTCATAAAGTTCCGCAAGGTAGTTTGGCATGCACTGTGAGTCGGCATCAAAACAGGCTATGATTCCCTGTTTCGTACCAACGGTAAGCAGCCTAAAAGCCGCCTCGTCCATACCAATCTGCCGGGCATATCCAACACCAGCCTGTTTGCGCGGTAAATTGAATGCCTTAACGGCATGAAATCGCAACCGCTCGCAACCCCATAATCGGTTCGCCTCATCAATGTCTTTGACTGCTTTATTGGAATTCTCCAACACATCATAATGTACCCCTTCGGGATGATTTACTACAACTATTACCTCAACATCGCAGGCGGGTAAATTGCAACCGGCAATCGACCCCAACGATTCTATTAAGCTAGGTTCATTGTAACAGGGAATAACAACACAAATCCCAAGGTTAACCGAAGGGTTAACATCAATTTTAGGCGAAAAACCCTTTTTGGTGAAGTATTTTACCCACATGGCGTTGCAAAAATAGCGAAACCCTTTCTCATGAAAAACATTCGAAAGGGTTTCGGGTTGGTTTAGGTTTAGTATAGGTGGGTATTTATTTCTTTTTATCAGCAGCGTACTTTTTGTTTAAGCCCTCAAGTACTTCCTTGGTAATATCGTTAGCGGGATTCCCGTATAATAGCGGGCCACCAAAGGTGTTACTGAGAATTAAATGGTAACCCTTATCGGCGTTGTACTCCTTAAGGTACTCAATGATACTGTTGTGAATCAACCGAAGCTTAACCTGTTCTTCTTCGGCAAGCTGCATGCGCATCTCATCGCGAAGCTGGTATAGCTGCTGCTCTTTAGCGGCAAGGTTAGTTTGAAGCTGCTGAGCCTCGGAGCGGGTCAATAAACCCTTTTGAACCTTATCCTGAAAATCGTAGGCTTCCTTCTCAAAGCTTCGCGATTTTGCGTTAAGGTCTGCCTCTTTCTTTCTACCGCTTTCTTCAAGTTCTTTTTTCATGTCGAAGTACATATCGTAGCTATTCATGAGGGTGTCCATGTTAACCCATGCGGCAGTAAATTGTTCCGTTAATACGGCATTCCCTTCGGTTCCTTTCACATCACCTCTTTTGCTACCCATAGTAAAATGGAGAACAAAAAGAACAACAATGGCAACGCCAAACAGAATGTTGATTATTAGGTTTGTTTTCTTCATAATTAATTGATATTACTGATTAGTATATTTCAAGTTATTCAAAACGCACATTAAATCAAACATCCACAAACATACTCACGCAAATATAAATGAAAATGAAACATAACAAAATATTTCAGCCAGTTTTTTCCCATTTAAAACGATTATTCCAATAATCCTTCGTCGCGGAAAAGTAATAAAATTGATGAGAAAGGAACAACCACATACTTCTCGCTGTTGAACTCAACCTCAATAGCATTTTCGTGGAGGTAAACGGCCAGGTCGCCCACCTGCGCTTGTAGGGGAAAGTACTTAGCATCGTTCCTACTCTTTTTCCAAGGCTCATCGGCCTCAGTAAACATGGGGATTGGGTATCCGGGTCCAACCTTTACCACATAGCCGCTGTGGGCCTTTTGCTTTTCCTGAACTCCTGGAGGTAGCAAAAGCCCAGCCTTAGTGCGTTCATCGGGGTTTTTGGGCTTAATCAGAACCCTATCGCCTACTACAATAATACTGTCAAAATCTTTGGGATCGAATGAAAGTGACATATTACTCATTGTTTATCACAGCAAAATTATCGTTTTGTTTTTAAATGTACGTTTTTTGTACTTAGATTTAGTTATTCTATCCACAAAATTATGATGTGTGTTATTAGCTTATTGACTTGCACACTGTATATTACTATCTTGCAACTGACAACCATTACAACATTTATGGGTTCTATAGAAATTTTCAACAGCCATTATGCGGTAGGGATATACAACCCCGAAAAAAAATGCGTTGAAGTTACATGGCACGGGAATCAAACCATTGAGGAGTACAAAGCGCTTTTTGAAGCACTTTTGGAATTCCAGCGTAACTCCGGATTAGAGATAAAAGGGTATCTTTCCGACATACGAGACCAGGGTGTAGTAAACCCCGACAGCCGAAAATGGTTTGAGCAGGTAGCGCTACCACAGGCTATTAACCAGGGCTTAAAATGGGCTGCAGTTGTTTTCGATGGGAATACATTCAAGCGTTACTACCTGAACCTTATCCTTCAGGTAGCAAACATTTATGGATTGCCCCTAAAATTTTTCAATTCAAAGGAGGATGCCTATAAATGGGCTGAAACACCCAATCTCAAATAGTTTACAACTAATCATATTGACCCTTCCCTTTAACCCAAGTGTCATGATTTAACATATTCAACCTGACTAATTTTTAGAAGTTTGAGTCGGCATGAGTCGGAATAGACAGTATATGATGGAGTTAGAGAAAGTTAGAGGATTTCGTCAATTGATTATTTCAATTGACGAATCGACTAAGAAATATAATCATTCCTAGACTCCGGAATGAAAGATTATGAAAAGTCAGGCTTGCCTCGATAAATCAATAGAAACAACTTGTTTAAATTTTTTTGCGTTTCTATTGAATAATCTCAATTAAAAAAGTTGTAACTTGAATTGTTGTTACAACCAATATGACCCAAGTTCCCGCTAATATCCATGAGGTTCCTTTCGTTCGACTGGCTATACCGTTAATAGCTGGTATCCTTATTCAGTATTACCTAAATCCGCTCAATGCCAATTTGACAATAGGCCTAATATTGATTTTACTATTGCTGTTGATTTATGACCGAATTTTTATCAAATCTTGGGAAAAGCGCTGGATTTTTGGGTTGATTATAAATCTTCTACTCGCACTTTTTGGAAGTTTGCTGGTAACCATAAATAGGCCTGAAACAACCTTTAAATCAAATTCAAACTATAGCATGCTAGTAAGGCTTACTGAGCCACCTGTTACAGGAAGCAATTCAATTAAGGTTAAAGCCGAAATTATCGATATTAAAACATATGCTAATCTTGAATCGCCCAAACCGGTGTTGCTATACTTTTTACTGTCGGATAGTGCCAGCCATGGATTAAATTATGGCGATATATTAGCACTATCGGGAAATCTAAAGGAATTTTCGGAACCACCCAACCCCTTCCAGTTCAACATGAAAAGGTACATGTACCTTTTAGGAATTGTTTACTATATCAGGGTTAACCAGGGTTGCTGGGAAAAAGTTGGAAGTAATCCAAGTAAAATCTTCAAGTTAGCATACATGGCCCAAAGCTATGTAATTGAAACCCTGAAAGGATACGGAATAAAAGGCCAAGAACTGGCAGTAATATCAGCGTTAATGCTGGGGTATAAATCGTTGCTCGACGATGAAATCCGACAGGTTTACTCTTCGGTAGGGGCCATGCATATTCTTGCCGTGTCGGGTTTGCATGTGGGGCTGATTTTTAGCGTGGTGGTAATAATCATCACCCTTTTACCCAAGCGCCGTTACTGGTTGGCAATACGATTGGGTATAGCTCTTACAGTACTATGGGGTTACGCCCTGGTTACAGGGCTTTCACCATCGGTATGTAGGGCTACCATTATGTTTTCTCTCTTTGCCATAGGGCAAACAGCAGGCTTAAAAACCAATAGCTACAACACCCTGGCGGCAGCGGCTTTTTTGCTTTTGGTTAGCAATCCGTTCATGCTATTCAACGTGGGCTTTCAACTCTCGTTTGCCGCTGTTCTGTCTATTGTATTTTTTCATCCTACCATTTACAGTGTTCTTAAACCTAAAAGTAAGCTTGGCGATTATATTTGGTCGCTCTTGTCGGTTTCGGCGGCAGCGCAAATCCTTACCCTACCCCTAACGCTTTACTACTTTGGCCAATTCCCGGTAGTTTTCCTGGTTACAAATCTTATTGCAATTCCGCTGGCAACAATAGCTCTTTACCTATCTTTAATTACGATAGCTTTTTCGTTAATAGAGCAATTGGGCTTTCTGTTTGCTAAAATTCTTGGGTTTGTCACGTGGCTTTTAAATTCGGGGCTTAAGCTAGTTGACACCATTCCCTTTTCCAGCATAAGTTCAATTTACTTTACCAGCTGGCAAGCAATACTGCTTTTGCTTTCAATCCTAATGTTATCGGTATATCTAGTAAATCGATACAGACCTTTTTTGCAATATTCATTAATTTCGCTTATAGGAGTACTTGCCATTAGTGCATTACATTTGGTGAGGGTTAAAAATCAGGCGGAGCTGGTTGTATTTCCGGTACCCAAAAGTTCAGTAATATGTGTAAACAGCAACGGAAACGCTCTATTGGTTCTTTACGATTCAATCGATACCAAGTTTTCAACGGATGGGTACATCAGGAATCGGGCGCTACAAAAAGCCCTTGAAATAAACCTAAACTTTTACCAAGAGCAAGAGCATTCAAACCAACTAAAAATTATCAAAAAATCGGGTTTGGCATTACTTGTTGCTGGAAACAAAACCATTGCATTAGCCTATAACGATAGCGCAAGATTCCTTAAAAGCATAAAGCCCTTAAATGTTGACATACTTATTGCTAATCGCTTTTATAGCAATAGTTTATTAAACATCATAACCCCACAAAAGGTGATTATTGACCCAAGCATTAAATCAGCATACGCTAATCGGCTTTCATCAACACTGATTAAGAACAATATCGCTTTTTACAATACAAGCGTTTCGGGCTTTTTTGAATATAACCTCAACGAAACGAATCCGAAAACCTTTGCATCTCAGTAAGTAATAATTATTTATACTCAGGTACATTTTGATTAAAAAAGATGTTACTTTGCAATTTATTTTTGAATACATAACCTATGTACATTATTGTTGTTGGTGCAGGCGAGGTAGGAACGCACTTGGCCAAAATGTTAGCCAAGGAATACCACGATGTTACAGTGATTGACCCCGATGAGGAGATGCTTAGTCACGTAACAGCCAGTGCCGATGTACTCACCATACAGGGTTCAGCAACATCGATAAAGGTATTGAAGGATGCTAACATAAAAAAGGCCGACCTGTTCATTGCCGTTGCTCATTCCGAGGAAACCAATATAGTCTCGGCAACCCTTGCCAAAAAGCTTGGTGCCAAAAAGGTAATTGCCCGTATAGACAAGTGGGAATACCTACAACCCAACAACAAGGAGATTTTCCTTAACCTAGGCATCGATTCGCTCATCTATCCCGAAAGGCTAGCCGCACGCGAAATTATTACCCTGCTTGGACAGACCAGCTCTACTGAGTTTGTCGATTTCTCCGGTGGAAAACTCTCCCTCATAGTGTTCAAACTCGAGGAGGAATCCCCGGTTGTTAACTACACTCTGCTTCAGGCTACCAAGAATACTCAGAATCTGGATTATAGAGCCGTTGCCATATCGCGCGAGGGTATAACCATTATCCCCCGGGGTAACGACCAATTTAAGGTAAACGACCTGGTTTACGTTATTGCCAACCAGAATGGTATAAAAGAGATGTTGGAGTACTCCGGAAAAAAGAACATTGATGTTAACAACCTGATGATTCTGGGAGGAAGCCGTATAGCCATTCATCTAGCCACTGAACTGGAGCGTTCCATGAACGTAAAACTGATTGAGGTTGACCCCGAAAAGAGCGAAAAGTTAGCCGCTCAGTTCAAGAATGCCCTTGTTATTAATGGCGATGGACGCGATACCGACTTGCTGATGGAGGAAGGGCTTCAGTACATGGATGCCTTTGTGGCAGTTACCGGCAATTCGGAAACCAATATTCTGTCGTGTATCATTGCTAAACGAATGGGGGTTAAAAAAACTATTGCCGAAATTGAAAATATCAACTACATAAGGTTAGCTGAAAGTATTGGTGTTGATAGCGTGATTAATAAGAAATTGATTACGGCAAGCCGTATATTCCGCTACACCATGAGCACCGACGTTTCCACCATCAAGTGCCTTACCGGTTCCGATGCCGAAGTACTTGAATTTATTGTTAAACCGGGTGCCCCAATAACCAAAGGTAAACTCAAAGATATTGGTTTCCCAAAAGATGCCATAGTTGGAGGTGTTGTTCGTGGCGATAACGCCTTTATTGCTAAAGGCGATACAGAAATAAAGCCCTACGACCGAGTAGTGGTGTTTGCCCTCCCTACGGCTATAAACAAGGTTGGTAAGTACTTTAACTAACGTGAGGCAAGCTAACCGTAAAAGTGCTCCCCCGTTGCGGCTCGCTGGTTACCTTAATCTGTCCGCCTAAATCGGTTACCAGCTGATTGCAGATTATTAAGCCAAGCCCACTACCCTGCTCGTTCATTGTGCCAGGTTGTGTCAATGATTCTAGGGTATTAAAAAGCCTATCGGTTGTTTCCCTGGGCATACCCACCCCGTAATCGGTAATGGAAATTTCCACATGGTTGCCCTTGGGAAAAGCGAACACGTCAACCCTTCCACCGGAACTAGAAAACTTAATGGCATTAGAAATCAAATTCCTAACCACCGTGCTTAACATATCGGCATCGGTGTGAATGCTAATGCCGGGTTCAACCCTGTTGTTTATGGCAACACTTTTAATCTCGGCTGCAGGCTTTTGGGTCAGTATTACCCTGTCAATAAACTCTTTCAAATCAATGTTGCTCTTTCGGGCTATAACCTGCTTACCCTGCGATTTAATCCAGCTAAGAACATTTTCCAGCAAATCGTTTGTGGCAAAGCCTAGGGCATATAAACGCCTCGAAAGCTCTATCAATCCATCGTCGCCAATGGCAAGACTTTTATCCTTTACCATTTGCGCAATGGTTACAATGGAGGTTAACTGATTTTTAAGGTCATGGGCAAGAATTGAGAAAAATCTATCCTTGGTACTGTTAAGCATGTTAATTTCATCGCGCTGAGCCTGTAGTAGTCTGATATCCTTTGCCCTTTTTATGTAGAAATAAATTACAAGACCAACTATCAGGGCAAGAAGGATTATGATTGCAATGTAAAGTTTTATAATATTTCGCTGGAAATCCAAGCGTTCAGCAAGTGCCTTTTCCCTTTCCTTTTGTAGGTTCAGGGTTTCCTCGTACTTTAAAGCCTCAGTTAATTGGGTTAAGCGCTCAACGTACTGGCTAAGCGATATGCTATCGTTTATCTCGGTTGCCTTGCTACTAAAATAGTATGCCTTATCGAATAGTTTCTTTTTAGCATAGGCATATGCCAAACCGTTATAGCAATCGCGCGATACAGTAAGGTTCTTAAAACTCTCGTTATACTTTAAGCTTTCATCAAAACAGTAAATGGCATTATTGAAGTTACCTAATTTATTGTATAGTTGACCTTTGTAGTAGTATGCAATTGCAATCCCTTGCAAATCGTTTTTGGGTGAATATAAATCAATGGCAGTTTGAATGCTTTGTAAACTTTTACTGTATTGTTCCCTCAGTAGCTCTATTGATCCTATGTTGAGATGCGACGTTGCTATACCCTGATTGTATCCAATTTTCTGCCGTAGCTCCAGTGAATGCGTGAAACAATTTAGCGCCGAATCAAGCTCATTCTTATTCTTGTAAATGGTACCCATGATGTTGTAAATGTAGGCAAGGGTATAATCATCGTTAACCTTTTGGGCATACTCCATGGCACGCTTGCCAAACTCAAGAGCTCTTCCGTACAGCCCAAGCCTATTATACAGGTCGGCAAGGTTGTTATACTGAAAAGCTAGGTGCTTGTCAAAACCATGTGTTCGTGAAACCTCCAATCCGTTAAAGTAACACTCCAGGGCTTGAGCGTATCGTCCTTTGTTCCTATAAGCTATTCCTAAGCGGTTGTAAGAATCGGACAATTCCATTTTAAGGTTTAACGATTTGGCAAGCGAAACCGCCATTTGTCCATACTCTATGGCTTTATCCGGATCACTGTTTCGGTTCTCCCAGCATAGTAACTTTAATGTAACCACTTTCACAGAGTCGTCGGGACGTTCCAGAACCTTTGCAAGTGCCTCAAGCGATGAAGGCTTAACGCCTTCCAGCAAATCGTCCTGAGCACTAATAAACCCCGATTGAGCAACAAAAAGTATTAGTAGTAAGGGGATATTTAAAGCTATAGCCTTAACTATGCGAAACTTCATACCAAATTTTTTTTAAATATACAGCAATTTTTATCCTAATTCCAAAAGTATGCTGATAGTTAATTAAATTGATATTGATTAGCTAACACTGCATTTTTACAACATTTAGGTATATTTGCAGCTATACTATGAAGAAGAAAAAAAGAAATAACCAGTACATTTTACCCGTTGCCCTTTTTATTGGTGCTTTAGCCGTATGGATTATTGTACGATTCATTTCCGATCCTCATCACCGTTACTTGATTTGGGGTATCGACGTATCAGCTCACACCGGAAAAATTGACTGGGAAAAAGTAAAGGATCATAAGGTTGATTTTGCCTTTATAAAGGCAAGCGAGGGTGCCACCCTTAAGGACAAATCGTTTCGCAACAATGTTACCCGTGCAAGGGAAGCGGGTATCCCCGTGGGTGCTTACCATTTCTTTAACTTCAACCGGAGGGGCATTGCTCAGGCACAAAACTTCTTGAGGGCAATTGATGGGGTTGAACTCGATTTACCCCCTGTGGTTGATGTTGAGGAATGGGGCAATGTGGTTCGTAGGCCACGCAAGCAAATAATTGCCGACCTGGTTGACTTTGTTGAACTTGTTGAAAAAACAACAGGACAAAAGGTTTTAATTTACACCAATAAGGATACATTTAAATGGTACATTAGCGAAACGTTTCCCGATCACGATATCTGGATCTGCTCTTTCGATCATACCCCCGAAATTGAGAAGTCATGGACCTTTTGGCAGTACCACCACGAGGGGCGACTAAAAGGAGTTCAGGGTAAGGTTGATTTTAACGTGTTTTACGGCAATACCATTGAATGGAAGAATTACTTGAACAATAAGAAACGGTAGAAAACATATTTCCATAACCTCAATCCCAGAAACTGAAATGCGAGTTCATTTTATTGCTATAGGCGGCAGCGCAATGCACAACTTGGCCATAGCCATGAAGCTAAAAGGTTACCAGGTAACCGGTTCCGACGATGAAATTTTTGAACCATCGCTTTCGCATCTTAAAAACCATGGTCTTTTGCCTAGCCATCAGGGTTGGAACCCAAGCATTATAACCCCTGAAATTGAAGCCATTGTGCTGGGTATGCATGCACGAGCCGATAATCCGGAATTGCTTAGGGCAAAAGAACTTGGCATAAAGATCTATTCGTACCCCGAATTCCTTTACGAGCAATCGCGACAAAAAACAAGGATTGTTGTGGGTGGAAGCCATGGCAAAACCACCATCACATCAATGATAATGCACGTGCTAAAGCACCTCAACTATAAGTTCGATTATATCGTTGGCGCTCAGCTAAAGGGCTTTGAGAATATGGTGTCGTTCTCCGATGATGCGCCATTTGCTGTTTTTGAAGGCGATGAGTACCTTACATCCCCTATCGATCCTCGACCAAAATTTCATGTTTACCGTCCAAACATTGCAATCATATCGGGAATTTCATGGGATCATATTAACGTTTTTCCTACTTTTGATATCTACCGGGAACAGTTTGCTAAGTTTATTGATTGTATTGAGCCCAACGGAAAAATCATATACTGTGCCGACGACCCTGAGGTTTGTAGGGTTGTAGAAGAAAGCCAACGGAACGATATCAAAAGAATTCCCTACCATACCCATCCACATGGTATAGCAAACGGCATCTGGAGCCTTGATTTCAATGGCACAAGCATCCCATTAAAGGTATTCGGAAAGCACAATATGCAGAACATATCCGCTGCTAAAGCGGCTTGCATTACCCTTGGAGTTACTGAAAAACAATTCTACAATGCCATTGAAACTTTCGAAGGAGCTTCAAAGCGATTGCAGCTGCTAGCGCAAGGAACAAGCACCAGTGTTTTTTTGGATTTTGCTCATTCGCCATCAAAACTTAAAGCTACCATTGAGGCTGTTAGGGAGCTATATCCTGCCCGAAAACTGGTGGTATGCTTTGAGCTACACACCTTTAGTAGCCTGACAAAAGATTTTTTAGGCCAGTATAATGGAACTCTCACGGGTGCTGATGTTGCATACGTTTTCTTCAATCCCCATGCCCTGGAATTGAAAAAATTGCCACCAATTGACCCAAACGATGTAATTCAAGGATTTGGTGATCCCCATCCTGCTGTTTTTACTGATGCAAACAACCTTGTCGACGTCCTATTACAGCACAATTGGGGCAATAGCAACCTGTTGATAATGACTTCAGGCAATCTTGCTGGAACCGATTTACAACATTTAGCTGATGAGGTTGTTAAACACTAACGCTTTTTAATGTCAAATGAATATATTTGCACTAACTAAATACCTATAATATGAAAAGATTACTCTTTATTCTCGCTACAGTGTTTGTAACTTATTCAGCTGCAAATGCCCAGGACTATAAAACTGGTCTTGGCCTCAGAGGTGGCTACCCCTCCGGAGTTACCGTTAAACATTTCTTTGCCCAGAAATCAGCAGTTGAGGGTGTTCTGTCGTTTGGGTGGGGAGGAATTGGTATTACCGGACTTTATCAGCTTCACAATCCTATACCCGATGCCCCGGGTTTAAAGTGGTACTACGGATTTGGTGCCCATTTTGCTACTGCCAATGCCGATAAAAAGAATCCATTTGAGAGCGAATACGGTAGCAAAGTTTTCCTTGGTGCCGACGGTGTAATTGGCCTTGAGTATACTTTTAAGGATGCTCCCATTTGCTTGGGGCTGGACATTCTGCCAATTTTTAACATTATTGAGTCGCCTGGTATTTGGTTTAATGCCGGATTTTCAGTTCGATACACTTTTAAGTAAAAAATTTTAGCAAATATTTTGCAGAAAAAAATTTATCGTTTACCTTTGCACCCGCTTTCATGAGGTAATGCTCTTTGCAAAGTAAACAATGGCCCGTTCGTCTAGGGGTTAGGACGCAAGGTTTTCATCCTTGTAACAGGGGTTCGATTCCCCTACGGGCTACTAAACATGAAAATACTTTTTTAGCGATGGCAAACCATAAATCAGCTGAAAAGAGAATCAGACAAACTGAGTCTCGCAGGGAACACAACCGTTACTATGCAAAAACAACCCGTAATGCCTTAAAGGCTTTACGCAACACAACCGATAAGGCTGCAGCCATGGAATTACTTCCTAAAGTATCGGCTATGCTCGATAAGTTAGCTAAGAACAATATCATTCATAAGAATAAAGCAGCTAACCTTAAGAGTTCAATTCAGAAACACGTTAACGCTCTGTAACAGGTTAATGAACAAGATACAATGGGCTGTTCCTTAAGGGACAGCCCAATTTATTTTATGGAGTATTAAACCAAACAGCTCCATTAAACTCCAACTGGGTAATATTTATTAAAGTGAATTTATGGAACAATACTACGGCGAGCTTGCCGCTTTGCTAACAGCCTTTTTTTGGACTGTAACCGCCCTGGCCTTTGAATCGGCCAGCCGAAAGGTGGGTTCGCTTTCGGTTAACCTTTTAAGGCTGGGTACTGCCTTTATATTCCTTTCGGTGTATGCCCTGATAAGTCGCGGAAAAGCATTTCCGGTTGATGCCGGCACGCATCAGTGGGTTTGGCTATCGCTTTCGGGTTTGGTAGGATTTGTTTTAGGCGATCTATTTCTTTTTCAGTCGTACGTTGTTATTGGCTCCCGTATCTCCATGCTTATAATGTCGTTAGCTCCGCCTATGGCTGCAATCATAGGTTGGATAACCATGGGCGAAACCCTAACGCTCAAGCAGGCCATTGCCATGGCTGTTGTGCTAGCGGGTATAGTATTGGTAGTATTGGAGCGCCAATCGGCCGATGAGAACGGAAATGGGAAACGGGTTCGGTTTTCGTATCCTGTTGGAGGTATCCTTTTAGCATTTGGTGGTGCGCTGGGACAAGCCGGAGGCTTAGTTTTGAGTAAGTACGGAATGGCTGGCTACGATGTTATCCCCTCCGTTCAAATACGAGTTATTACAGGAATTGTTGGCTTTACTCTCTTTTTTGCCTTTTCAAATAAGTGGAAAAACCTTTCCGAGGCATTACGAAACGGTAAGGCTATGAAGCGGCTATTAATAGGGGCATTCTTTGGCCCGTTTTTGGGTGTTTCCTTTTCGCTTTTAGCCGTAAAATACACCTCAACAGGAGTTGCGTCAGCCTTGATGTCGATTGTACCCGTTTTAATTATTGCTCCAGCTGTAGTTGTTTTCAAGGAAAAAATTACTGCTAAAGAGCTTGTAGGAGCAGTAATTACAGTGGTAGGCGTTGCACTGTTTTTCCTTTAGGAAAATCAGGAAAGTAACATTGAAAGTAGTTCAATAAGTTTATCCTTGTCTATTGGCTTTGTGATGTGCTCATCGCAACCTGCCTCAAGCGACTTTTGTCTATCGGTGTCCATAGCATTAGCTGTTTGCGCAATTACCCTAACGTTAGGCTGAGCCTGCTTAATTTTTGTAACCACCTCGTAGCCCGACATATCGGGTAGGTAAACATCAACCAGCGCAATATCAATTTTAACCTTATCGTTCAGGATAGTTGCAACCTCTTTGCCTGTAGCAGCCTGAAGGAGCACTGCACCCGTACCCTTGAGCATCTCCCTTAAAAGGATTGCCGAGGGCTCGTTGTCCTCAACAATGAGCAAAACCTTGTTTTTCAACTTTGACTTTGAAGCCTTAACTGGTACCTCAACATGCTGCCCGTGCGTGGCTAAGCTTATGGGTACCTCGAACCAGAAGGTTGATCCTACCTCTGGCCTTGAGTCCACACCAATCCTACCTCCCATAGCCTCAACTATTCCCTTGCATATTGACAGGCCTAAACCTGACCCGCCGTACTCCCGGTTCAGTGTTCCGTCTATCTGCCTAAAACGCTCAAAAACTGCATCGTGATACTGCGAGTCGATACCAATACCTGTGTCCTCCACACTCACTCTGAGTAAATCGTTTATAACACTGTAACCTAAAACTATCCGCCCACTACTGGTAAACTTAATGGCATTGTTTAGCAGGTTCATTACCACCTGTTGAAGCCTATCGGGATCAGTTACTACCTCAAGGGCTGCATCGGTGGGACGAAACGACATTTCAATGGCAATGTTATTTTTGTTCACCCTGTCGAGCTCTACCTCGGCAGCCCTATAGCAGTTGGCAAACAGGGGACCAAGCTGAACAGGGCGTTTATAGATGGAAAGCTGCTTTGAGTCAATCTTTGAAATATCAATGATATCGTTAATAAGCCTCATTAGCCTTTGAGCATTCTCTGCAATAATATCAAGATAACCGTTTACCTCTTCCGGACTTAGCAGCGATGATTCCTTTATCAGCTTTGAAAAACCAACAATGGCATTCATGGGTGTACGGATTTCATGGCTCATATTGGCCAGAAAAGCACTCTTTAGCTCATTTGCCTCCTCCGCAAACTTTAAGCTGTTTTCAACCTCCTGGTTCTTTTGCTCCAGCAAAGTGTTGTAGTACTTTTGCAACCTTAGCGCCTTGTGCCTCATGCGGCTATACACACCCATGAAAATTAAAAGCACAATTAGCAAAAGAACTATCGCTGCAACAACCAGAGTTGTGCCTCTGCTTAAATGAATAAACCTTTTATTTTTATTAAGGATGAGCGTTCCTTGGGGTAAAAGTTTTTGTGAAATGGAATATTTTACAAGTTGTAAATGGTCAACAATAAAATCGGATGGGCCATCGGTAGGAGCAATAGTTTTGGGCGAAACCCCTTTCAGTAGCAGACTTGCTAGCTCTCCGGCTCGTTTACCGTGATGGTAACCCGATATTATGGCTCCTCCAACTATTCCATGGTTTAGGTAAAACGACCATGTACCGTAAATGGGAGCTTTAACGTTCCTGCTTAATGAATCCAGTATTGCCTCATAGGAAAAATAGTTCCCCTTGCTATCTCTATTGAAAAGTAAGAACAGAATTGCTTCGTTATCGTTTAGGTTAGAAAGAGTATCGACTAACTCATAGTAACTGCAGTTTCCAATAACCTGCACCTCAAAACCAGGATTATACTTAAGTAGGGTGCTCTTAATCCTTTCGCCAATAACCTTGCCTGTGATTGTTTGATCGGTTACACAGTAAACCCTTTTTACATTAGGTTGAAGCTGCTTTATAAACTCCAGGTTTGCTTTTATATCGATTGTTTCCAGTACTCCTGTAAAATTTTTAGGGTAATCCTTTTCTTGATTTACACCCATAAAAACTATAGGAATTGTGTCTAACCCTGAAAACTCTTTTAGTAGCGATTCCATTAAGATAAAGGCTCCATCGTCGGTTAGGGCAATGAGATTAGGTTTTATTTGCTGAATTCGGGATAATATATAGATTTTTTGCTCTTTCCTGTTCAGGTTCTCCGGGAAGCGCTTGGTATCAAGATTCTCAATAAAAATCTCAACAGGTTTTTCAAAGCCTCTTACAGCATCAATAAATCCCTTATTTAGACTATCGGTCCAACTTAAACCCGGATGGTAAGAGTTAATGATAAGAATCCTACATGGTATGTCGTTGGCATACAAGGAAAAACTACCTGCTACCAGTAAAAGTGCTATCAAAATATTTTTGAACATGGAAGTATCAAAAATTTTGAATACCCCAATTTACGAAAAAATAAATAAAATTCCTTTTACCATTAATATTTTGTGATCAAAGCGTAACCCCCTTTTGCCCATAAGGCTGATTGTTAACAACATGTTAATTTCGGTTTAAAAAAATTTTGTTAAAGGTGAATAGCCTTTTAAAAAAAAGGGTATGTTTGCTACACTAACCCAAAAAGTCATGGCTAAAGTTTACCTATCGATAGGTGGTAATTTAGGTAATAGGGAGCAGCTGATTGAGTCAGCTCGAGAGGCTATAGCTGCCCGAATTGGAGCAATAAAGAAATCGTCATCCATATACGAATCGGAAGCATGGGGCTTTGAAAGTGAAAGCAACTTTCTGAACCAGGTATTAATGGTTGAAACAAGCCTTAGCCCAGCAGCCATAATGCTTGAGATTTCGTATATCGAATCGAAACTGGGCCGCGAACGTAATGGTAAAGGCTATACCTCGCGCACCATGGATATCGATGTGCTATTCTACGACCATCTGATACTTTACACCCCTGAACTTATTGTTCCCCACAAGCAACTCCATAAACGCAGGTTCATTCTTGAGCCCCTTAAGGAGATTGCCCCTGACTTTATTCACCCCCTGTTCTCCATCACCATTAATGAAATTGCCATTTCCTGTACCGATGCCGGAAAGGTATGGAAGTACGAACCGGTTAATGCCTAAGACACATTTATCGTAATAACTAAAAATGCCCCTATTCGGGGCATTTTTGATTTACTGTAATCAGTCTTTGGGTGTCGAATCCTTTTTGGCTTGCTATATCAACCAGTTGCTTATAGGATAACGAATCTACTTGTGGCGTACGTGATAGAATCCAGAAATACTTTCGCTTGGGCTCCCCCACAAGCGCGTAGCGGTAATCGTTATCAATGTAAACCACCCAGTACTTGCCTGCAAAAGGCCAAAAGAACCTTACTTTTAGCTTAGCAGGCTCATTCTTGTCGGAAACCCAGGCCACTCCTTTAATGCTGCTCATGCTGCCATCGGCTTTTACTCCCTTGTTTTCAACGGTAACCCGCCCATCGGGCCGAATGGTATAGGTGGCTGTTATGCACTCCAAGTTCTTCTCAAAACTGTTAGGTAGGCGAGCTATTTCGTACCATGTACCGGCGTACCGTTCAAGGTTAAGTTCCGGAACAGTTTGCAAATCCTGCGATTTGCAGGATGTGCCAAAAAATAATGAGATGATTACCATAACCTTAAGTTTCATGGTCGAGTTTATTAGTTAGAATATTGAATTCAGCAATCTGAATGCGGCGGTGTTTTATTAATCAGAATACTAAACACCAAAAGTAAAACATTCGCTTAATCCTTTTTCCCGTAAGCCAGATCGCCTGCATCACCAAGGCCTGGAACAATGTACGATTTCACTGTGAGCTCATCGTCAATAGCACCTACCCAAATGGTTGCCTCGCTGGGCGAAAGGTTACGTTTCATGTAGTTTACCCCTTCCTTTGAACCAATTACCGCCACAATATGCGTATGTAGCGGCTTACCGTGTTCAAGTAAGGCCTTGTATGCCAACAGCATCGATGCGCCAGTGGCTAACATGGGGTCGATAAGTACCAGGGTTTTACCCTCGATACTGGGACAGGAAATATACTCGAACTGAATGCGGAAGGTACCATCCTTATCGTATTTCCGGTAAGCCGAAATAAAGGCGTTCTGAGCCTTATCGAAATAGTTTAACATTCCCTGATGTAGGGGTAAGCCGGCACGAAGAATGGTGGCCAATACAATGTTGTCGGTTGGAACTGAAACATCGGCTGTTCCAAGTGGGGTTTGGACCTGTACGGTTTGGTAGCTCAATACCTTGCTAAGCTCGTAGGCAAAAATTTCGCCGCATCGTTCAAGATTGCGGCGGAAACGCATAAAATCGTTCTGAACATTTACATCTCTTAACTCTGCAATAAACTGGTTAAGAATTGAGTTCTGCTGACCAAGTTCGTGTATCATCGGAAATGTTTTATCTTAGCAAAGTTACAAAAATATCAACCTACTTTGCAATTCTTTTTTTTAGTAAGCCATGAATAATGCCATAGCCAACATCCTTAAGCATGACAGCGTAATAGCCCAACTGGCTGGTAAGCTTGAGGTTAAACCCCTGCCTGTTACCAACGATATCTACCTTGATATGCTGGAAAACATTGTAAGCCAGCAGCTCTCGGGCAGGGTGGCTACCACCATTTTCAACCGCTTTCTGGATTTATTTCCTGACAGATACCCTAACCCGAATCATCTCCTAAAGCTCGATGACATAGAACTCCGAAAGGTTGGCCTATCAGGTGCAAAATCCACTTACGTTAAGGCTATGGCTGAGTTTGCAATGAACCACGATTTAAATGTTGATACCATACAGCAACTCCCCGATGATGAGGTAATTAAGCTGCTAACACAGGTTAAGGGTGTTGGGGTGTGGACAGCCCAGATGTTACTCATCTTCTCCCTGGGCCGAAACGACGTTTTTCCCGTTGATGATCTTGCCATTCGCCAGGGAATGGTTGAGCTTTACCATCTTAAAAGCGATGGGAAAAAGCTTCGGCACCAATTATTGCAAATATCAGAGAGATGGGCGCCCTACCGCACCTGGGGAACCCGCTTGATTTGGGCATACGTAAATAGCAAAAAACAAAATGCTACTCGTGTTTAGGCAATAGTTTTGTATCTTCGCAAAAAGAAATTCATGTTCAGGTCAATTTTAATAGTTGGCATAGGTGGTTTTGTGGGAAGTGCGTTGCGTTTCCTTGTGAGTAGATACTTCCAGCTGCACACACTTAGTAATTTTCCATGGGGAACCTTAACGGTTAACATTTTGGGCAGCTTTATAATCGGTTTGGTTTTTGGGCTTTCGGAAAGGAGCAACCTAATCACGCCTGAGTGGCGTTTGTTCTTGGCAGTGGGCTTTTGTGGGGG
>Ga0209407_1001836_pt1 | contig 21255 bp, 10 predicted proteins | sample AD_JPNHG3_MetaG_FD_184410 | JGI IMG/M metagenome (GOLD analysis project Ga0209407, IMG submission 184410) | Active sludge microbial communities of municipal wastewater-treating anaerobic digesters from Japan - AD_JPNHG3_MetaG (SPAdes) (version 2) | ecosystem: Engineered > Bioreactor > Anaerobic... | reverse complement strand
GTCGCGCCCCACGCGGGCGCGTGGATTGAAACGAGTCGCTTACCAAGAATCTGAACGTATTCGCGTCGCGCCCCACGCGGGCGCGTGGATTGAAACTTTCACTTCTGTCAGTATAGGCACAATCTTGCGTCGCGCCCCACGCGGGCGCGTGGATTGAAACATCCCGCGCATAGCGGCCTCGGTCAGCATCTTGAGTCGCGCCCCACGCGGGCGCGTGGATTGAAACAAGAAGCTTGTGTAGGAAGTGCTGACGCTACCGTCGCGCCCCACGCGGGCGCGTGGATTGAAACCGCGTAATCTTGATGTACGGCGTCGAACCGATGGTCGCGCCCCACGCGGGCGCGTGGATTGAAACTCTTGCTTGCTTCTCTTCTGTATCAAAATGAAGTCGCGCCCCACGCGGGCGCGTGGATTGAAACTTCACGGCGGACGACATCAAACACAAGCTGAAAAGTCGCGCCCCACGCGGGCGCGTGGATTGAAACAGCATTGTGCCCATCAAACCTATTTCCCATCCCAGTCGCGCCCCACGCGGGCGCGTGGATTGAAACGTGACGCCCGCGGGAACGGTGTACATCAGCGAAGTCGCGCCCCACGCGGGCGCGTGGATTGAAACTTTCCCCGCGCCAGGTCGATGAACATCCCCGTCAGGTCGCGCCCCACGCGGGCGCGTGGATTGAAACAAACACGGGCGAGAAGCTTTCGAGGCAGAGTTCGTCGCGCCCCACGCGGGCGCGTGGATTGAAACATTCTCCGCTCCTTTTCATCTAACCAACTGTCGTCGCGCCCCACGCGGGCGCGTGGATTGAAACATCAGCTTAACGTATCTCGCCTGCAACTCCAAGGTCGCGCCCCACGCGGGCGCGTGGATTGAAACCAGCGAATTACTGGGTGCTGTCGAGAAAGCCGGAGTCGCGCCCCACGCGGGCGCGTGGATTGAAACATCCGCGCCTCCACCTCCTCGCGGAAGTGCGCCGTCGCGCCCCACGCGGGCGCGTGGATTGAAACAAGCTTTTCCTCCGCCCTCTTCACGGCGAGAGCGTCGCGCCCCACGCGGGCGCGTGGATTGAAACGCGCCCCGCCCCGGCACCGGCCGCCGCGCCGCGTCGCGCCCCACGCGGGCGCGTGGATTGAAACAAGGCCGCCAAGCCCGCCGCGCCCGCGACGCGCGTCGCGCCCCACGCGGGCGCGTGGATTGAAACCCGCCGATCACGCGGCGGTAGGCCTCCTCCAGAGTCGCGCCCCACGCGGGCGCGTGGATTGAAACCCGACGACCATGCGCGGGTTGCCGATGAACTTGGTCGCGCCCCACGCGGGCGCGTGGATTGAAACGAACGCATCACGTAGGAGTACCCCACGCACATGTCGCGCCCCACGCGGGCGCGTGGATTGAAACGCCGCGCGTCCAAAGTGAAATCCCCGAAGCCGGTCGCGCCCCACGCGGGCGCGTGGATTGAAACCCACGCCGTCCCCAGTGGATAGCCATTGGAAAGTCGCGCCCCACGCGGGCGCGTGGATTGAAACGTGTGGTTGACGCTCCCCACGCGGACCACGGCGGTCGCGCCCCACGCGGGCGCGTGGATTGAAACGGGCAGGTTGAGGGACTGCCTGCGCCGGAGAAGGTCGCGCCCCACGCGGGCGCGTGGATTGAAACCACGGAACACTATCTATCAGCTTCGCGGGGTGCCGGTCGCGCCCCACGCGGGCGCGTGGATTGAAACGGCGAGGGCTTTGATGACGCGCAGGCCTGCGCCGTCGCGCCCCACGCGGGCGCGTGGATTGAAACTCGGCGGTGATCAGCGCCCATACGTCGTTGAGCGGTCGCGCCCCACGCGGGCGCGTGGATTGAAACACCGCCGCGTTGCGCGATGCCGCGCCCATGTTGTCGCGCCCCACGCGGGCGCGTGGATTGAAACTCCAGTCGCCGGGACGAACGAGGCTCGAAACGGAGGTCGCGCCCCACGCGGGCGCGTGGATTGAAACTCTGGATCTGGCGACCACCACGAAGGAAAAGAGCGTCGCGCCCCACGCGGGCGCGTGGATTGAAACAAACTCCCGTATACACTCGCACACACACACACGCGTCGCGCCCCACGCGGGCGCGTGGATTGAAACAGCTAAGTCAGTCTGTCTCCCGTATACACTCGGTCGCGCCCCACGCGGGCGCGTGGATTGAAACGGACACGGTCACGGCCGTGGCGTTGTCTGCCTTGTCGCGCCCCACGCGGGCGCGTGGATTGAAACGGGAGCGCCTGTCTGGCTTGGCTGGCTTGGGAGGTCGCGCCCCACGCGGGCGCGTGGATTGAAACGCGCGGCAATGACGGCCGAGCAAACCACGACCAGTCGCGCCCCACGCGGGCGCGTGGATTGAAACTGCATGCTGCGGGCCGGGGTGGGGCTGAGCTGCAGTCGCGCCCCACGCGGGCGCGTGGATTGAAACACGGCAGCTGCGAGCACGGCTTGCGCCGTGCCCGTCGCGCCCCACGCGGGCGCGTGGATTGAAACCTTGTTACCGATTCGGTAACGTGGTGTTCGCCGAGTCGCGCCCCACGCGGGCGCGTGGATTGAAACACGCACACCGTCCTCTCCGCACGGCACACCCGGCGTCGCGCCCCACGCGGGCGCGTGGATTGAAACTTATCGCCCAGCGCGGCCTATGTCAAAGATCCAGTCGCGCCCCACGCGGGCGCGTGGATTGAAACGCCAAGGATCGAGCACGGTCATTGGCCTCAAGTCGCGCCCCACGCGGGCGCGTGGATTGAAACGACAAGCGCAACTTGGAATTACGCGAGGGCGGGCGTCGCGCCCCACGCGGGCGCGTGGATTGAAACGAGGTCGGGCGTGAATGTGATTTGATTCGTCATGTCGCGCCCCACGCGGGCGCGTGGATTGAAACCTTTCTTTTCGCGTCATCACCGCCGCTTGTCACGTCGCGCCCCACGCGGGCGCGTGGATTGAAACCTGCCCGCGCAGCACGCGCAGCAGGGAGTTGTGTCGCGCCCCACGCGGGCGCGTGGATTGAAACACGGGTTGTTCTCCTTGTTTCCGCCCGCGATACGCGTCGCGCCCCACGCGGGCGCGTGGATTGAAACTTGTCCGCAGCATCGGCCATTGCCTGAGCCACCGTCGCGCCCCACGCGGGCGCGTGGATTGAAACACCGCCGCGTTGCGCGATGCCGCGCCCATGTTGTCGCGCCCCACGCGGGCGCGTGGATTGAAACTGTGATGGACGTGTCTAGTGTCCATGCCCTATGTCGCGCCCCACGCGGGCGCGTGGATTGAAACAGACGACCGGCGACTACTCGCTGTTCGCGCGTTGCGTCGCGCCCCACGCGGGCGCGTGGATTGAAACATCGCGAACTCATCGCCCACGCGGTTGCCGCGCTTGTCGCGCCCTATACGGGCACTCAAAAGAAGCATGACCTCCGACCAGCGACTGGCGACAGGTGGGGACATGGCAGTCACGACACCTTGCGTTGTATCTGCCATTGCCGGTCGCGGGTTGCCGGTCACATTAATCATGCCTGGCGTGTTGGTCGTCGCACTACGAGTGCACTTGACAGTCACAGCAAGAATCGACACACTTAAACAATGAAACTGTCACATGTGTTGTGTTGTGCGGCGCTGATTGCGGTGCCGGCTTTTTTGATGGGCGCTGAAGCGGTGGCGCTGGCGGGGAAGGGCGCGAAAGTCGTTCTGGACGGTGGCGGCAGAGGGGTGGTGTCGCTCAAAACGCCTGACGGCGTGGAACTGGCTGCTGGCAAAACCCCGAGGCGTCTATTTACGCTGACGGTCTCACGCCAGGCGGAGCCGCCCAGCGAGACGATCACGGTCGGGAGCTGGGAGGCGTGCTCGTTCAACATGACGCGGGCCTCGGATTCGGCGGCGACGCTGACCTACGCCGGTTTCTCAAATGGCGTGGAGCGCGTGACCTGTTCGGTCAATGCGGATCCGGAAGGATTGGATCTTCGTTGGCGTATCGAGGTGGCTATGCGCGACGGATGGGTGCTGGAGGATGTCCGCTACCCCCAGATCACACTGGCCGCGCCACTGGGCGCAGCGGTCGATGACGACGCGCTGGTGGTGGGCTCATCCAAAGGAGGCGTGACCCGCAAGCCGGGATCGCTGCAAAAAGGACAAATCCTTTCCATCAATCAGCCCGGCAGCATGTCGGCGCAGTTCGGATGTTACTATGACGCCCGGTCCGGCTTTTACACTGCGGCCTATGACGACAAGGGATATCCCAAGAGTCTGATCGTGGCACGTACCGAAGCGGGCGTGGAGTTCACCTGGTCTCGCCCGTGCTTCACGACCGGCACGGATAAGCAGGCGTATGATGTCGTGGTCTCGACTTTTACGGGGCCGGACGGCGCACCGGCGGACTGGCGGGACGCGGCCGACCGCTACCGTGCATGGGCCTGGACGCGGCATTGGTGCGCCAAGCCTCTCACGCAGCGCGATGATTTGCCGGTCTGGATGAAGGACGCGCCGGCCATGGTGCGTTTCGGACGCGAGTGGTTGTCTGATCCCGCGCGCATCGAACGCTGGCTGACCGGATTCTGGCAGGCACATTTCCCTAAGGCCCCGTTGATTACGGCATATTGGGGCTGGGAAAAGCTCGGCAGTTGGGTGACGCCAGATTACTTCCCTGTCTATCCTTCGGATGAACAGTTCACCCGTCTGGTGGCGCGGACACGCGAACTGGGCTGCCACGCCTTCCCCTGGCCGTCAGGATATCATTGGACGTTGACCTATACTAAACGCGCCGACGGCGGCTTTGAGTGGGACGACCGCGATCGCTTTGACAAACTCGCGCGCAAACATGCCGTGCACAATCGTGACGGTCAGATGTATCTGCGCACGCCCTCCTGGTTGCGGGGCGGTAACACCGCCTGTCTGTGTGGTGGTGATCCTTGGACGCGCCGCTGGTGGAACGAGGATATTTGTGTGCCGTTGGCCCGGCGCGGATGCGAAATGATTCAGGTGGATCAGGTGGTGGGGGCCAATTGGCCGGCCTGTTACGCGGACTGGCACGGGCACCCCAGAGGTCGCGGCCGCTGGATGACCGAGGTCTTCACCGAACAACTGATCGGCATGCGCGAGGCCATGCGCAAGGTCGAGCGTGATGCCGTCGTTTGTATTGAAGAGCCTAACGAGTGGTTCAACCACCTGATGGGGTTGCAGGATTACCGCAACTGCGAGCGGAAGGGCGAGTGGGTCTCGGTGTTCAACTACATCTACCACGAGTATCTGCCGCCGTTTCAGAGCAATCCGCGTCGCGGTAACCGCGTGTGGGACGCGCACTGTCTGGCCGACGGCCAGATGCCCCATATGGTGCCGTCAGGGAAGGATTTCCAAGAGGTGATGCTCTCCAACGGCGGGTTTGACAGTCTTTCGGCTGACGGCAAGTTTTTCCGCGGATGGAACAAGCTGAGCGGATACAAGGGTGCGGTGTGGAACGGCGCGGCCTATGTTGACACCGCGGAGAAGCACAGCGGTGTCGCCAGCCTGCGGCTAGAGAACAAGACGGCCAGCGATACAGTGCAGATCTCGCAAAATGTGCCGGCGGAAGCCGAGAGTTTCGGCGGCGGGCGCACATACCGATTGAGCGCTTGGCTCAAGACCGAAAAACTGGCGCAGCCGAACGGAGTAAACTTTGGTGTCTTCGCCCCCGGACTCAAAGCGCTCGGGCAGGGCGGCCAGCTCAAGTTCCCCGCACCCGGCAGCGGCTGGCAGCGGGTCGCGGCCGATTTCACGATGCCGGACAGCGCCGAGCTGCTGCGTGTCATGTGTCATGTGTCGGGCGAGGCGGTCGTCTGGGTCGACGAGATGCGGCTGGAGGAGGTGCTGGCGGACGGCCGTGTCAAGGAAGTCGTGTCGTCAGGCTTCAACTCGGACGCGCGCTTCATGCGGCGCTGGGTTGAACTGTATCACGGCGAGGGACGTCCCTGGCTGGCCCACGGGAGGCTGATGCGGCAGCCTGCGCTTGAATGCGCCAAGATCGAATACGAAGGTCAGCCGGTTCCTGCGGTCTTTCATAACGCCTTTCGCGCCGCAGACGGGCGTGAGGCGGTGGTGCTGGCTAACGCCACGCGCGAGCCGCAGACGGTGACGCTGACGTGGGGCGGGCGTAGACGGCCCTTGACCGTGGCGGCGCACGACGCCGTGCTGGTCAAGCGCTGAGGGCTGGCGCTTCTCCCGTAACGCGCTGTGCCAAGAATCAGAATTTCGAACGGTCGACGAACGGGGTTTCAAGACCGTCCTGCATGATCGCCTTCAAAGTGACGAAGACAGGTTCCATCAGTTCGTCGAACGTGTAGGTGCGCTTCGGATCCTTTGGGCGGTCATAGGAAACCGAGCATTCGAGCGTGATGGCCGCCGCGCCGGAGGCGATCGCGAAGAGCGTGTTGAGGTTGATGGAATTCCGGGCTTGGGGTTCTCTGCCCGGCGTCTCCCTGAGGCCCGCCGTGCAGAGAGCGGCATTCGCACGTTTGGCGAGCGCGCAGGTGCGCGCGATGTTGGCAGGGGTGTTGATGCAGGTCGGATTGATGACGGATGGCGCATGCTCGTAGGAATGCCCGTTGAGAACGGCGTCCACGCGCCAGCGCGCGGCGAGTTTCAGGAGTGCGCGCGCTTCCGCGCTGCGGATGTCGCCGGGCGTGCAGTCGTGCATGATGTTGTAGCCCTCGGAGTTCGGGTAACCGCCGGGATAGGACACGCGATCCAGCGGCAGCGGGAACCATGCCTTGCTCCCGCGCCAGCCCACCTCCGAACCGTCCAGCCACGCACCCTGCGAGGCGATACGGAAGGTATGGTCGTCAACCTTACGAAGATGGTCAGGCGAAAGCGCGCGTCCGTCCATGTTCACGCAGGGGACGATGATGAGCCGGTATCGGGAAATCAGTTCGGCCAGTTCGGGATCCGACTTGCCGCGGTAATCCTTCCCTGTCTCCAACATGCGGATGAGATTCAGTGCGCCTGCGCCTGATTCGGGTTCGGCGCCATGGACGCCCGCTATAAAGAGGAGCGTCTGTCTGTGATCTTGCGCGCCGTAGTAAGACCGCCAAGAGGTCGAGGAAGAACCGGCGGGCCAGTTGCTCTGCGGTGGCGGTTCGGAAAAGTCGCCGTAGAACACGGCGTAGACGGGATACCCCAGCGGCGTATGGGCGATCACCTCTGGCCGTCCCTTTTTCACGCTCGCGCAGCAATCGATAATTTCATTTGGGCGCACACGCCAGAAGTCTGGACGCTGTTCGAGTCCGGGAATGGACATGGGCTTGAAACGGGTGGGTTTCACCTTGGGCGGCTTTACGGACGTACAGGCGGAAAGCGCGCCTGTGCAGGCAGACGCAGCTAAAAACCGGCGGCGGTTGATCGACATGGCGGGTTCACCTCTTTTCGGGCATCGTCGGGAAGACACCGGCCTGGGGCGTCACGCTGTTTTCGAAGACCAAGCATCCGGAGGAAATTTCGGAACCGTCGGCGCTCCTGACCGAGTAGCGCACCTCCCCTCCGATCTCTCCGGCGCGATTGAAAAGAATCGTCATCTGCAGTGTGCCAACACGTCCATTGTCTTTGTAGCCAGGCACAGTCAGCAAAACACCATCCCGAGCGTCTTCGCGGACCAAACGAGCGTCAACCGGTTTATTTTGGGAAGTGTCGGTTGCAGTGAGCACATGCAGAAAACGGTCGTCAACACGTGGCGCGGACGCAGAAACCTCGAGCCGCCAGTTGCCGAAATACGGCCCCGTGCCGCGCTTCTCCGCCCGCTTTAGTGCGTTCGTGACAAACACGGGGTCGAGTTCCCAGTTCCTGCCGGAAGCCCAGAACTCACGGCCGGGGCCACCCACTTTGGCCAGGACGGCGTTTTCAGGGAGCAGCGTCTCGCAGAAGAGGCGCCCCTTGCCGCAGTCCGCGCGAAGGAGTTGATCCGTCACAACCGGCTCGTTTTGCGTGTGGAGCAACCATTCTTTTTTGTACGTGGGATCGGCCGAGACCACACGATCGTAAACGACAAAGAAATCGGGCTGGACATGCACGAACTGCCGTACGGCCTCGGTGCACTTGCTGCGGTACACCGGCGCGGCATCGGCGGCAATGTAGGTGAGCAGGGTGTTCGTGCGGAAAGCGCGTACTTTCGCGGCTCCCTCGAATTGTCCGCCGTGGTTCACCTTGGCTTCGGGCGCTTTGCTCAGCGGGCCCCAGTAGCGAGGCATCTCCTCGCCGGGTTTGTGGATGAGGATACAGTTGTGGGCCACCGTCTGCGCGTAGTAGTGGCGCAAATTCGCGTCGGTCTCGCGTCCGCGCGAGCCGGAATCGAGCGCGAGGAAATCATGCTTGTAAATGACGAAGTTGTTCTCATCCAAATGCTTGTGCCCAAGGCTCTTCGCGCCGGCGGTGAACAGGCAGTAGGTTGAATCCGGTTCCCAGCCGGAGCGGAGGAAGAACTGCCCGCTGGATTCAAAGTGGCGTGCCTTGAGCGTGCAGGCGGCAAGTTCGTCACGCTGGAAGGGCGCGACGTCGTTGTCGAAGTTGAGGATGAACGGGTAGTGCGGCCAGTTCCCCGTGAGATCGCGATTCGGCGCAAGATCGCGCAGGTGCGCGGCGAGGCGTGCGGCATCTGGATCTGCCTCTTTGAAGAAGAACATGTACTGCGTCATGTGCTGATAGAGCTGATTGATCTCAAGGTGATTGCCCTCGTGCTGGCCGTCGCCCCAGCCGAACTGAAGCGGCTGACGTGGAGCGCGTGCGTTCGGGATCCAGTTCCACCAGATCCAGTTTGGGAAGAGTGCGAGTCCTGGGTAGCGCATCGCGATGTTTTCGCCCGTCGCGGAAAGGTAGGTGTGGAAGAAATTGAAGTGCGCCAACGGATAGGCCCCCATGCTGTACCCCGGCACACCGCTTACCAGAACGCCGTCGTCGCCTGCGGATGCGGCGCGGAAATCGAGCATGTCGCGGTTGAGCGCGTAGCCCTTTTCCAGATGACGACGGGCGAGATCATCGCAGAAACCGTCACCGTACGCGGCGAGTCCCGAATACCAGAGCAGGCTCGTGACGCCGTAGAAACCCGTTTGCGGCCCTCCCGTGTTGCGTCGCGTGACCGCAGGCTTGCCTGGCCCCGGCTGGATCTCTTCGACGTGCTCGACCAGCGGCACGATAATCTCTCGGCGTTGGTCGGGCGTGAGTCCTTCATAGATCCAGTCGTAGGCGCACAGCGCGAGGATGCGGCGCTCAGAATACCAGTGTACGGCGCGGCGGTTCGCATAGGCCTGACGGTATGCAGCGGCGCTCGCGATAAGCATTTTGCGTGCCTTGTTCAGGTATTCGGGATGCCCAGTGAATCGCCAGGCGAGTGCGCAGCTCGCGGCTTCTGCGCCGAACTCGCGGACATGTGGAATGGGCGTCGAAGGCGGTGTCGTGACGGGGCCGTATCCCGAGCAGACCGGTTCGGCGGGGTACGCATCCACCGCCTTCAGCAGGGCGTCGAGGTGCTGCCGGACATTTCCGTCAGAGATCGCCCGGGCCTTGATGGCGGGCCATGTTTCCGCGTTGAAAAACATGCGCGGATGGCCCTTCCGTATCTGAGCTTGCCAAGGGACACCCGCGGCGGCCGCAGCCGCCAGCACACCGAGCGATGCTGCCGATGCAATGACTACCGTTTTGATTCGGCTCAACAGGGGTGGCGGCGGTTTCATTAAACACATACAGAACCCTCGTCGGCTCGCGCGGTAAGATGACGTGAAACGGCTTAGGCACTCACCAGTCTTCCGGGAAATCGACGAAATACCCCGTAATCCTTTTCGATGTGGGGCGGATTTCGTAATCAACCACCAGCCTTTGATGAGGCCCCGTAGGAGCGGAGACCGCGTAACTGCCGTCGAGAATGCGTGATTGGTCTGCGTTGTAAAAATAGCAGAGCAATCGGCTGTCAACCTTCCATGCGAGGCGGGCAGGATCGTCCGTTTTGGCGGCCGAGACTGATGTCATGCGGCGATCGGGATAGAGTACAGTCAGCGTCCTGTTGGTGCCTTGCAGGAAAATCTGGCCGGGCGCGAACATGCCGGTGGTCAAGTTTGTGGCTTTGGGCGTCGTCCAGGTCAAACCGCCGTCGCGACTCTCCGAGAAACACAACGCTGCGGGCTTGCTGTGATTCGCGTTCCGCATGATCGCCAGCAGATGTCCGGGCTCCGCCTCCACCAAGTCCCACTCATCGCCGGTGAATTCGGACGACTCCGGAATGCGAACCGTAGTCCAGGTTTTACCAAGATCTTTTGAAATAGCCGCTATAGCACCGTTTTTCGGAGCAATGTAAAAAGGCCAGACGATCGACCCATCCTTCAGCACGACTGCCGCCGACTTAGATTGACTGTTCGGTACCGGACCGACCTGCGGTTGTCCCCACGACCTGCCGCCGTCTGCAGAACGGACTGACATCACCTGCGATATCATCCGGTTATTGTTGTCCTTCGCATAGGTGTTGTACGTCACCAGCAGTTCCCGGTTCGGCAATTCGACGATGGCCACGTTTCGATCATCGACACCTGGCTCATCGACGATTACCGTTGCCGGTGACCACGTTTTGCCCCGGTCGTGACTCTTTGTGAACAGCGCTCTTCCTTCGGCGGAAAAACCGTGCACTGTCCCGTCACGAAACACGCAGAAGAGCGAGCCGTCGGCCCCGGCGGTAATCCAAGGCCAGCCGGGATATGTTCCCTCATAGATCACGACATCCGGTTTCGACTTCACGTCCGTCCCACTCGCGGCCAAACAATACGGTGCCGCACAGAAGAGGCTGACCGCCGTGATTAAAGCGCCAGAGACGAGAACTTTGGTGATTTTCATTTTTTCAGGTGTCATGTTGGATCCCGACCGGTCGCGCTGATGCCGACCTGGCAGGAGAACGCAGAGGGGACAAGACCGCATTTTTTCGCGTTCGGGACGTGACGCCGTGAGTCTCCCTAGGGGGCACCCCGTTCCCGCAATGCGCTTCTGGTCATTGGCCCGCCTTGACGATCAACGCGAAAGAGTCGGCCTTGAGCGCGGCACCACCGATCAGGCCACCATCAATGTCGGGCTGGCTCATCAGTTCTTTGGCGTTTTCGGGCTTCATGCTGCCGCCGTACTGGATACGGATCGCATTGGCCAAGTCGCCGTCGGCGATCTCCGCTAGCGTCCGGCGGATCAGGGCGTGGACTTCCTGCGCCTGGGCCGGTGTGGCGGTGCGGCCGGTACCGATCGCCCACACAGGCTCGTAGGCGATCACGACCCGGGCGAGATCGCTACCCAAACCGTCCAGCCCGGCCTTGGTCTGGCGCACCACCACGGCCTCCATGTTACCGGCGTCACGTTCATCAAGCGTCTCGCCCACGCACACGATCGGAGTCAGCCCCGCTGCCAGCGCGGCCTTGGTGCGCGCGTTGACCGTCGCGTCGGTCTCGCCGAAATACTGACGGCGCTCACTGTGTCCGATGATCACGTACTCGACGCCGAGATCCTTCAGCATCGCGGCCGAAATTTCGCCGGTGTACGCGCCCGATGCCTCCCAGTGCACATTTTGCGCACCGAGCTTCACGTTCGATCCCGTACAGGCGGCGGCCGCATCCTTTAAATCAGTGAAAGGCGGGCAGACCACGACATCGACCTGTGTGACGTCCGCGACCTCTTTCTTGATTCCGTCGATCAGTGCGGCGGCTTCAGACGCTGTCTTGTTCATCTTCCAGTTGCCTGCGACAATTTTCTTACGCATCATACTCTCCTTGTTGTGAAAAAAAAGACGGCCTCATTATGGCTAGAGGTTGACTGTTATGCAAGTCCGGGCTGGAGGTACGTCAGTTGAAAATCAAGTGCCTTGAGCGGTGAACGGGCGGTGTGGTACTATCGCACAAACCTTGGGAATCTCACGGAGGCGTTATGGTAGAGAAGAAGTTGTTCGCGGTGGATCTGGGCGCGTCGGGCGGCAAATGTTTCATCGGATTCTTTGGCGACGGCACCTTCCGTATGGAAGAGGTGCACCGCTTTGCGCATGAAGGGGTGACCTTCTTCATGCCGGACCGTACCGGCGCGGTGACGGAGCGCACCTATTGGGACGATACCGCGATCTACCAGAACATCGTCAAAGGCCTGCAGGCCGCGCGGCGCACGTATGGCGACACGTTGGACGGCATCGGCATCGACACCTGGGGCGCGGACGGGCACTTCCTCACGCAGGATGGCGATGTGCTGGGCAAGGTCTACTGCTACCGCGACCACCGGCTCGACACCATGTGCGACGAGGTCAAGGCGCGCATCGACGCGGAAAAAGTCTATGCCATCACCGGCAATCACTTTCAGCCGTTCAACCAGTCCAACCAGCTCCTGTGGATCGCCACGCGCCGGCCGGAGCTGCTCAAGCTTGCGACGATCTACCTGCCGATTCCCGCGCTCTTTTACTACTACCTTGGCGGGTGCACGGCGGTGGATTCGACCTTCGCAAGTGTCACGCAGATGATGGACGCCAAGAAGGGCAGGTGGAGCCGCGAGATGCTCAAAGCCCTGGGCATCCCCAAGAAGCTGATGCCCGAGATCGTCAAGCCCGGCACGCGCATCGGCACGCTGCAACCCAAGCTGGCCGCCGCCTGCGGCCTGAACGAGGTGCCGCTGCTGGCGGTGGGCTCGCACGACACCGCCAGCGCTTTCGCCGCCGCACCGGTCAAGAACCCCAAGAAGGCGCTGATCATCAGCTCCGGCACCTGGTCTTTGGTCGGCAAGCTGATCAAGAAGCCGATCACCACACCCGAGGCGATGGGGTACGGCCTGAGCAACGAGGGCGGAATTGGCAATACGCGTTTTCTGCGCAACTGCATGGGCACGTGGATCGTGCAGGAGCTGCTGCGCGTGTGGGAGATCGCGGACGGCAAGCGCATGGAGTGGCAGGAGGTGGACACCATCACGCCCGCCGCGCCGGCCTTCACGGCATTCATCGACCCCGACGACAAGCGCTTCTACAACCCCGCCAACATGGAGCAGGCGATTCGCGCGTTCATCGCGGAAACCGGTCAGACCGTACCGGCGGACCGCGGCACGGTGCTGCGCTGCGTCTATGAGAGCCTGGCACTCAAGTACCGCTACGTCAACGAGGTGATCAACCGCGTCACCGGCACCGAGACCGAGGTCGTGCATATCGTGGGTGGCGGCAGCAACAATCCGCTGCTCAACCAGTTCACGGCCGATTCGGTCGGCGTGCCGGTTCTGGCCGGCCCGAAAGAGGCGACCGCCGTCGGCAACCTCATGGTTCAGGCGATCGGCGCAGGGATCATCCCTGATCTCAAGGCCGCGATGCCGTTGATCAAGTCCGCTTTCCCGATCGCGACCTTCAAGCCGCAAAACACGGCGGCCTGGGATGCGGCGTACGCACGTTTTACGAAACTGCTGAAATAAAAGGAACACAGCACAATGATACCGCGTCTGTCTCTTACTGCCGGGCTGGTCTCTCTGGCGGGCTTCGCAGCAGCCCAAGGGTTGCTCACGCATAAGAACCCCGCCGTCCTGCTCGACGGTGTGGCCGCCTACGTCAACACTGAGATGATCACCATCGGCGAGGTGATGAGCGAAGTGCGCCGCAGCCCGTGGGCCGACACCGCGCCGGAACTGCGCGAAAAGCGGTTGCGCGAGCTGTACACCGCCACGCTGAACGCCTTGATCGACCGCAAGCTGATCCTGGCGGCCGCGCGTAAATCGAAGATGGAGCTGCAATCGTGGGCGGTGGATAACCGTATCCGCGAGATCGTGGCCAACAATTTCGATGGCGATCAGACCAAGCTGCACAACCTGCTGGCGGATCGCAAGATCGCATACGAAGAGTGGAAGAAGAACATCGAGGAGGATCTGCTGATCACCGCGATGCGTTACCAACAGGTCGAGAAGCGTGTCGCGCCGACGCCCTCGGAGGTGCGCGCGGAATACGAGGCCAACAAGGGGCGCTATCAGACCGAGACCGCGACGGCCGTCAGCATGATCATCCTCGATCCGCCAGAGCGTGAAAGCGACGAGAGCGTCGAGGCGCGCGCGGCCAAGATCGCGGAGGCGCTCAAGGCCGGCACCTCCTTCGCCTCACTGGCCAAGACCTACTCGCGCGACGCCAAGGCGTCAGAGGGCGGTTCGTGGGGCAAGGTGAATCCGGAGGACGTCTTCCGGCGCGAGATCGTCGAGGCGCTGGCCAAGCTGAGTCCGGGCGAGACCTCGCCGGTGCTGATCCTGGACGGCTACGGCTACATCGTCCGCAAGGACGAACAGCAGGACGCGCGTCCCTTAACCTTTGAGGAGGCCGCGCCGTATGTCGAGAGCCACCTGCGCATGCGCCAGGCCGAAAAGCTCTACAAAGAGTGGACCGACCGCCTGCGCGCCGAGGCTTACATCAAGGTGTTCGAGCTGCCGACCGGAAAGTGAGGCCCGCTTGAATCTCACCTCGCCCTCGCAGGTCAAGGCTTGGTGCATCGAAAACGGCTTCCATCCGAACCGGACGCTCGGGCAGAATTTTCTCATCGACCGCAACATCTTGCAGGCGATCCTCGACGCGGCCGGTGTGGCGGCCGGGCAGCGTGTGTTGGAGGTGGGGCCGGGGCTGGGCGTGCTCACCGAGGCCATGCTGGCGCGCGGCGCGCGCGTGACGGCGGTCGAGAAGGACGCCCGCCTGGCCGCCCGCCTGGCCGGTGCGCTGGGGAATCCGGCGGGACTGACCGTGATCGAGGCGGATGCCTTGGAACTCGATCTGGACGCGTTGCTGGGAAACGGGTTCGACGCCTTTGTTTCAAATTTGCCCTATTCGGTCGGCACCCGCATCTTGTTGGACGTGGCGTTGCATCGCCACGCGCCGCCCGTCCTGACGGTGTTGGTACAGACCGAGGTCGCCGAACGTTTCGCAGCGCCGCCCGCGACCTCGGCACGCGGCCAGGCCGGCGTCTGGCTGCAGCTTGATTACGACGTGCGGCTGGCACGCGCCGTCAAGGCCTCGTGCTTCTGGCCGCGACCCGAGGTCGGTTCGACGATTGTGCGCTTGGACCGTCGCGGCGACAGCGGTTTGATGCCGCATGAGCGTCAGATGTTTTTTGACCTCACGCGCTACACCTTCATGCACCGCCGCAAACAGCTTGCCGCCACATTGCGCAAGGCACCTGAACCGTTAGGACGTGATGATGTGTCGCTGGCGGCGCTCTTCGACGCCGCCGGCATCGAGCCGACCGTGCGCGCCGAGCAGCTCACGAACGGCCAGTGGCAGGCCCTGGCCCGCGCGTTCGCGTCTGACGCTTTTAAAAAATGAGGAGGGTTGCACCCAACTCCTAATTCCTGATTCCAAACTTGTCAAAGAAGAGTTTATGGTGAAGGGGGGGAATATCATGCACTCGAATGTCTCGAAGCCCGCAATCGTGATTTCCGGTTTGGGAGCCGTCACACCCTTCGGCAGCGGTGTGAATGCGCTTTGGGAGGCCCTGTTGCGAGGCGAATCGGCAATCTCCGATATGGATCTCTTCGACCTCGGTGGGATCGCCTGCACGCGGGCCGGCGTGATCCGAAATTATACGCCGCCCGCTGGCGTGGCGCCTACACCGCGCGCCTCAAGCTTTGCGGCAGGCGCCTGTCATGAAGCCCTCGCCCAGGCAGGGTTACTCGATGATCCCGAGGCACTGGCTACGACAGCCCTGATCACCGCTTCCAATTTTGGCGACATCGATGCCGGCGAACCCGCGCTGATCCCGTCCGGCCATGAGGGACGCAACGTCGCCGCCGGCGTTCACTGTGCGCAGGCATCGTCCGCCGGCAGGCTGGCCGAAACCTTCGGGCTCGGCGGCCTGCGTATCGCACTGTCGCTCTCCTGCGCGTCCGGTGCCGCTGCCGCCGCGACCGCCGCGAATCTGATCGCGGCTGGCCGTGCGCAACGGGTCTTGATCGTCGGGTACGATGCGCTTTCGCGTTTCTCCTGGAGCGGGCTCTGCTCGCTGCGCACCATGGCCAAGGACATTGTGCGGCCCTTCGATGCTACTCGTAACGGCACGATCTTCACGGAGGGTGCCGCCGCCTTGGTGATCGAGCGGGCCGACCTCTGCGCCGCGCGCGGCGCGGAGCCGCTGGCCTGGCTGCGCGGCTGGGCCACCGGCAACAACGGCCACCACATGACGGCCCCGGCACCGCGCGGCGCGGGCTCGACCGCCGTCATGCGCGCGGCCCTGGCCGCCGCCGGCATCGCGCCGGAAGCCGTCGACCACATCAACATGCATGGCACCGGCACCAAGCCCAATGACAGCACAGAGACACAAGCCGTCCAGGACGTGTTCGGTGATCGTGCGGCATCCATCCCGGTGACCTCGGTCAAGGGCCTGCTGGGGCACATGCTGGGCGCGGCCGGGTCGGTCGAGTTGATGGTTTCGGTCCTGTCGTTGCGGCAAGGCATCATCCCGCCGACCGGCAATTTCACCACGCCTGATCCCGAATGCGCGCTGGATGTCGTGACGTCGCCGCGCCACGTCGCGCTCCAGTGCGTGCTCTCAAACTCGGCCGGTTTTGGAGGCTGCAACGCCGCCGCTGTCCTGACACGCGATGCACCCGCATCGTCTCATGCCACATCAGCCGAAACGCCGACGCCCGCGCCCGTGGTTATCACCGGTCTCGGCGTCATCAGTGCGCTGGGGGCTGATGCGGAGGAGAACGGCGCGTCGTTTCAGGAGCAGGAGCCCGCCCTCTTCCCGCTATCACGTTTCGCTGTGCCGGAAGCCGCCGAACCGCCGTTGGCCGGCGAGGCCCCCGATGCGGATCTCGCCGCCTGCGGGGTTGCGCCCAAGGCGTATCTCGACCGCGCGAGCCAGCTTTTCCTGGCCGCGTGCGGCATGGCGTTCCAGAAATCTCGCCTCGATGCTGCCACGCTCGCCTCGCTGAACGCCGGCATCATGGGCGGAACAGCTTGGGGCTGTCCGTCAACGGCAGAACTGTTTTTTGCCGACTTCATTCTCAAAGGGCCGCGCCTGGTGAAGCCGTTCCTCTTCCCGCACGCTTACGCGAATACCGCCGTCAGCCTGGCCGCAATGGAGTGGACGCTGAAAGGCCCCCACGAAAATGTGGTGGCACACGAAACCGCATCGGGTGTCGCGTTGGTCGAAGCGTTTGACCAGCTGCGCGATGGCGTGGCACCGGTGATCGCGGTTTGCGGCGCAGACGCGCTTTCCGGGGTCGCCCTCAATGCGCGGGCCGCCGCCGGTGATTCGGCACCGCTGGGCGAGGCCGCCGCAACGCTGGTGCTCGAGAGGGCCGATGCGGCTCAAGCGCGGGGTGCCTGTCCGCTCGGGCATCTGTTGGGTTGCGGCCTGGCGCCGACCGTTAAAGCGTCGCTTCAGGCCGCGCTGGCCCAAGCGGGACTGACTCCGGATGCTTTGTGTGCCGCCTATGTCAACGCGGTTGGCCGCGACGAGGCGGAAGGCCTCCTGCCCGGTCTCTCCGTCGTGGAGCCGGCGCTCCTGTGCGGCGATGTCCAAGGGGCAACCTCTGCCCTGCATTTGGCTTTGGCACTGTTGGCCCGCCCGGCTGGGCCGGTGCTTGTCCTCACGGCCGAGCCCGGCACCTGTGTCGCGCTGGTCGCGCGGCCAGCTCTGTGATTTCCACCCTCTTGCCGTCGCCGGTTCACGTCGCTACACTGTCGGCATTATGACCATAACCGAATTATCGCCGGGAGGCGTAAGGTGAAGCTGAAGGAGCGTTCTGCTGCTCAGGAGTACTGACTTGACCTGCGCCATGTCTTGGTCCACCCAACACCCGCCTGGGCCGCCCCCACCGGCGAAAACGCAGAATGCAAAGGCGCAACGTTCAACTTCAAGCCCGCAACTGTCACCCTGTAACTATCGCCAGAAGAAGACCTTATGATGACAAAAGCATGGGATCGAATGATAACTGTGGCCGCGGTCTGCGTCGCCGCGGTGGGCACGTGCGCTGCGGCGGCCGTGCCCGTGTCGCCGACACAGCAGGCTGACGCCGTGGTTTTCCGCCCGCCGCCCAACGAGGCGCGTATGGTGGTTGATGGCTTCCTTTGGGTGGAGGCCGAGGATTTCACGGACTATGGCGCATGGAAGCTGGACACCCAGTTCGTCCACAAGATGGGATCCGCTTACCTGATCGCGTGCGGGGTCGGCACGCCGATCGGCGAGGCCTCCACCGAGGTGCGTCTGCCGCAGGCCGGGATCTACCGTGTCTGGGTGCGCACCAAGAACTGGCTGCCGGAGTATTCACCCGGCACATTCACCGTGGCCGTCAATGGACAGCGCTCCTCGCAGACACTTGGCGCGTCTCAGAACCCTGGCTGGATCTGGGAACAGGCGGGTAACTTCAAGCTGGCCGCCGGGAAAACGCGCCTTGCGCTGGTCGACCTTTCCGGTGCCTTTGCACGCTGTGACGCCGTGTTGCTGACCCGCGACATTGCCTACACGCCGCCGGCAGAAGCGGAGGCGTGTCGGCGCGAACGGGCACGCCTGTCCGGCCTCCCGACGGAGATCCGCGACGAAGGAGACTTTGACGTGATTGTCGTGGGTGCAGGCACGGCGGGCTGCGGTGCGGCGGTGGCGGCGGCACGTAACGGGGCACGCACCGCGCTGGTGCACGATCGTCCGGTGCTGGGCGGCAATGCCAGCGATGAGCTGGGCGTGCCGACTTGTGGTGCGAGCGTCTCGCATCCGAACGCGCGCGAAAGCGGTCTGAACGAGGAGGTCAACCTCTGGCGCGGTAAGCTCAACAGCGGACGTTACAGCCCGGCGTTTGCCAAGCAGATGGAGGGCGAGAAAAATCTGACGATCTTCAACAACCGCCGCGTCCTCAGCGTCGAGATGCACACCCCGAGCACGATCAACGCCGTGCTTGCGACCGACACCCTGACCCACCGCACCGGCCGTTTCCGCGCCAAACTGTTCATCGACTGCACCGGCGATGGCTGGGTCGGTTATTATGCCGGTACGCAATATCGCTTCGGCCGCGAATCGCGCGATGAATTCGGTGAGTCCGCCGCGCCGGAAAAGGCGGACAACATCACGATGAGCGGCTGCATCATGGGCAACTACGCACTCGGCTATCGCGCCGTCAACACCGGACAGCCGCAGCCGTACACGCCACCGCCGTGGGCCACCCGCCTGCCGCCGCCCGAAGAGTTCCATCGCTTTCCTAAAGGCTTCGCGGGCGGGCAATGGTGGCTGGAACACCCCGGCGACATCGACGATCTCGAAGATCCGGAACACGCACGCGATGAATTGATCCGCATCTCCTTCGCGTATTGGGGCTGGATTAAGAACCATTGGGCATTCAAGGATCGTGCCCGTGACTATGTTCTGACGTACGTGCCCTACATGGATGCGCGGCGCGAGACGCGGCGCTTGGCTGGCGACTACATCCTCAAGCAGCAGGATGCCGAGCAGGGCGTGATGTTCCCTGACCGCATCTCCTACGGCGGCTGGAGCCTGGATGTCCACCATCCGCGCGGCATTCACTCCGGCAAGGAAGGCCCCTATTACTTTGACGGACGCGTGCCGATCTACAGCATCCCCTATCGCACGCTGTACTCCACGAATATCGTCAACCTGCTGTTTGCCGGTCGTTGCATGAGCGTCACGCACATCGCGCTGGGCACCGTGCGTGTCGAGGCGACGCTCTCGACCGCTGGACAGGCGGCGGGTACCGCCGCCGCGTTGGCGATCAAGCATCGCGCCACGCCGCGTGAAGTCGGACAACGCTATATCGGCGAACTGCAGCAGCAGTTACTCAAGGATGACCAGTACATCCCGGAACTCAAAAACGAGGATCCTTACGATCTCGCACGCGGCGCGAAGGTCTCCGCATCCAGTACACAGCGCTTCTCCGAATTCACGCGCAAGCAGGTGAAGACCGGTGACGAGCATGAACTGAACATGCCGCGCGCGGTGATGTTCCCGCGCGGCCTGACCGAGCGGCTCGGTACCGTGCAGCTCTGCCTGATCTCCACCCGCGAGGAACCGGCGGATGTGACGCTGCATGTGCGCGGTGCGGACGCCGCAGGTGATTTCACCGCGTCAAAAGATCTGACGACCGTCACGGCCAAAGTTCCAGCGAAGCGGCGCGCGTACGTGGCTTTCAAGGTGGACAGACCTGTCACGCAGCCGTACATCTGGCTAGGGTTGCCCAAAACACCGGGCGTTTCCTGGGCACTGGTTGCCAGCAGCATGACCGAGGGATGTCGCGCATATGGCGGCAGCGACACGCGGCCGTGGACCGTGGTCAACGGTCAGCAATACGCCTTTTTCACCGAGCCGCCCCTCCGCTTCGCCACTGACCACCGGCCCGAGAATGTCATCGACGGTGTCGCGCGCATCGTCGGCAAAGAGAGCCACCTCTGGTCGTCGGATCCGCAACAGTCGTTACCGCAATGGCTGGAACTGGACTTTGGCAGACCGGTGACGTTCAATTCCGTGCGCCTGACGTTCGACACCGACCTCAACCCCAAATTCCCGGTGCGCCCGGTGGTGCCACAGTGCGTGAAAGATTACCGGCTCGCCGTGTTGGAGAACGGGAAGTGGGTTGACGTGGTGACGGAACGCGACAACTTCCTGCGCCACCGCGTACACCGTTTTGAGGCACGGAGCGCCTCAAAACTGCGTCTGCTGGTGGAAGCGACGAACGGCGATCCGTCAGCCCGCGTGTTCGAGGTCCGCGTCTACCGCGAGTGACGCGGCGCAATCTTTTGTCGGCTTGGGCGGGGCACATTACAAGGAACTCGATTCACATATCCGGCAGCCTTCACACGTGAGCGGCCGGCCGATGTGAAGCTTTGCCGTATTCAGCCGCGCCTGTGCCTTAGCACATCGCGCAAACATCTTGTAACCTCGCAATGTCTAACGCGGGCGTAGCCCGCAACCCAATTCAATCTCACACAAAGGCACAAAGGCCACAAAGGCTTCTTTTGAAACGGCATCCACCTTCGTGGCTTCGTGTGAGAAACAACTTGTTTTTTATTGTGCTTGTCGAGCCGCAAGGCACTAACGATGGCTGCCGGGATCAAGTTCCTCAGGTGCGTCGCCTACGCCGGTGAGGAGGACGTGTTTCATGGCGCGGTGCATCGTTGCGATGGCACCGCATCTTGCCCATCGCTGGTTGGGTGGGATTCAAGATAGTTGATGGTTAAGCGGCAGGGAGATGGGAGCGGAAGCGCGCGGCGAGCGCGCAGAGTGCGGCGGCGTTGTGGAAGCGCCAGTGCATGCCGGACTGCTTGCAGCGCCTGGC
>Ga0209407_1001830_pt1 | contig 21300 bp, 15 predicted proteins | sample AD_JPNHG3_MetaG_FD_184410 | JGI IMG/M metagenome (GOLD analysis project Ga0209407, IMG submission 184410) | Active sludge microbial communities of municipal wastewater-treating anaerobic digesters from Japan - AD_JPNHG3_MetaG (SPAdes) (version 2) | ecosystem: Engineered > Bioreactor > Anaerobic... | reverse complement strand
TTTTTTAATCCTTCCTCGCCTTCTTTTTGCAAGACATATTTACCGTCAGTCTGAAATACCACCCCTTTGACTTCGCCCTGAAGCTCAAGTAATTTATCCAGCTGTTTCTTATCAGTCTTTAGCATAAGACCAATCTGCTATTTTAATTAAAATATAATTGAGCCAAATAACATAAAAAAATATACTACCTTTATATAGTAAAGTAAAGCAATAAAATTTTCAATTTGTTTTAATGAGAACTATTTTATTAAAAAATTGTAACCGATTTGGTGACTTAGAATCAGACATTAAAGTAAAAAATGGAGAAGCAATGAGTGAAAAATTGACCAAAGCCAGGTTTTTAAAGGAAATCTTCGATTTTGAAAATGAAAATGCCTGGAAATATAAGGGTGAATTACCCAGTGTGATTGACTTCTATGCCGATTGGTGTTATCCCTGTAAAATGGTGGCGCCGGTTCTGGAGGAGCTGAGTAAAAAATACGCCGGGAAGGTTAATATCTATAAAGTCAATACCGATGAAGAAAGTGAACTGGCTGAATATTTCGGTATTCGGAGTATTCCGTCATTGTTATTTATCCCGAAAAGTGGCAAACCGCAGATGCTGGTTGGTGCTTTGCCCAAAAATCAACTCGATCAAGCGATTCAGAATATTCTGATTAAGTAACCCGAATATGCTAAAAGTCATTAAGCTATTTGGTATAACTATTTTTGCTTGAGAGACATTTTCCTTTTTAATTTAATTAGTTATTGCCTCTAAATAATCCCGTTATATTTACCAATTTAAAATTACCGATTGTGCTGTTAATTTGACCTGATATTTTTAGGTAAAAAAAAGCGCAGAAAATTTGGGTTTCTGCGCTTGTTTTATGCCGGTGAGGAAATTTTAGGAAAACTTCAAATAGGTGCGGATAAATTGGTCAAATGGAATTTCGGTACGAGTCAGTTTGCGCAAATCTTTCATTTTAACCGTTACGATAATAGCGGTATCGTCCACATTTAGGATGATCTTACCGAACTCAGCCTCATTAGCGGTTTTTTCTAATTGTTCCAAGCTATTAGCTAAAACTGAGTTGAAGTTCTGAACCGTAGTTGAGACTGAGAGAATCGTAGTGTTGCCTTTTTTGTTTCCCAGCCGATAAGCAGAAAACAATAAACCGACAATTGAAAGGAGAAGGAGACTAATTTTGATCGTTTTGTTCATTTGAGTCCTCATTATTTTCAAAATTTTAAATGTTTGTGGTTTTCATGATCCGAATAGTTGCCGTCTATTTTGTTCATCTTCAAATTTTTAAATAATACCAAGCGATTAGACCGATATTGAAATAATTGGTTGTCCGATTCTATCGGGAAAAGTCAAGTAATCTCTGATAATTGGGCGTTTTTAATTGTAGAAATTGCCAGCTGTCACTAAAATGTTTAGTTATTTGAAAGGGAATTTATTAGTTTTATGTTCGTGAAAATTAGTTCATCAGTAGTTTTACCGGACAGATGGCTATACTTTTTAAAATTCCCAAACGTTTCAATTATGGCTTATGAAATCAACTAATACCTTCGGCGCAGTTAGTGTCATTTTACATTACATTCCCGAGATGGCCGACCAGTTTGCTCGAACTTTGACTTCGGTTTTTAATCAGTCCTGTTTGCCGCTTGAAATTCTGGTTTTATGTCAGGCGGGTCAGCCAGTTCCTGAATTTGAATGTTGCTCACTTCCCCTGGAGATAATTCCGGAGGCAGGTAATCTCAGCCGAAGGTTGAATAGAGCGGTAGGATCAGCAAAGGGCAAATATATTTTATCCATTGATAATTCGGTTGCCGAAGTCATACTGAAACATTCGTTCCTTGATGTCGCCTCCCTAATAGCTGAAAAATATCCTGATTTGGGTATGTTATACGGCGACTACGATTTAGTTAATAATGAGGTAATTCAGGAAATCCGACTTCTGAAACATCATTCCGGTCGTTTACGTGATAATCAGGATTATGGCAAGGTGTTTCTGCTCAGTAAAGCGGCTTTGGAAGCAGTTGGCGGTTTTGATCAGTCATTGAAATACAACGCCTTATATGACATTCGTCTAAAGTTATCGGAAAAATATAAATTGGTTCACATTGCCAATAAAATAGACGGCTCGCTTTATCGAGTGGTGTCCGGTGGAGTTAAACACAATGTTTTTGATTATTTGTTGGTGAGCAAAGAAGCCCAGCTGGAAGCCGAGGTAGTTTTAACTAATCATCTGAAGAGAATCGGAGCTTATCTCGCACCCGACCAGGGTTACCACCGCCGGCCGGATCTAAACGAAAAATACGATTGCCTGGCTTCGGTAATAATTCCGGTTTATCATCGGCCTGAATTTATCGGTACTGCGCTGAATTCGGTCTTCAGGCAAACGCTGAAAAATATCGAAGTAATCGTCGTAGTCAACGGCGGACCGCTCGATCCAACAATTAATGAAGTTCGCAGGTACATGCCGGGTGGTGATAGATTTGAGGCGAGTCTGCCGTCGGTTAGATTGGTAGTGGCAGATATTAACAATATTGGACTATCGTTGAATCTTGGTTTAAAAATTGTCCGCGGTCGCTACTACGTCCAGCTTGATTCTGATGATCGTTTAAAATCAGATGCGATTGAGAAAATTGTAGCTGTCTTCAATTCTGATGAAAGAATCGGAATGGTTATCGGTTCGTACGAAGTCTGGGAAAAGAAACCAAGTGGTGAATTTGTCCGAATGGAAGAAATTCCGATCGTCACACACGAAGAGTGGACGGATGCCAACGGACGTAATAATCTTTTGCGTATCAATGGCGCCGGAGCTCCACGGGCGATTCCGATAAAAATTATCCGGGAAATGGGTTATTTCGGAATGAACGACGAACCGTTTGCTTGCAATTATGGCGAAGATTACGATCTGGTGCTGAAGATCAGCGAAAAATATCGCATCGGTCGGGTCTGGCAACCGATTTACGAAGTCGTGCGGCACGCCGGCGGCACCGATCATAGTATTGACCAAAATACTATTGATCGCAACGACGAAGCCAAAGACTATATGCGTTTGAAAGCCGTTCGCAGACGAAAAATAATAAATGAAATCACTAATCGTAATTTGAGAAAGTCACTTTAAAATTGGCTAATTGTAAGAAAGACATAGCAGATGATGAATTTTTGTTAATTGGAATTGACGGCGGTGCAACTAAAGTCAGTAGTTGGACAGTGAAAGCCGAAAATCACGGAACCGCTTTTGCACTTGGCAATTTCCACGCGACAAAATCCTATAATGAAATCCCCGGCTATATCCATAATTTTCAGCCGGTTGACTTAAATCGGCAAATTGCCGAATGGGAAGCAGGAAAAGTCGTGCCGACGACCGAAGAACTCGTTCAGTCGAATTGTTATATCAAAGCCGCTTCCTGGTGTATTGAACAAGTTACCAAACGGAGCGGCACCAATCGGGTGCTAATTGGAATTGGTATGCCAGGTATTAAAACCGAAGACGGCCGCGGCATCGCTGTCCTGAAAAATGGCCCACGCATTACCAATTATGCGGTTCGACTCGAAAATGAAATAACCTTAGCTGGAATAGAGTTAGTTCAACCGATCAATCAGATCGGCAGTGACGCTTATTATTGTGGAATCGGCGAAGAATATGCCGGTGAAGGTTCGTTTCGGAATGTTCGCAATTCTTATTACCTTGGTGGGGGAACCGGCGCGGCGGATGCTCTGAAACTCAACGGGAAAGTCATTCCGCTTGACGAAACCAAGGGTTGGTTTGTTAAAACCTGGGAAATAAAGTGTCCGGATGGCTATTCCGTGGAAAAATACGTTTCTTCGAGCGGAATACAATCGATTTATGGCGAGCTAATCGGAAAGTCGCCAGAGGAACTAACCCAGAACGGTATCTTTCCGCCCCAGATCCGTCGTCGAGCTTTGGATGGTGAAAAAGCGGCGGTTATCACAATGCAAAAAGTTGCGCATTTTCTGGCGCTTCTTTTCTACGAACGAATTACCTCGATATATGCCGGCTGGCAGGGAATATTTGACTTTGTCAATCCCGATCGTCCGCTACCCCAAATTGAAAATAATTATAAAAAGGCGTTATTTGACAGTCTGGTCATCGGACAGCGGTTGGGTGAATTATTGCGCGAAGCCCAGGGTGATGAAGTGCTCTGGTTGCCGTTCGTCAAGGAATTGACTAATTTGATTATCAATTCATCCGCTCTCGATGAGGTAGCCAAAGAACATTATTGTCCGCAAAAGCATTTAGACCTAGCGCGAATTCAAATTTCGCTTCTGCGAGAAGCGCCGGCGCTGGGTGCGGCTATTGACGCTTATTTAACCTGGAAGGAGAGAAAGTTATGCTTGAACCAAATGTGATTCCGACCGAAGAACCAATCCTGCGGGTAGGAATTTTCCTGCCAATTGATAAATGTCAAAGGATTGCGCTCGTGATTCCACAATCTCCAGTTTATGAATTAATTCCGGAGAGCGGCTCACGGCAGATTTTGAAGGGCGGCGAACAGATTGAATTTATTTTATTTGAAAACCAAATCGGGATTCAAATTAATGGGTCAATACCCAACGCCCGACTAAGTTGGAAAATCATTCCGAGAGGCGGTGAAATTCAGATAGCGAACAAAGCCGGGATTAAAGTCAAGAATGTGGTTGCCGGACGTGGTTTTCATTGGGAAAAATATATTGATGTTTATCTGCCCGGCTCAATCGAAATAAGTCGGATGGATGACAATCTAATTATGATAAATGTATTGCCGCTTGAGCAGTATTTAATGTGCGTGGCAACTTCCGAGATGGGAGCGGCTTGTCCATTATCCGTTATCAAATCGCAGACGATCATCGCCCGTAGTTGGTTGCTGGCGAACGTGGAAATGAAACATCGCAATCTTGGAATGGACGTTTGCAATGACGACTGCTGTCAGCGTTATCAGGGGACGACGTTTCTTTCGGAACATTCGATCAAAGGTGCGCTTGAAACCACCGGTCAGGTCTTAATATACGGTGAAAAAATCTGTGATACGCGCTATCACAAGAACTGCGGCGGAGTTACTGAATCTTTTGAAAATGTGTGGAATGGGTCAGCTGTGCCGTATTTGGATTCAGTGCTTGATATTCCGCCTGATTGCCAACATAAAGCTTTGCCACTCGATACAGAGGCGAAAGTCCGCAATTGGATCGAAAACCCGCCGTCGGCTTTCTGTAGCCCATCTATCGTACCGGAAAAAGAATTGAAAAAGTATCTTGGCAATGTTGACGAGAGAGGTCATTATTTTCGCTGGCATTTTCGGATGACACAGAAAGAAATCACGGCGTTATTCAATCTGAAATTGAATCTGGACGCGGCCGCCATCAAGAGCATCGAACCGTTAAAACGAGGCAAGTCCGGACGACTGACCAGTCTAGCGATTAACTATCGGGATAAAGCCAATGTTGAAAATCAAATCGTGATTAATGATCAATATGCCATTCGCGAAGCATTTCATGAACTTTTCCTTTATAGTTCGGCTTTTGTAGTTGATGTGGAGGAAGGATCTGAAAATGTCCCGGCGGCTTTCGTTCTGAAAGGAGCCGGCTGGGGACATGGAGTTGGCTACTGCCAGATTGGGGCTCTCGGAATGGCTCTACAAGGTTATTCGACAGCGGAAATCATAGAACATTATTACCCGGGTGTTAAACTCCACCAAGCATATTGAACTACTCAGGAGAAAAGTAATGGCAAGTGAACCGGCGACTGTGAAAAATCGTTCACCCTGGCTCTGGGTACCAAGCCTTTATTTTGCCGAAGGCATTCCCTACGTCATAGCGATGACGGTTTCGGTAATTATGTACAAAACGATGGGAGTTTCTAATGCGGCTTTGGCGTTTTGGACCAGTGTTTTGTATTTGCCCTGGGTAATCAAACCAATCTGGAGTCCATTCGTAGATGTAATTTCCACCAAACGCAACTGGGTATTAATCACGCAATTTATACTCGGTTGTTGTTTTATCGGGTTAGCGCTAGTCGTCCGATTACCGCTCTGGTTCGCTTTGACGATAATCGTTTTATGGATAATTGCTTTAGCCTCGGCGACTCACGATATCGCCGCTGATGGATTTTATATGATCGGCTTGGATGCGCACCAGCAGACCTGGTTCGTCGGGATTCGCAGTACATTTTACCGGATGGCAATGATCGTCGGGCAAGGCTTAATCGTGATGCTAACTGGTTATATTATGAGTAAAACCGGGCTAAAGCCTGTTAGTATTACGGCTATGGCTGTTCCGCCGAATGAAATTATTCAAGTGCTGGATGAAAATAATTTGCCAGCGATCGAGGAATCTGAGCAACCTAATATAGTCATTGTTCCGGCGGAAGTAAAAGTGCCGATCTATAATCCAGCCGAGCCGAGTGGCGATTCCGCTAATGTTTTTATCTGTCTGTCAGCGCCGCCCAAAAAAGAGGAAACTGTGGTAGTAAATTTCGGCCGCAAGAAAGGCAGTAAGGACATCTGGTTGACGTCGGCCGGTCGCCTGGAATTTACGATTGAGAACTGGAATAAGCCGGTCAAGGTGACTTTGAAAGTTGATCACCGGCTAAAAGAGCCGGCAATTTCGCAATTTGAAGCTACCGCCGGCGATATTCCTTTCAGTTGGGCAGTATCATTCGGAATCTTAGGTGTATTTTTTCTACTAATTTGTTTGTATCACAAACTAATGTTACCGACCGGATTGGAAATGGTTAGGGTAAAAAGGCAGGAGCTTAAAGCTAGCTGGCTTAAGGTTTTTTCCAGTTTTTTCCAGAAAAAAGGCATCGTTTCGGCTTTATTATTTTTGTTGTTTTATCGCCTGGCAGAATCGCAATTGGTAAAAATGGCTTCGCCTTTTCTACTGGATAGCCAAGAGGCTGGCGGATTAGCCCTGACAACGACGCAGGTTGGATTTGTATATGGAACCGTCGGAATAATTTGTCTGACAATCGGAGGCATTCTCGGTGGAATAGTTGCCGCTCGCAACGGGCTGAAAAGATGGGTGTTATGGATGGCGCTGGCTATTAATATTCCCGATTTAGTCTATGTTTACTTATCGTATGTTCAGCCGGATAATTTTATGATAGTTACAATTTGTGTTGCCATCGAACAATTCGGTTACGGTTTCGGTTTTACCGGCTATATGCTCTTTATGTTGTATTTGGCGGAAGGTGAATATAAGACGTCGCATTATGCGATTGCAACGGCTTTTATGGCGTTGGGAATGATGCTTCCGGGAATGATCAGCGGCAAATTACAGGATTTGATGGGATATAGAACATTCTTTGTCTATATAATGTTTTGTACGATTCCCAGTATTTTGGTCGCCAGTCTGGCAAAAATTGACCCGGATTTTGGGAAGAAAAAGATCGAGAATTAGCAGGCTTATGAAAATAATTTGGGGCAAAAGTCGGTCATTTTTCGGCCAATTAATATTATTACTTTTAGTCTTTAGCGAAATAAGCGGTCAAACTGCCAAATTACAGCATTCTACGGTAATTACTTTACCGGTTAATGAAGAAACGCAGGACTTTAAAATCGGCCTGGATTTATTAATTGATGATAATTTTAACGCTCTCGATAATTATAAAATTATGGTCATTGCCGATCGCAATAGTTTTGCTCAGGGAAATTGGTATATTTTTGACATTCTCAATATAAGATTGGGAACGCGCTGTCGGTCGTGCGTACAGGTTTTGGATGACCGTTCGTTACTGACCGGCTCAGGATTCCAATTAAGTCAGAGTCAGCTTTATGGAATTACCAAATATTATATTTTAAATAGCGAGAGAGACCGACTTAGTGCAAGTATGTTAAATGGCGCCGAGATGGTTGTGCTCGATTTGCAAGACTTCGGGTTGCGGGAATCAGAGGCGCTCAAGGTTTTGATTGAGGCTTTAAAGTTCAGCGCTAAGCAAAAAATTCCTATTATCGTGCTTGATAAGCCCAATCCTTTACGCGGAGTTGAAATAGGTGGTCCAATGTCAATTCAGAGTAAGTTTGCGGCTGACTTTTCTTTACCTGCTCGACACGGTATGACTTTGGGCGAATTAGCTTTGCTAATGAATGAGGAAAACTGGCTTAATGCCGTAGATAAATCTCAACTTACCGTAATTAAAATGGCTAATTATTATCGCGATATGCCCTGGCAGCAAACCGGACTGAAATGGTCATTTGCGGATGAATCGGTGAAAGATGAAGAGACTGCTGTTCTCTATGCCGGATTGTATTTTTTTCAATTTACCAATATTAGTGTGGGGACTGGAACGCCTCACCCTTTTCAAGTCGTCGGAGCGCCTTGGATGTCGCCTAATGAATTAGTAAACGCTCTGGCGAAATATGATCTTGCGGGAGTGGAAATAAGCCAGGTCAAGTTTATTCCGCGTCGCGAACTTTATGCGTCTGAAATGCCTTTATATCTCGATACAGAATGTTTGGGAATAAACCTAAAAGTTAGTGACCTTAACAAGTTTGATGCTTATAAATTTAGCGCGACTTTAATTTCAGTGATTTCCAAACTTTACCCAAAACATTTTAAATGGGAAAAAACCACAGAAGCCGATGCTTATTTCGGCAATGCTGATTTTCGAACCTGGGTCAATATTGGCGCTGACTTGAATCCGATGTTAGCTGACTGGGAGGCGAAAGCCAGCCGATTTCAAAAATTACGATTGAAATATTGCCTGTATCCGGTTCAAAAAAATTAATTTTGTTTTCGTTTTCTTTTCGATATATTTACGCCGAGGTTAGTGGTTAATTATAGATTGAGTGGTTATTTTAAATACCGGTAAAGCAGGACTGTAGGGTAGCCGAAGGGGAAAAAATAAAAACGAAAATTCTTCATCATAACTCTAATTAGGAGTAAAAATAAAGGAGAAAGACATGAAAATCAGGCGTGTTTTGTTATGTGTAATTCTGCTGGTGAGCGGAACTGTTTTAGCTGGCGGCTTGGTTACGAACACTAACCAAAGCGCGGCTTGGGTGCGGACTTTGAACCGTAATGCTTCCACCGATGTGGATGCGGTTTACTTCAATCCGGCTGGATTGACCAAATTATTCGAAGACGGTTTGTTTCTGGATGTCAGCAATCAGACGATCTGGCAAACCAAAACGGTGACTAATGACACCCCGACGTTGAACAATCGTGAGTTCGTCGGCGAAGTATTCGCGCCGGTTTTTCCATCGGCTTACGTTGCTTATAAAATGGATAAACTTGTGCTGTCTGGGGGCTTTATGCCGATCGGGGGCGGCGGCAGTGCCAAATTTGAGAAGGGTTTGCCTTCCTTTGAAGTTCCGGTTTCGGCTCTGAAAACTGCATTGGCAAGTGCCGGGGTTACAGATTATAAGCTTGATATAAACTTTGAAGGCTCTTCGATCTACTACGGTGTGCAGGGTGGTGTTTCATATAAAATCAATGAGATATTTTCGGTTTTTGGAGGCGCACGTTACGTAATGGCAAGTAATAGCTACACCGGATATTTGAAGAATATTCAGGTTTTACGATCCGGTAATTGGGAAAAACCTTCAACCTATTTTTTTGGGGTTGCAACAGCTGCGACTGGCGCGGCAAATAGTTTATCAACTTTAGTTGCTGAAGCGCCAAATATTACTTTACAAGATGCTAAGGCAGCAGGATATTTAACAGAAGAACAGGTTGCGCAATTAGAAAGTGGATTAATAGCCGCAGGTATCAATCCAACTGGTTATACTGTGGCTCAAGTTCAAAATGCTTATACAACAGTTGCTGGCACCATGACTTCATACGGTACCAATTTAGATGCTCAAACAGCTGACAAGGAAGTTGACGCCGCTCAGAGTGGTTCGGGTGTTGCGGGAATTTTTGGAATTAATATCAGCCCGAATGAAAACTTGAATATCGGTATTCGTTATGAGACCATCACCAAGATGGAACTGGAAAATGATACGAAGAAAGACAATACCGGTCTCTTCCCTGATAGCGCTAAATACGGAGCCGATATACCTTCTCAGCTAGCCGTTGGCGTATCTTATAATATGGGAAAGATTAAACTAATGATGGATTTTAATTATTACAATAACGGTGCCGTTGACTGGGATGGCGATGAGAGAAACTTTGACAATACGACGGAATTTGGGTTGGGTGCTGAATATGCTTTAACCGAAAAATTAAAAGTCAGTCTCGGTGGACAATATAGTATAATGGGTGCAAAACCGGAATCGCAGTCCGATATGGACTTTAATCTCGATGCATTTACAATAGGCGGTGGTGTTGAGTATCAAATTTCACCGAAAGTAAAGCTCAATGTAGGTGCGCTGGATGCCTTCTATTTTGAGGCTGAGAATGCCAGCGGAATTGAAAAGTACAATCAGACTAACTATCTCGTAGCTTTCGGCATTCAGGTAAAGCTGTAAAATTATGCCAGGATTAATTGATAAATAGGAGAAGTCGTTACGGCTTCTCCTATTTATATTTTGAGGTTAAAATGAAGCGAGATTTATTATTAATAGTAGCACTAATATCGCTAATTTCTATCGAAGAGACAATGGCTAAGGAGCGCACCGGTTGGGGTTGGGGTGGCGTTCCGGCTATCAATTACAACGCCGATGAGGGATTTGGTTACGGAATGATCTTCGATATTTTCAATTATGCCAGAGGTGGCTATTCACCTTACTATTTTAAAATTGATAACCAAATTTTCTTCACGACCGGTGGAAAACAAGACCACACCATCTTTTTCGATTCGCCCTATATTTTGGGTAATGGTTTCAGAATAAGCGTCCGAACCCGTTATAAAAAAGAAAAATTCCAGCCATATTATGGATTGGGCAACGATTCGAAATTCGATCCCGGTTATATTGAAGTTGATGAGGATGGCAATAGTCTTGATTCCTTGCATGGCAAGCATTATTATACTTTTAATTCCGAGCAAATCATTTTTTATACTAATATTTTGAAAGCTTTGAAATATCGGGAGGATGGGCGGCCGCTCATTTCAGTATTGGGTGGACTGGGATTTTACCAGCTAGGTTGTGGCGCAAATGATAACGGCGGAATTCCCACCAAATTTGAAGAAGACCTTAACGTTGGAATCCTAAAAAAACGGGATACTGATAAGTCGTTTAACGATTACCTCAAATTCGGGTTGGTTTACGATTCGCGGGATAATGAACCGGCGCCGAATCGCGGTGTTTGGACGGATATTGTGGGCGAATGGTACACCGATCTAATTGGCAGTGATAATAATTTTTTAAGATTGACGCTGACTGATCGCCGTTATTTCACGCTTCGTAAGAATCTGGTATATGCGAATCGAATTATAGTTGAGAATATATTTGGCGAGGCGCCTCTTCTGTTGTATTATCCATTAGGTGGTTCATTCCGTATTGATGAAGGCGTTGGTGGTTATCGTTCGATTCGCGGCGCTTATAAAAACCGCTATGTTGGCTCAGCCAAGTTTATTATTAATATGGAATTGCGCTACCGTTTTTATGAATTTCAGTTCGCTGGTCAGGATTTTTACCTGACGGCTAATGCTTTTTTCGATTTCGGGCGGGTCTGGGATGAAAATGATTTAAAAAGTGGTTTTACCAATTTGCATACTGGAAAAGGCGGCGGAGTTCATATCGGTTGGAATGAGAATTTTATTGTCTATGCTGAAATGGCTTTTAATGAGGAGTCCGGCAGTCAGCTGTATATTGATATAGGATTTTTATTCTGAAAGAGGCGAAGGCAGAAAATGGTCATTGGTCATTGGTAAAAAGGTTAAGGTTGAGAAAATTACGACGCAAAATTAGCAATTGAATCGCAATGAATAGAAATAAATTAAAATATAATAATGAGTAACAGTGTCATTAATTAAAGACAAGCAAGTTTTTGCCTGGGCGATGTATGATTGGGCTAATTCGGCTTTTGCCACGACGGTAATGGCTGGGTTCTTCCCGGTGTTTTTCAAAGGTTATTGGAGTGCCGGTACAGATGTGAATGTCAGTACCGCGATGTTAGGATACGCTAACTCGATTGGTTCGCTAATTGTAGCTCTATTGTCGCCAATTCTGGGAGCAATTGCCGATCGGAGTTCATCGAAGAAACGCTTTTTGATATTTTTTGCTTATCTGGGTGTTCTGACGACGACCTGTCTTTTTATGGTTGACTATGGGCAATGGTTGTGGGCGGTTATTTTCTATGTGGCGGGGTCGCTGGGTTTTGCCGGCGCGAATACCTTTTATGATAGTTTATTGCCAGAGGTTGCCCCGTCTCATAAAATTGATTATGTATCTGCCAAAGGCTATGCGCTGGGTTATCTGGGAGGTGGATTATTATTTCTCATTAATGTTTTGTGGTATCTTAGCCCGGCGACTTTCGGTTTTCCAGTCGAGCAACAGGCAAATGTCTATCAAGCTCTCACCCAAAATGCCACGGTTATCCAGATCGAACCAGGTAAGGATTTTTCGATTCCTAAGAAATATTCCCTCGGTAAAGCGGTTGTCACCAGTGAAATTAAATTACCCATCACGATAGTTGATTATCATTCTGATGATTCAGTCTGGATCAGTGTACCCGTTCCGGCCGAAATCAATCAAGATTTAATGGTACCTGTGATTAGTTTCGGTCAATTAAAATCTGGCGAGATCGTCGCTAAAAATCTAGGTAAGAATGAATATTTGATTGGCAATCTGAACCAAAAATTGAGTCCGGGAGATTCCGCTGGAATTATCATTAGAAATCCGATTACTTATCAATCATTTCGCGATCAGCGGATTGAGGGAGTGGAGGGACTTTCCAATCACTGTGGGCGGATTACGATTACAACCGATTATCTTACTCCAGCCCAAGAGAATCTTCCGATTCGGGTGAGTTTTTTATCGGTGGGGCTCTGGTGGGGAATTTTCACTATTCCGCTGATTCTATATGTCAAAGAAAAACGCCGGGAGCCGAAACCGAATAGACGTTCTACGTATATCCGTCAGGGATTCAAGCAATTGAGCCAAACCTTCCAGCAAGTGCGCCATCTCAAAGTTGTAATGATTTTTTTAGTAGCCTACTGGTTATATATTGACGGCGTTGATACGATTATCCGAATGGCGGTAGATTATGGTTTGTCAATTGGATTTCCGTCGAGTTCATTAATTGTAGCTTTATTGATTGTTCAGTTTGTTGGTTTTCCGGCGGCCTTGGTGTTTGGTAAATTAGCTGAAAAATGGAATCCAAAGAAAGTAATTTTTGCGACAATTGCCGTCTATCTGGGAGTAACGGCCTATAGCGTTTTAATGAAAGATGTGAGAGAGTTTTATATTTTGGCAATTGTAATCGGATGTGTTCAGGGTGGTATTCAAGCGCTCAGCCGTTCATTTTATTTACGGTTGATACCTAAAGAACAGAGTGCCGAATTCTATGGTTTTTTCAATATGATTGGTAAGTTCTCGGTAATTTTTGGGCCGTTTCTAATCGCGACTGTGGGTCTATTGGCTCGCCGCGCCGGATTTTCGGCTGATTTGGCTTCGCGGATTGGAATTGGTTCGATTGGAATATTATTTCTGGTTGGGGCAATTTTACTCTGTTTGGTCAATGAAGAAAAGGGCAGAGTAGAAGCGGAAAAATTGCGGATCCTGAATAAATGATTTTTATAGAGATTTTAGCAGGTTAAAATAATTGATATTTAAAACATAAAAGAATATCAAAAAGCGTTCCCTCGATAAATTCACTGTGACATAAACCGATTAACTTACTTTTAAATTAGTCACGTCATTAATAATAATGGACTGAAAGTTGTGATACTATAAAAATATTGGAAAATTTTTTAAAAAAACTCTTGATTTTACCCCCCCATCATATAGATTATACTAGAAGCAAGAAGAGTCTTCGATGAAACCAGAAAAGCGGAAAACCGTAGGATTTTTTATTTCTAACTCAGAAGGGAAGGATTGGAGGAAAGGAATGGAGTTGTCTCGAGATTCAGATTTCCAAAGAAACAATATTCCGGTCAATCGGAACAAATCAAATTATGGCAACTTTAGGAGCAGTGGTAGGATTCCTTTTAAGGTTTATAACACTAAAACATATGGAATATTAAACAAATAATTAGGAGGAGGTTATCATGTTTAAGAAACTCACATTTTGTTTGATGCTTTTCATTTCTTCGTCTCTGTTAGCACAGATAACAATTAACACTTCAGGTCATGCGACATTTGGCGGTAATGTTACTATTAACGGATGTACTGCAATAGGCACTTCCCCTTCCTCATCCTACCGGCTTCGTATCAATAATTATAGTGGAGCCGGTCTCCTTACAGGTTTATATGTCCAAAGTAATGGAGCGGTAGGGGCAATACTTAATTATGGAATACAAGGTCGCGCTACTTCTTCTTACGGATATATCAATTATGGAATCTATGGCTATGCTACAGGTGGTGGTTATAACTGGGCGGGGTATTTTGCCGGAAATGTCTATACTACTGGAACTTATCAGTCTTCAGATGAAAGACTAAAAAAGAACATAAGCCCATTAATTGGAGAAGACATGCTTTCAAAGATCGGGCAATTAAGGCCGGTTCGCTTTCAGTTTTTAACTGAGAATGAACTACAAGGGAAAAGATTACCGGCTTTGAATACAAAAGGTGGGGAGCATTTCGGTCTTATAGCCCAGGAGGTAGAGAAGATATTTCCCGAAGTGGTAATTGACGTTCCACAACCGATTGAAGATGAAAATGGGGAAGTAAATGAAAAGTCGGAAATTGTAACTACCAAAGCAATCAACTACCAGGAATTGACGATAGCCTTATTGGCGGCAGTACAGGAATTGCAAGCCGAGGTAGCAGAATTGAAAGCGGTATCAGGCAACAAGTAATAAATACCAATTTATCCAGTTTTAGTAGGCATTTAAAAGAAGAGTATGATATTTGACAATAATATTCCAAGAAATTATCTTAATCTTTTAACACTATTAAGTAATTTTGTTTGAATGGAGGAAACCATGAAGATCATTCATTTAATGATTGTTTTTTCTTTGGCTATCTTTACATTTATTGGGACGATACTTCCAAAACGTGTATTGGCCGAAGATGATATTATTACGATCTTTGGACAAGTGACTGACGAAGATAGAAATCCAGTTTCCGGCGTGAATATTAATTTTGTTTATCTTGAAACTGATTATACTGAAAATATTCATTTTGTCCAGACAGATTCTTTTGGAAATTACTCGGTAGACTTAACTCTGAAAGAGACTGGTATTGATGATAATTCAGAGTCAATACCAGAGGGATTTAAACTATATCAAAACTATCCTAATCCCTTCAATCCCGGTACTGTAATAAAATTTGAACTACCCCAACTAGACCATGTAAAACTTTCTGTTTTTGATATTAGGGGGCAACTCGTAAAGGTCTTGACAGATAAAACCTATCCACAAGGTCTTTCACAGGTGCAATGGGATGGAACGAATCGGATGGGTAATAAGGTTTCCGCAGGGGTATATCTCTACAGGATTGAAACAGCAAATTTCACAAACACAAAGAAGATGCTTTTATTAGATGGGGGAGGAAATGGTCAAACAACAGGAAATACAGTTCATTCTCAGCGAAGCACACTGAATAAAGTGACTACTGATACGGATTACACTTTTGCAATCTATGCTGGCAGACAGGATTTTGAGCTGTTTTTTGAGGATGGTTTTACAGTTAGTTCAAATGATACGGCTATTGAGAAGAATATAACCCTTTCCCGTTCTTTCCCGGAAGGTGTTGACTCTCTTAAAAGAGAACTCAGGTTAGCTAAAATCAGTGGCATAGAGCTAGAAATCGCTGATTGGCAAAAGCGGCTGGATAGTTCCGGTGATAGCACCCTAATTATACCGAAAATAGACAGTCTTCAGGAGGAATTGCAGATCAATGCGAACATGCCTGACAGTCAATTTTCAATTCCCGATACGATAATTGTAATTGGAAGACACTATGAGGCAGGTGATTTCTATAGTTTAGATTTTTTAGGTCAAATGAAAAGCGGACCTTTCTACACGATTACCGGAAGTTATATTGACCTATGTAATATTCCCGCCAAATCCGAAGATTATTGCATTGCTCTCATCTGGACAATTCATAGAGTTCAGCGGATGTACCGTTCAACTTTACTTGGATGTTGGTATATTTACGTAAGCAACATTATGCCATCAGATACCCTGATAGATTATTAGTTAAACTAAAAAGGAGTAAGTGATGATGAATAAAATCATTTTTAGGAAAAAGGCAAAAATTATATTTGCATTCGTTCTTATATTCTTATTTAATATAGGTGGTAGATCCACCGTTAGAGCAGCTCATACCCAAAGAGAATGGACAATCATTGTCTATGTTGCCGCAGATAACAATTTAGACGGTTGCGGTGCAGAGGATATAAATGAGATGGAAAATGGTTTACGGAATGTTAACGACGCCTACGTTATTGCATTATTTGATAGATGGAATTATTATTGGGGGAATCAGAGTACTTATATTTATGAGGTAGAAGCTGATCTTTATCCTGAAATTATTACTTCTCCCACTATACCGCTGAGTGATGTTGACCCTTCCTGGGGCGATGAATTAAATACAGGCGATGGCGTGGTATTTGAAAAGTTCGTTACCTGGGCTATTGAAGAATATCCTTCTAACAAGATTGCGGTTATCCTCTGGAATCACGGATCGGGAGCGCTCGCCAAAAGAACATCTAATGGCGAGAATGATGATCGCTTAAGAGGCCCTTTTAAGGGAATATGCGAAGATTGGAGTAGTAATTTTGACAGGTTAAGAATGAATGAACTTAGGACTGCCATTATTAATATCTATAATAATACCGGACAAACGCAAATTGATCTATTGGGTATGGATGCTTGCTTGATGGCGGATGTCGAGGTATGGTATCAATTCGTTGGTTATGTAAATATCGGAGTAGCATCACAAGAAGAGGAACCGGGTGACGGCTGGGAATATACTTACCTGTCCGAACTATCTACTGATCCTACGATGTCATCGGAAACGATGGCTTCCCACATTATAGATTATTATAAAACATATTCCTCGAATGCCGTAACTCTTTCTGCATTCCGAATTAATAGAATCGGTGACACTCTTGTTCCAAAACTGAATCAGCTGGGACACCTTATGTGTAGTAATCTTTATAATTATTCTTCCCAGATAAAATCTGCTGTGGTTGATTGCCATAAAAATAGTACATGCGTTTTTTTCGGCGGAACCGGTGAATATTTCTGTGGCTTTAGCCAATATACTGAACCTGATTACACTGAATGGGCAACTTATTTTGACATATTTAATTTTTGTAACTATCTTTCACAAAAATCAATTCCTACCGATTTAAAATCAACTGCTGATAGCGTTAAAAATGCTATTAATACAACGATATTTGATAATTTTAATACTTCCTCTTTTAATTGGGCTAAGGGTCTTTCTATTTATTTTCAATATGACACTGCGTATAGAGGCGATGATGGTAAAGGAGGACGTTATGATCCAGAGTATGATGGCATCTCCGGACTGTTAGAATTTACCAGATATGCTTCCTGGGATGAAATGCATCATACCTATTACGATTCATCAAAGATTGAGTGGTATGGCGAAGAGAACTTAGCAATTGACTTCGATGTTAATTGTGACGTTATATTAAATGTTAATTCAGGCACAGAATGTAAATTCGATATGGATAAAGTACTGTCTATCGCGGGTGAACTTTCTGCTCTTGGCACTTCTTCCAATCCTGTTATCTTTAAGCCTGAAGCTATTCAATGGTATGGAATCGAATTCAGCAATGGCAGCTGCGGCTATTTACGATGCTGTGAGATAAACGATAGTGAAAACATGATTACTGGAGAAAGTGGTGCTGATGTTACTATGTGCGATGATAATGAAATAACTTTACAGCCTGGTTTTACCGTGGAGTTAGGTGGTGAATTCTATGCATACGTTGATGCATCACTTAGCGGTGGATTGGCACAGGTCGCCTCGTATTCCAAGCAAAATAATTATGAGATTGTTGAAAATGACGAAAACACCAGTGAAGACGGCACTCAAACTGAGCAAAATAACCTACCGGCAAACTACAGTCTATCTCCAAACTATCCCAATCCTTTCAATCCTACCACCACCTTTAAATATGGTTTGAAAGAAGAAGCAAAAGTTACGATTAAGATTTACAATCTACTTGGTAAAGAGATAGCGACTTTAGTCAATGAAATTCAACCAGTCGGATACCAGTCGGTTATCTGGAATGGGGCCGATCGTTTTGGCAATTCAGTGCCGAGCGGGATCTATATCTGCCGGATAATAGCCGGGGATTATACGAAGTCACAGAAGATGGTTCTGATGAAGTAAAATAATATGCATATTTTCATTCTATTAATTTGATCTATAAAAGGAGAGAAAAATGAGCAAGTATTTGTTTATTATATCTATATGTGTAGTCATTATTTTAAATATTTTAAGTTGTGGGAATAATGACATTGTATCTTCGGGGAAAATCAACAACTTATTTTTCAATGATACTTTGAAAATAGTATATCAAGATACTTTATTTAACTATGATGAAGATATTTGGATTACTTTTGATTCATTGATAACAGATTCTCGATGTGCAATAGGAACTGAATGCAAATGGGAAGGAAATGCAGAACTGTTATTTGTTTTTTATAAAGTTGAAGAAATTGAATTTACCTTAAATACATATTATGGTTTTAGAACAGATACAACAATCAACAATTACAACATATCACTAATTAATGTGTTACCATATCCGCATAAGGATAGTTTGTATACTGCAAGTGATTATTCGGCAGAGATAACTATTTCTAATCTAAAATAGGAAGTAAAAGATGAAGACAATTACATGGATCACGGTATACTTTTTGGTAGTATTTACTTTACCAACATTTGCTCAGCGACCATACGAAAAGAATAAAGTGCTGGAAATTGATAATTTGAAAGTCGAGCGAAATCCAATTAAACCCAATGGAAAAATTGGAGAAGAAAGGGTGATAACCAGGTTTGTTTATTATGAAAATTTTAGCGGTTTAACTGGAGATGCCAGAGATATTGCTCTCGGCTATCTGAAGGCCAAAAAAGAACAATTTGGGATTGATGAGGAATTGAATACGATAAAAGTGACAGATGTCAAAAATACTCCAGGCGGATCGCATGTTTATTACCAACAGTATATACAGGATATTCCAGTCTATGACTCGAGGGGGTCTGTTACTATTGATAAGCAGGGAACGGTAACATTCGCAACCAATAACTATCGGCCAGGTTTGTCTATGAAAAGTACCTTGCCGTCAGTTTATAGTTCAGAGGCAATTTCAATTGCAAAAGACTACCTAAACGTTACAGGAAAAATGCGTGGTAAAGAAAAAGCAGAACTAATGATTTTTGAAAGTAAGGACCGGGGCGCTGAACTGTCCTGGCGAATTAATATTCCTGCTTCGCAACCATTTGGTTCCTGGGAAGTATTTGTCAATGCAAACGATAGGCGTATTATTCACGTGAAAGACAGGATGATGTATAGAACGACAAATGGACGGGGCATGGTTTGGAATCCAGATCCATTAACAACTGCGGATGCTTACTACGGCTCGCCCTATGTAGATAATAATGACAATGATATATCTGAGTTGAATGCAGAGAGAATTTCAGTTACACTAAAAGATATTACTTTCGATACTAACAGTAGGAAATACAAACTAAATGGGCCATATTGTGTTCTTTCGGACGAAGAAACTCCTAGTGATATTTTCCCTGAATTGTCTGATTCAAGCGATTTTAATTACCCCCGCAGTCAGCAAGAATTCGAGGCTGTAATGGTTTATTACCATATAGATAAATCGACAAGAAGACTTATTGAACTTGGATATAATGAACCTGAACAACTACAATTCAAAGCTGATCCTCATGGGTTAAGTGGCGATGACAATTCTCATTACGATCCTGATTTAAATTACGTTGCTTTTGGCGAAGGAAATGTAGACGATGCGGAGGATGCAGATGTAATCTGGCATGAACATGCTCATTCTTTTCAAGAAAATTTTGTTCCCGGAGGGATGTCATATTCAGGCGAGACATACTCTTTACAAGAAGGCTGTTCGGATTACTGGGCGGCTTCTTATTCTCGTTCTTTATCCGGATTCGAATGGGGACAGTTATTTATTTGGGATGCTGGGATTACAAGTAGTGGAACTGGGATATTTTGGCCTGCTCGCAGATGTGATAAAGATTTAAAATATTCAGATCTTCCAATTCACATTGATTGGCATCATGACGATGGTCAAATTTGGTCTTCAGCTTTAATGGAGATATGGGGAGATATTGGCCGGGATATTACAGATATACTATTTCTTGAAAGCCATTATATATGGGGTTCATCACCCGAGCTACGTGACGCAGCGTCTGCGTTTGCGATGGCTGACATAAATATATATAATGGCGCACATCTGGATCTCATTACCAATCATTTCTCTTCTCATGAATTGTTATACTCACCAACCACTTCTGGAACACTCTCACATAATGAAGTCTGGTATGGAACTGTTAATGTCACTGGGAACATAATCGTCCCTTCCGGGATTAGTTTAATAATTGCGCCAGTGGTCAATGTTAATTTCTCTACTGGGACTAACCTTACGGTAAGCGGAGAGCTTTGCGTAATGGGCAATTCTGCTAATCCTGCTGTTTTACAATCAGTAACTTCAGCACCAAATGACTGGTACGGAATATACTTTAATAACGGCAGCAGCGGCTATCTACAGTGCTGTGAGATAAACGATAGTGAAAACATGATTACTGTTGAGAGTGGTGCTGACGTTACTATGTGCGATGATAATGAAGTAACTTTACAGCCTGGTTTTACCGTGGAGTTAGGTGGTGAATTCTATGCGTATGTTGATGCATCCCTTAGCGGTGGATTGGCACAGGTCGCCTCGTATTCCAAGCAAAATAGTTATGAGATTGTTGAAAATGACGAAAACACCAGTGAAGACGACGCTCAAACTGAGCAAAATAAGCTACCGGCAAACTACAGTCTATCTCCAAACTATCCCAATCCCTTCAATCCCACCACTACCTTTAAATATACATTGAAAGAGGAGACAAAAGTTACGATTAAAGTTTACAATATCCTCGGCAAGGAAATAATCACACTCGTAAATAGAACTCAACCGGCTGGATACCAATCCATTACTTGGAATGGGACTGATCATTCTGGGAATCCGGTCCCCAGCGGAATTTATATCTGCCAGATGAAAGCCGGTAATTTTACCAAATCACAGAAAATGGTTC
>Ga0209407_1001811_pt1 | contig 21518 bp, 17 predicted proteins | sample AD_JPNHG3_MetaG_FD_184410 | JGI IMG/M metagenome (GOLD analysis project Ga0209407, IMG submission 184410) | Active sludge microbial communities of municipal wastewater-treating anaerobic digesters from Japan - AD_JPNHG3_MetaG (SPAdes) (version 2) | ecosystem: Engineered > Bioreactor > Anaerobic... | reverse complement strand
CCGCCTCGGGGTGCTCCTCCATGAAGCCGTAGAGCTCCCGGACGGCCCCGCCGGTGAGGACCGCATCCGAGTTGAGCAGCAGCGCGTAGCGGCCCGTCATGACCCGGAAGGCCTGGTTGTTGGCGGCGGCGAAGCCCCGGTTCTCGTAATTCTCGATCCGCCGCACCTGCGGGAACTCGACCTTCAGCATGGCCACGCTGCCGTCGCCCGAGGCGTTGTCGACGACGATGACCTCGAAGTCCAAACCCTCGATGGTCCCGTACACGGAGCGAAGGCAGTTGCGAAGAAGCTCCTCGGTATTCCAGTTGACGATGATGACGGAGAGATCCATGTCGAGATATGCTTGCAAATCCTTAGACGGTCAACAATAGGCGGGAGCATGGCCCCTGCTATGTGATCGCGAAGTGAGGACGTTAAGAAGAGCGGAAGAGCGGCAAAGAGATCCTCTTCGTGTTTCCGCGTCTGCTCTTCATCCCTTCCGCTCTTCCTCGCTTCCTTCCTTTTGGCGGTTCAGCTCGCTGAGTTTCGCGTACTTGAAGAACTTGTTCACCGCATCGGTGACGGACAGCACCAGGCCCTGCCGGCCGTCGAGAAAACCGCGGCGGAGGACGTAGTTCTGCAGGAAGGTGATCTCGGCCCGTGCAAGGGCCCCCCAGACCGAGGATCGGCGCCCCTCGCGGAAGGCTTCCTCGGCGGCCAGGGTGGAGTACCGGTCGATTTTCTTCAAGATCTCGCTCAGCCGGCCCTCCGTGTAGTGCTCGATGGGGGCCTCCAGCGCTTCCACTGCCCCGGTCACCTCCACCGCCTCGTGCACCGGGGCCTGCGTCATCCGGCCCCTGCCCCTGCGGAAGAGCCGCGTGATGCGGTCGGGCCACCACCCCATGTGCCGGATCCACCGGCCCTGGAAGAAGTTTTTCCGGGGGAAGCTGTATCCCGGGGCGGCCCCCTCGCCTGCCGCGATCACCGCCCGGATGGCGGCCTGCGTCTCCGGCGGGATCCGCTCGTCGGCATCGAGGACGAGCACCCAGGGCTCCCGGCAGCGGTCGATGGCCGCCTGCTTCTGGGCCCCGAACCCCTTCCAGGGCTCGGGGAACACCTCGCAGCCGAACCCCCGGGCGATCTCGAGGGTGCCGTCATCGCTCCCCGAGTCCACGACGACGATCTGCCTCGCGAAGGCGATGCTCTGCAGGCAGCCGGGGAGGTTGGCGGCCTCGTTTTTCGTGATGATCGCTACGGACAGCGGAATTTTTTCTTCCATGGTCGGCGCCTGAACCGGTTCCTGCCTGCCGGTCGCGGCCACCATACCACAGTTTCCGGACGGATTAAAACGATGAAATGATTCCGGGTTTGTGCTAAGAGCAGGCACAAGGCCAAAGGCGTAAGGCGAATGGCAAAGAGGCGGGACGGCCGTTCCGGCCGTCCGGTAAGCAGGCAATGAATAAGAAAAAGAAGATCGCCGTCGTCATCCCCAGGTTCGGCCTGGTCGGCGGTGCCGAGAACTTCGCCGCCGAGCTGACGGTCCGGACGGCGGCCGATCCCCGCTTCGAGGTCCATGTCTTCGCCAACCGCTGGCGCGAGGCCGTACCGGGCATCACCTTCCACCATGTCCCCGTGATCCGCTTCCCCCGCACCCTCGTTACGCCGAGCTTCGCCGGGTTTGCGAACCGCGCCGTCGCACGTGAGGGCGCCGACCTCGTCCACGCCCACGACCGCATCTACGAGGCCGACCTTTTCACGATGCACGGCATCCCCCACCGGCTCTGGGTGCGCGATGTGCGGAAAAAGCGGATGAGCCTCTTTGACCGGGCCACCTGCGGGGTCGAGGCCCGCCTCGTCGCAAACCCCCGCTGCCGAAGATTTCTGGCCGTCTCGGCGATCGCGAAGGAGAAATTCATCGGCGAGTACGGCGTCGAGGAGAGCCGGGTGGCCATCCTGCCGCCGGGCACGGACGTTGCGCGCTTCGCGAGGCTCGACCGGGAGCGCTGCCGGGCCGAGGTCCGCCGGTCGCTGGGTACCGACGCGTCGACCCTCATCCTCCTTTTCGTGTCCATGAACTTCGAGGTCAAGGGCCTCGACTACGTCATGCAGGGGCTCGCGGCGCTCAAGCGCGCCGGGCGATCCCGGCTGCCGCTGCTGCTCGTCGTGGGGAGAGGCAACGAGGGGCACTACCGCCGGATGGCGGAGGGACTCGGGATCGGGGAGCACGTCCGCTTTTCGGGGGTCACGGGCCACGAAGGGCTCGACGCGCTCTACCTGGGCAGCGATCTCTTCGCCATGCTCTCCCGCTTCGACACCTTCGGCATGGCGGCCCTCGATGCCATGGCGGCATCCCTGCCCGTCGTGCTCAGCGGCAACGTGGGGGCGAAGGACCTGGTGCGCGACGGGGTCAACGGCTTCGTGGTCGAAGATCCTGCCGATGCGGCAGCCGCGGCCGAAAGGTTTGAGCGGCTTCTCGAAGCCGAAGTCAGGCTCAGGATGGGGCGGGAGGCCTACCGGACGGCCGCAGGCCGGAGCTGGGACGAGGTGGCCCGCAGGCAGATCGGGATCTACGGGGAGCTTCTCGGCACCTGACGGCCGCCTGCCTGCCGCACAAGCGCGAGGCAACCCCGGAAACCCCCGGCGATCCGCGGAAGAATCAACGGCAAGTCCTCGGGATTAAAGAATTTTCATCCTGCTCACCCTCCGCAACGATTGAAACATTTTCTCTTGACTTGACACCCCCCGTGGGCTACCCTTCTCCATCAGCGAAATGCAGTATTTACGGCCCCTTCGGCCAATCGAGGGGGTTTGTTGCGTATGGCTGCCGCATTTCTTTCTTCGATGATGTAATCGACGAAGCGGAGCTGTGTAAAAATTCTCGACGGGATGGCTTTTTCTATGGAATTCATCGACCTTGCAGCCCAGCAGAAGAGGATCCGGGGAGAAATCGAAGAGCGCATCCGGAAAGTCCTGGACCACGGCCAGTACATCATGGGACCCGAGATTGCCGCGCTCGAAGGGGAGCTGGCCCGCTACGTGGGCGTGAAGCACGCCATTGCCTGCGCCTCGGGCACGGACGCCCTGCTCATGGCACTGATGGCCCGCGGCATCGGCCCCGGTGATGCCGTGGTGACGACGCCCTTCACGTTCATCGCCACGGCCGAGGTCGTGAGCCTCCTGGGCGCCACCCCCGTCTTCGTCGACATCGACCCCAAGACCTACAACATCGACCCCGATCATCTCGAGCGGTGCCTCGCAGCGCTCCGAGGCAATGATGCCGGCCCGTACCCCCTGCCGCGCATGGGAGGGCTGAAAGGGCTTAAGCCCAGGGCGATTATTGCCGTCGATCTCTTCGGCCTGCCCGCCGACTACGGCCGCCTCGACGACATCGCAAGGCGCAACGGGCTCCTCCTGATCGAGGATGCATGCCAGTCCTTCGGGGCTGAGCTCGACGGCAGCAAGGCCTGTGCGTTCGGGGACGTCGGCTGCACGTCCTTTTTCCCGGCCAAGCCGCTGGGCTGCTACGGCGACGGGGGGATGTGCTTCTGCGACGGCGACGGCTTGGCGGAGATCATGCGCTCCATCCGCCTGCACGGCAAGGGAAACCACAAGTACGAGAACATCCGCATCGGCATCAATGGGCGCCTGGACACGATCCAGGCGGCCGTCCTCCTGGCCAAGTTCAGCCTCTTCGAGGAAGAGGTCCGGCTTCGCCGGGCCGTGGCGGGCCGCTACACCGAGCGGCTGCGCGGCTGCGGGGACCTCGTGACTCCCCACGTGCCGGCCGGATATCAGAGCGTCTGGGCCCAGTATTCCCTTCTGGCAAGAGATGAAGGGCACCGCGACGCCATCATGAAAAACATGCAGGCGGCGGGCATCCCGACGGTCATCTACTACCCCCGGCCGCTGCACCTCCAGGCGGCGTTTTCCTTCCTAGGATACCGTGCAGGGGACTTCCCCGTGAGCGAGGACTGCGCAAGGCGAATCTTCAGCCTCCCCATGCACCCGTATCTGGGCGAGGCGGATCAGGACCGGGTCGCTGCGGCGCTGCTCGATGCCGCGGGGGCCTGATCGCACAAACCCGAAAAACAGATCATCCGGAGATCCTTCCATGGTTCAAGAGAGCTTGCCGAAAGTCGCCGTGATCGGCGCCGGGGCCTGGGGCCGAAATCTCGTCCGAAACTACCACCAGCTGGGCGTGCTGCACATGGTCTGCGACGCAGACGAGGCGGTGCTGGCCCAGCTCGAGAAACAGTATCCCCTTGCCCGGCCGTGCCTGGCCTACGCCGACGTGCTGTCCGACCCCGCCGTCCGGGGCGTCGTGATCTCCACGCCCGCGGAAACCCACTTCCGGCTGGCACGAGAAGCGCTGCTCGCCGGCAAGCACATTTACGTGGAAAAGCCGCTCGCCCTGAGCGACCGCGAGGGCGAAGAGCTGATCGCCCTTGCCGGGGAGAAGGGCCTGACCCTCATGGTCGGGCACCTGCTGCAGTACCATCCCGTCTTCGTGCGGCTCAAGGAGCTGGCTGTGTCGGGGTGTCTGGGACGTATCAACTACATCTACTCCCACCGGCTGAACCTCGGCAAGATCCGCCGCGAGGAGAACGCCCTGTGGTCCTTTGCCCCCCACGACATCTCCATGATCCTCGCGCTGACCGGCGAAGAGCCGGAGACCGTCCAGGCCACGGGCGGCAACTACCTGCACCGCAGGATCGCCGACGTGACCACAACACACCTGGCGTTCCCGTCGGGCATCCGGGCGCACGTCTTCGTCTCGTGGCTGCACCCCTTCAAGGACCAGAAGCTGGTCGTCGTGGGCGACCGCAAGATGGCCGTCTTCGACGACACGGTGCCTTGGGCCGAAAAGCTTCTGCTCTACCACCACGAGATCGTCTGGAAGAACAACGTCCCCGTCCCCGCCAAGGGTGAGCCCGAGCGCGTGACCGGCATCCCCGAGCATGAGCCCCTGCGCCTGGAGTGCGAGCACTTCCTGCATTGCATTGCCCAGGGCACGCAGCCGATCACGGACGGCAGGGAAGGGTTGCGCGTCCTGCGGGTCCTCAACGCCAGCCAGCAGTCCCTCGACCGGCACGGTGCGCAGATCTCCCTCCGGGGTTACGCGCCCGGCAAGGAATTCAAGACCGCGGAGCCCACCGCCCACTTTGCCCACGAGACGGCCGTCATCGACGAGGGCTGCGACATCGGGGCGGGCACGAAGATCTGGCATTTCTCCCACGTGCTGAAGGGAAGCCGCATCGGCGAGAACTGCAACATCGGCCAGAACGTGGTCATCGGGCCCGACGTGACGATCGGCAGGGGGTGCAAGATCCAGAACAACGTGAGCGTCTACAAAGGCGTCACCCTGGAGGACGGAGTCTTCTGCGGCCCCTCCATGGTCTTCACCAACATCGTCAACCCCCGTGCGGAGATCTCCAAGATGGACCAGGTGCGGCCTACCCTCGTGAAGAGGGGCGTCACGATCGGCGCCAACGCGACGATCGTCTGCGGGGTCACGATCGGGGCCTACGCCCTCATCGGCGCCGGGGCGGTCGTGACAAAGGACGTGCCCGACCACGCTCTTGTTGTGGGGAACCCGGCGAAACAGATCGGCTGGGTCTGCAAATGTGGACAGAAACTATCTAGGGAACACGATTGTCTATCTTGCGGATGCCATTACTCGAACGTCGTAAAATGACTTGCCGAACCTGACAGGGATCGATTTTGGGGAAGATAATCTAAAGCAGAGCGAGCGGTGGAAGCGTCTCTCTCAAGAGAAATTCTTTTCCCTCTTAAGCTAGGAGGGTTCTATTGGTCTTTATTTTGGGCGGTAAACATCGCTCTTGCGGGGTTTTCTTTTTTTTGTATTTTGGCAGTCATGAAACGAGATGGCAGACCGATAGTCCGCCCCGCATTCATCATAGCTGTGCTCCTGCACATACTGTTTCAATGGCCGCTCGCGATATTCTCTCTTGCCGTCGAAAGATCATTACCGGAACCCTGGTTTTTTGCAGCCTCGGTGCATATTACTGTATTAACGTTGATCATATGGCTGGCAGTAACGAGAAGACTCACCATAAAACTCGTGAACCCCGGTGGAAGGTCAATTCAAGGGCATCGAACGATTACTTTCAAGAGCGAGGCAGTCCTAGTTGCCCTGTTGATAAGCCTTGCCCTATTTTACATAGGTAAAGTCGGATGGAAGTGTACGGGATTATATGCTCTCATATTCGATCCGGAGATGACCCTTCTTGCGCGAGAGACCAGCGGCAAGATACTGGGTACCGGGCTCGCAGCCTATGGACATGGCATTTTGGTTAATGTTGTCTGTCCCTTCGTCTTTTACATATCCCTCGAGCACATATCCGACGCACTTATTAAGAAACGCGTATTCGTTATGATTGCTTGGATGCTAATCTTAGTGATCTCATTCCTCTCTGCCCTGTTGCCCGGCGCCAAGGGGGCAATTCAACCAATTTTTATCTTCTCCGGCATCGTGTATATGGCCAGAGAAAACACATGGGTAAAGCGTATCGTTTGTGCTACATTGGCGATTGGCTTGGGAATCGTCTTAATGACTGCTTCTCAGGTGATGCTGAAGCAGGTGGGAACCGGTTGTTATGACTTCGCCGCATGCGTATCGTCACAAGGTAAATGCCAGACATCGAAAAATCTTATACAGTCTTTGAGATATCGTGATCTCTCACTCGGCCTCTCGATCCACACGGTCGACGAAATTGAGAGAGACCTCAGTGTTGCTTGTTCGGACCCACACTCCTACGAATCCAGAAGGTGCAAAAACACTCGATACGAAGCACCGAACTTATCGGAAACGGTTGTCCATAGAGATACTGACGTCATTTCTAATCAACGATACTTTCAGGCTGCAAGGCCAATTTTATACCGTATCTTCGTTGTTCCAGTCCAAGTCGCCGGATGGTACCATCTTTATGTTGCTGAGCACGGATCACCGGGCTTGTGCGCCCTCCCATTCACATCGAGATTATGTGGCAATCGAGTTGATATGCCCCTTCGAATTCAAGAGCAATACCACCACATTTATTCACGCGGTGACCGGACAGCAACAGGGACAGTGCCAACCAGCTTTCTGCTTGCATACCCGGCATATCTCGGATTCTTCGGTATTGTCCTTTCACTCTTTATTGTCCTTGTCTTTGATCTCGTTGCATGCAGCATTCTAGCCCTTGTCTCTTCCCATCTCCGTATCTTTGGTATCGCCCTCCTCGCAATCACGTGCGTTAATTTCATGTTGAGTGATTTTGGAACAGTTCTACTAACCCATGGAGCAGTTGCAGGCCTCATTCTTTTAGCAATTCTTTCTTATATTGAGGGTAAATTTCGTTCATTACCTGATGCAGTGCAGAAATATTGAACGAATGAAGGAGCAGGAGGATGACCTATCAAATTTGCCGCCGTTGCGTCATGGACACCAGTGTAGACGGGATCAGCTTTGACGCGGCTGGCGTCTGCCAATTCTGTCGGCAATACGATAAGCGGGTCGCGCGGGAACTTTTCGTTGGCGAGAGCGGGCAGAAGCAACTCGAACAGTTCTTACAACGAATCCGGCAGCGGGGCACCGGTCGTCCCTATGATTGTCTGATCGGGATGAGCGGTGGCGTTGACAGCACCTATGTCGCGTACCTCCTGAAGCGCAGATACAATCTCAGGCCTTTAGCCCTTCACGTAGACAACGGCTGGAACACCGATGTGTCTGTGAAAAACATCCAGAAGGTTCTCAAGACGCTCCAGATCGATCTTGTAACGGAGGTCCTGGATTGGGACGAATTCAAGGATCTTCAGGTTTCCTTTCTACGCGCGTCGATCGCGAATGCAGAGATCCCGACGGATCACGCCGTCGTTGCAAAGCTGTTCCGTACTGCGGTCCAACATAACTTATCTAACATTATAACAGGAAGCAATATCGTAACGGAAGCTATTATGCCTGAAACCTGGATGTATGACGCAACCGATTGGCGCCTCATCAAGGCCATTCAGCGCCGGCACGGCACGAGACCGTTAAAGCATTTCCCGTACATACGGCTGATCGACTTCGCTTACTATATTTTCTTGAAGGGAATCCGCTTTTTCCCCATTCTCAATTACGTCTCCTACAACAAAAGGGATGCAAAGAGGATACTTCAGGAAGAGTTCGGTTGGCAGGACTATGGAGAAAAGCATTATGAATCGATTTATACGCGCTTTTTTCAAACGTATCTCCTACCCCGGAAGTTCGGAATCGACAAGCGCAGGGCCCACTACTCCACGCTGATCCTTTCCGGCCAGATGACAAGAGAAGAAGCCCTGCAGCGGCTGCAGGAGCCTCCTTTAGCTCCGGATCTAGCGGAAAGCGACAAGGACTATGTCATCAGGAAGCTCTGCCTGTCCCAGGAAGACTTCGACAGGATCTTGGGGGAGCGCGTCAGATCCGTGTCCGATTACCCAAACAATCTGAGCTGGCGCAGGACGTTATCGTTTCTCGTCAAGCTCGGCAGGAGTCGCGCTATCCGCCATGATTGAGACATCCCGGTTGAATCTCCATGTCTATCCGAGCCAGTTCCGTCATGAGAGCCGCATCCTTCGAGAGACCGCAAGTCTTGCAGAGGCGGGGCTGTTTGACCGGATTGCCATCGCCGCCTTCTGGGAAGAAGGTCTGCCTGAGAGGGAAGCGATCGACGACGTGCGGGAGGTCAGGCGGTTTCGTACCCAGATGCAGGGCGTCGATGCTGGCTTGTGGGTAAAGAGCCTGCGACTACTGGAGTGGATGTACCGGGTGCTGGCGGGATTTCGCTCGACGGCGGCGGCCGTCGTGAGCTGCCACTCGCTGTCCGTGCTTCCCCTGGGGGTTTTGTGCAAATTTCTCTTCGGGTCCCGGATCGTTTACGAGACACACGAACTGGAGACGGAAACACAGGGATGCCGTGGCATCCGAAGACCCGCCATGAAGGCGGTGGAGCGCGCTTGTATCCCGCAAGTGGATTTCGTGGTAACGGTGAACGAGTCCATCGGCAATTGGTACCGGGATGCCTACCCGCGTAGCAGAGTTTTCGTCGTCCGGAACATCCCCCATCGGGTGCAGCCTCCGCGGCCGAAGAGTGCTAACCGTCTTCTGAGAGAACCCTTCGGAATCCGTGATGACGATCTTCTCTTCCTGTATCACGGTCTGATCGATCACGGCAGGGGAATCGAGGTCCTGTTGGACGCGTTTCAGCAGCTAGATCCGTCCCGACATATCGTCTTTTTAGGCTACGGGAAGCTCGAAAACGAGGTCAAGGCGAGGTGCGCCGTTTCGCCGAACATTCATTTCCATCCTGCGGTGCAGCCCGGACAAGTACTTGACTACGTGGGCGATGCCGATGTCGGCCTCTGCCTCATCGAAAACGTGTGCCTGAGTTATTACCTGTCGCTTCCAAACAAGCTGTTCGAGTGCATCACGGCCGGAATCCCGGTTATTGCAAGTGACTTTCCTGAAATGAAACGGGCTGTCGAGGAGAGCGGTTGTGGTTGGGTCATTCCCGTCAGCCCATCCGCGCTCAAGAAAACGATCTTGGAAATCACCCCGCAGGACATCTTGGACAAGCGTAAGGCGATGTCCGGTTATCGAGATTCCATCGGATGGCAAATGGAGGCGGACGTTCTCATCAAAGCCTACCGGACCCTCGGTCGGGGGAACCTTCCGGTGCAGGCAGTGCGCTCATGAAACCCAACCGGCGCGAGAGGGCTCACCCCCTATGGATCGCGAAAATCCGGAATCACTTCAACGGGACGGATTCCTTCGCCGTCCATGTCATCACGCTCTCAACCGGGACCGCTGCCGCATATGCCGTGACGTTGATCGCGTTGCCGTTTCTCTCACGGTTATATAGCCCTGAAAGTTTTGGAATCCTTTCTATCTTTGGCGGCATGGTAGCCATGCTCTCCGTCGTTGCCACCGGGCGTTATGAGCTTGCCATCGTCCTGCCCGAGCGGCAGACTGAGGCGCGTACCCTGCTCAGGTTGTCCCTTCTCGTATCGGCGGCCTTCTCGGGTGTACTGTTCTTCATCCTCGCGATCACAGGACCCGGGATTCTCAGCCTGCTGAACCTCTCCAAGCTTTCCCCTTGGCTGTTGTATGTTCCGGTGGGCATCTTCCTCACTTGCATGTACAACATCCTCGTATACTGGTCCTGTCGCGCCAAGTCATTCAGGCTTATTTCGGCAGCGAGAATGTCACAGACGATCATCATGGTGATCTGCCAGATTGCTGGTGCCGCCGTCTGGCCAGGCGGAGCAACCGGTCTTGTCTTCGGATTTCTCGTGGGGCAGGTCCCCGGGGTTTTGCTGCTGCTTCGAGGGGCGGGCGCAGGCACGGCCCGCTCCCCCGCCGCTGGGAAGACGCTACACGAGATGGCTCGCCGTTACCGGAATTTCCCGCAGTTCTCCAGTGTAGCAGCATTCCTGGAAACGGCGGCTGCCCAGTTGCCCGTTATCGCTATATCATCCATATTCAGCCCTGCCGCTGGAGGCCTATATGCAATCGCGGACCGCATACTGCGGGTGCCCGTGGGTCTGCTCGGCAACCCCGTGGCACAAGTTTTCTTCCGTCGCTTGACGGAGTTACGAGGGCAACCCCGCCAGCGGGAGCGGCTCATTTTCAAGATCTGGTTACGCCTTCTGTTGATCATCGCCCCGCCGGCTCTGGCTTTCTTTTTCTTCGGGCCGGATCTGTTTGCCCTTCTTCTCGGTACCCAATGGCGTGAAGCAGGACAATTCGCTCAAGTGATGGTGATCGGGCTTGTGGCCTATTTTGTTGCTGTTCCATGCACGATGGGCATCACGGCCCTGGAGCGTCTCGACATCCTCCTCGGATGGCAGATCCTGAACATGACGACCCTGATCGGGACCTTTCTGATCGGCTTTTTGTATCTGCGTGACGATATCATAACGTTTCTATGGCTTTGGGTGGGCCGGGAAATGTGCATCCAAGTTCTTGCCATGAGCCTTTTTTTTTGGACTCACCGGACCCATGGCTCAAAGACGGAAGCCGGCATCGCGGTGGACGAAACCGCATGACGGCCAGCCATGTCCCCTTTGGATCATCATGTCGCGCATCTGGCTGATCCAGATCGGTGAGCCCCTTCCCCTTGACCCGGCGGTCCGGAAAATGAGAACGGGCCTCCTGTCTGACCGGCTTGTCGACAGGGGTCACGAGGTGCGCTGGTGGGCCAGCGCCTTCGAGCACCAGAGAAAGATCATGGCGTTCGGCCGGGACGCGGAGCACCCCCTGCGGGACGGCCTTGCACTGCAGATCCTGAAGGGCTGCGGGTACCGGAGGAATGTCTCTTTACGGCGATACCTGGATCACCGCCTTGTGGCCAAAAAGTTTCGCGCCCGGGCCCCGTCTCTTCCGTCACCGGACATAATCGTCGCGTCCATGCCGGATTACCATCTGGCGTGGGAAGCCGTTCGATATGCGAAGGTTAAGCAAATTCCTATTCTTGTCGACGTGAGGGACGAGTGGCCCGACATATTCGTCGAGGCCTTGCCCAGTGGAACCCTTAGAATACTCGCCAAGGTCCTCTTAACGCTCGATTTCAGAAAGTTGCAATGGCTACTGCAAAATGCAGACGGGATTGTCGCGATGTCGGAAGGTCTGTTTCAGTGGTCATTCAGCAAAATTTCCAGAGAACCAGGTCCCCGGGACCGGATATTCTATATGGGCTACAAGAAACTAATTCCCAATCCAAGTGCGACGAACTTACACGACAACTTAACAGAGCCGCATCACAAAACGATTGTTTACGTGGGTACATTTGGCCGTTCCTACGAACTGGGTTTGCTTCTCAAGGCGGCGAGTATCCTGCACGGCGAGGGCAGAAAAGATGTACGATTTATACTTGCGGGTACCGGAGAACAGGAAGCAGCATTGCGACGCCAAGCCGAGGCTCTGCCCAACGTGCTCATGCCCGGATGGCTCAACGCAGGCGAAATTATAAGGATCCTCGCGACAGCATGGGTCGGGGTAATTCCCTGCAGGAGCGTACCAGGCGCTTTGCCCAATAAGGTTTTCGAATATTTCTCAGCAGGTTTGCCTGTCGTGTCCTCCCTGGAGGGTGAAATGGAGGAAGCCATCGCCAGCAATCATTTGGGGGTTAATTACCGTGCCGGCGATCTTGAGAGCTTGGTTAAAGCCCTTCGAACGCTTCTCAACGATGAAGGACTGCGAAACACAATGGCTGCGAACGCAGCCGATTTTTTCCGACGGAGAGGCGATGCAGACATCATTTATGATGCATACTCCCGTCACATCGAAGATCTTATCCGATATCGCCTTACCTAGAAGAGTATCAAGCCACGGTCGATGAAACGCATCTTCGATATTGCAGTCTCCAGTCTGGGCCTCCTCACCATGGGGCCAGTTCTGATTTTGCTTGCAATTCTCATCAAAATGGAAGATGGTGGCCCCGTTTTTTACCGGGGCGAGCGCGTCGGCAGGCACGGAACAGAGTTCCGGATCTTCAAATTTCGAACGATGGTCGTCCACGCCGACCGGCTCGGCGGACCGTCGGCCTCCGACAACGACCCACGAATCACACGGATCGGCAGGACGCTTCGCCGCTACAAGCTCGATGAACTCCCACAGCTGATCAACGTGCTGAAGGGAGAGATGAGCCTCGTGGGCCCCCGCCCGGAGGTGCGGCACTATACGGACCAGTTCACCGAAGAGGAGCAGGCGATCCTCTCTGTGAGGCCTGGCATCACGGACTGGGCGTCAATCTGGAACGCAGACGAAGGCGCCCTGCTAGCCGGCACCGAGAATCCCGAGCAGGTCTATGCCATGCAGATCCGGCCCACCAAGCTTCGACTGCAGATGAAGTACGTCCGGGAGCGTTCCTTTCTCACGGATGTAAAAATCCTCTTTCTCACCGCGTTGGCCGTCGTCCGCCCGGGCAGCCGGGCCATCGAAGATCTCCGCAGGGAGCTTCCAGCGACGGCGGGGGGGGACATGAAACACGGAGTGAGGCGATGAAGGTCACCAAATCGCTTCTGCGCAATCTGTACCGGTCCATGGTCCGGATCCGTCTGGCCGAGGAGAGCCTCGTGGATCCCATCCTGCGCGGCGAGATCCGCTGCCCATGCCACCTCTACTCAGGACAGGAGGCCATTGCCGCAGGTCTCGGCGCCTGCCTCAATGAGCGGGACTACGTCTTCGGCAACCACAGATCCCACGGCCACTTTCTGGCCAAGGGCGGGGGCATGAATGAACTCATTGCCGAGATCTTCGGCCGGCAGACGGGAAGTGCACGGGGCCGGGGCGGGTCCATGCACCTCATCGACCCAGAGGTCGGGATGCTGGGTGCGGCACCGATTGTGGCCGGCACGATCTCCCTGGCCCTAGGGGCCGCCCTGGCGACGAAGATCCGGCGCGAACGCCGGGTCACGGTGAGCTTTTTCGGTGACGGGGCGACGGGCGAGGGCGTCCTGTATGAATCCCTCAACTTCGCAGCCCTGAAAAAACTCCCTCTTCTCTTCGCCTGCGAGAACAACCTTTATGCCACCCACATGCCCATCGGCGAATGCCGGGTTGCATCGGCGATTCACCGCGTTGCGGCGCCGTTCTGCGTCGAGAGCCGCGTCGTGGACGGAAACGATGTTCTCAAGGTATACGAAACGGCTCGCTGGGCCGTCGGCCACTGCAGGAAGGGACAGGGCCCCGTCTTTCTCGAGTTCAGGACCTACAGGTTCCGGGGACACGTGGGGCCAGACGACAATATCCAGGGCTCCCATACGGATATCCGGCCCCCGTCGGAAGTGCGGCGCTGGTTTAAGAAGGACCCGATCACGCGCTTCGAGCGGTATCTCACAAGAAACGGCATTCTCGATGCCCGGACCCTGCGCACCATACGCGAGGAGGCTCAGGGAGAAGTCGAAGCGGCACACGCCTTCGCCCAGGCAAGCCCGCTGCCGGCCCCGGAGGAGTTGACAAACTATGTCTACCGATAGGACCCTTGCCTTCAGCCTCGCCATCAACGAGGCGCTGCACCAGATGATGGAATCGGACCCTTCCGTCTTTCTCATCGGCCAGGGGGTGAAGAGCCCCTGGTACGTGGGCAACACGGCTCAGGGTCTCCTGGAACGGTTCGGCGAGGACCGGGTGATCGATACCCCGGTTTCGGAAAACGCCATGACGGGAGCGGCCGTAGGGGCAGCGCTGGCAGGAATGCGGCCCGTCGCCGTCCACCCCCGCATGGACTTCATGTTCTACGCCTTCGATCCCATCATCAACGAGGCGGCCAACTGGCACTACATGAACGGCGGGCGGCTGCCGGTGCCCGTCGTGTTCTGGGGAATCATCAACCGCGGGGGCGAACAGGCCGCCCAGCACTCGCAGGCCCTGCAGGCAACCTTCGCACACGTCCCGGGGCTCAAGGTGGTCATGCCCTCGACGCCCTACGATGCCAAGGGGCTGATGATCGCCGCCATCCGGGACCCCAACCCCGTCGTGTTCATCGACGAGCGCTGGTTATACCGGCTCGAGGGCCCCGTGCCCCGGGAGATCTACGAATTAGAAATCGGACGAGCCGCGGTTCGCCGGGCGGGCCGGGACGCGACGCTCGTCGCAGCTTCATACATGGCCTTTGAGGCCGTAAAAGCCGCGGAGACACTGAGCCGGGAAGGCATCGACGTCGAGCTGATCGACCTGCGAACGATCAAGCCCCTGGATAAGGAGACGATTGTGGCGTCTGTTCGGAAAACGGGCCGCCTGGTCATCGCCGACGGCGGATGGCGAAGCTTCGGCGTGACCGCCGAGGTGGCCGCCGTCGCCTCGGAGGAGGCCTTTGATTCGCTGAAGGCGCCGATCCGCCGCGTGACGTTGCCCGACTGCCCAGCCCCTGCCAGCTCGTCGCTGGAACGCGTGTACTATCCATCGAGCGCGGACATCGTGTCGGCTGTCCGGCAGGCCGTGCAGGCCACCTGACCAGGAGAAGAAATCCATGTCGTACAAGGTTAAATTCGTGGATCCCTCTCGAAACTACCAAATGATCCGGGAAGAGCTCGACGCGGCGTATTACGATGTCATGACCCGCGGCGACCTGATCGACCGTGGCCACCTCAAGCGGTTTGAGGAAAACCTGGCAGCCTTCGTGGGAACGAAGTATGCTGTCGGACTGAACAGCGGCTACGACGCCCTCCAGATGTCGCTGCGGGCGGCAGGAATCGGAGCGGGAGACGAAGTCATCGTGCCGTCGCACACCTTCGTGGCCTCGGCATCCGCAGTGGTCAACGTTGGGGCCAAACCGGTCCTGGTTGACGTGGGGCGCGACTTCAACATCGATACGGACAAAATCGAAGAGGCCTTGACGCCTAAGACCCGGGCGATCATGCCCGTGCACCTGAACGGCTACATGGCCGACATGGTTCGGGTAATGGAGATTGCCTCGAAACACGGGCTTGTCGTCGTGGAGGACGCCTGCCAGAGCCTTGGTGCGAGCATGCTGGGCCGGCGGGCTGGAAGCTGGGGGCTGACGGGATGCTGGAGCTTCTATCCGTTCAAGATCCTGGGCGGCTACGGTGATGGGGGGGCCATCACGACCAACGACCCCAACGTGGCCCTCTTCGCCCGGAGAATGCGCTTCAACGGCGAGGACCGGGAAACCGGGGAATACCACGGACACGGATTCACCTGCCTGCTGGACAACCTGCAGGCCGCGTTCCTCGATATCAAGCTCAAGCACCTGCCAGCCTGGATCGTCCGGAGGCGGGAAATCGCCGCCCGTTACCGGGCGGGGCTTTCGGAGTTCACTGATTTGACGCTCCCCCATTACGACGACCCGAGGCGGGATCACGTCTACCAGAATTACGTCGTCCGGTCCAGGCAGGGGGACGCCTTCTCGGACCATCTGAAGAAAAACGGGATCGAGGTCCTGATCCAGTTCCGCAAGCCCTACTACCGGCACGAAGCGCTCAAGCTCGAAGACCGCGGGTTCCCCGAGACGGAGGCCCTGAGCCGAGAGGTCTGTTCCCTGCCGATGAACGTGGAAATCACCAATGACGAGATCGACACCGTGATCTCGGTGATTCGTACCTTTTACGGGAAATGATCGTCGTGACCGAGAACCCTTCGAGGTAAGCCCTGCATGGCACTACGCCTAAGCGCCCGCCATGAGTGGGTCCTGCAATCGGAAATTCGCAACATGTCCATCGAGTGTGACCGGGTCGGCGGCATCAACCTCTCCCAGGGGGTCTGTGACACCGAGGTTCCCCTCGAGGTACGCGAAGGCGCAAAGCGCGCAATCGAGGAGGGCATGAACACCTACACCCGCTACGACGGCATCGACGAGTTGCGGGAAGCCATCGCCTGGAAGCAAAAGAAGTTCTACGGGCTGGACGTGGATGCCGAAAGGGAGATCGTCGTGAGCGCCGGTGCGACGGGCGCCCTTTACTGTGCCTGCCTGGCGCTCCTGGATCCCGGTGACGAGGTCATTCTCTTCGAGCCCTTCTACGGCTATCATCTGAGCACCGTCATCGCCACGCTGGCCGTTCCCCGGTTCGTCAAGACGGTGCCCCCGGATTGGCGCTTCACGGAAGAATCCCTCGAAGCCTGCGTGACCCCTCGAACGCGTGCGATCGTGGTGAACACGCCGGCCAATCCCACGGGAAAGGTCCTGACCAGAACTGAGCTCGAAACGATTGCCCGCATCGCCGTGCGCCATGACCTATTTGTACTGACCGACGAGATCTACGAACACTTCCTCTACGACGGACGCACCCACGTCGCCCCCGCCTCCCTTCCGGGCATGGCAGGGCGTACAATCACGATCTCGGGGTTCTCAAAGACCTTCAGTATCACAGGCTGGCGGATCGGCTACTGCATCTGCGATTCCCGCTGGGCCCAAACGATCGGCTACTTCAACGATCTCGTCTACGTCTGCGCCCCCGCACCGCTGCAGGCGGGCGTGGCGCGCGGGGTTCGGGCTCTCGGGACCGACTACTACCGGAGAATCGCAGAGGAGCACCGGCGAAAGCGTGACCGTCTCTGTGCCGCCCTTGCCAGGGCGGGACTTGCACCGCATGTCCCCGAGGGCGCGTATTACGTGCTTGCCGACATGTCCCGCATCCCCGGGACAAGTAGCAAGGAACGGGCCATGGAGCTGCTACGCAGAACGGGCGTGGCAGCCGTGCCGGGCGACGCGTTTTTCAACGGAAGGGGGGGAGAAAACCTGGCCCGGTTCTGTTTCGCCAAGAAAGACGAAGACCTGGAGGAGGCTTGCAGGCGGATTGAACGGCTGACCCGCTGACCCCCTCACACACCCAGATATCCATCGATACATGCCGCAGACGTTTCATGATTTGACGGAAATCCCCGGGGGACAGGGCTCGCCCGAGCAACTCTGCCGGATGTTCACGCGCTACCGTTTTGCCGCCGGGTTCTGTGCCGGAAAGGACGTTCTCGAGATCGCCTGCGGCGCCGGCCAAGGGTTGGGGCTGTTGGCCCGCAGCGCCCGAACGGTCCAGGGTGGCGATTACACGGAGAGCCTGGTGCGACTTGCGCGGGAGCATTACGGAACCCGCTTTCCCCTCTACCGCCTCGACGCCCATCGATTGCCGTTCCGGGGCGGCTCCTTCGATGTCGTCATCCTATACGAAGCCCTTTACTACATGCGGGACCCCGACGAAGTGTTTGGGGAGTTTCGCCGGGTGCTTCGTCCGGAAGGATTGGTACTTCTCTCGCTGCCGAACAAGTCCCTCCCCGATTTCCACCCCAGCCCGCTGAGCGTCGGCTACTTCACCCCTCCGGAACTGGTCTGCCGGATGGCGCCGGCAGGTTTTCACGTCGAATTCTACGGAGATACCCCCGTTCGCTACAACTCATTCCGGGGGCACCTTGTCTCCCTTCTCAAGACCGCCATCGTCAAGCTCAATCTCATGCCCAGGACCCTCAGGGGCCGTGAGATCCTCAAGCGGCTGGTCTACGGAGCGCTCATGCCCATCCCGGCGGAACTCGACGAGAACCAGTACTCCTACAGCCCGCCGACGCCCATTCCGGCCGACAGGCCGGATGAAACACACCGGGTCCTTTTCGCCGTGGGAAGGGCGGGGAACCCATGAAATTCCTGCTGCGCAATCGGAATTTCTACTTCATGATCCTCGCGGACGCGCTGCTTGTCGCCGCCTCCTACCTGTCCGCCTACGGGCTTCGCTTCGGAGGTGCGATCCCTCCCGAGGAGTGGGACAATATTGAAAGTACACTCCCCTGGATCATTCCCGTCAAGATCGGAGTCTTCTTTTTCTTCAACCTTTACCGGGGCATGTGGCGATACACCAGCCTGCTCGATCTCGTCAATGTGATAAAGGCCAGCACTGGTTCAACGGTGCTTATCATGCTGGGGATCCTCCTGAGCACCCACTTTATCGGCTTTGCCCGTTCGGTCTTTATCATCGACTGGGGCGTGACGGTCCTCTTCATCGGCGGCGCCCGTATGGTCGTCCGCATCGTGATGACCGAGCAGGTTCACTCCCTGCTGCAATTTCGTCTTCCCTCGACAGACCCCAAATCGAAAAAGCTGCTCATCATCGGGGCCGGTAGCGGCGGCGAGAAGGTGCTCCGCGAGATCCGCGACAATCCCGGCGTCGATTTAGAGCCCGTTGGATTCCTCGATGACGCCCGGGAAAAGCAGGGAAAGATGATCCACGGCATCCCCGTTCTGGGCATGATCGAAGATGCCCCCACCCTCCAGGTAGACTTTGACGAAATCCTGATTGCCATCCCCTCGGCCAGGGGCAGCACGATGCGCCGGATCGTGGATGTCTGCGAGAAGACGGGCAAGAAGTTCCGGACATTGCCCAGCCTGGGGGAACTGATCGAGGGGCGGGTTTCCGTCAATACCATCCGCGAGGTGACGCTGGAAGATCTCCTGGGCCGCGAGGAAGTCAACCTCGACCAGAATCGGATTCGGCGCTTCATCAGCGGCAAGCGGGTCCTGATTACCGGGGCCGGAGGATCCATCGGCTCCGAATTGGTCCGCCAGATTCAGCGATACGCCCCCGCGGCTATCGGGTTGCTGGACAATAGCGAATACAATCTCTACCGGATTGATCTCGACAGCCGGGGACGGACCGACGGGATGGAGATTCAAACCTTTCTGACGGATATCCGCCATTCCGATGCCCTGGAGAGGGTGTTTGCCGGCTTTGCCCCGCAGATCGTCTTCCACGCGGCGGCCTACAAGCACGTCCCCATGCAGGAGCTGCACCCTCAGGAAGCCGTCCACACGAACGTCAGCGGAACGAAGAACGTCAGCGCGGCGGCCATCGCCGGCCGGGTCGACCGTTTTATCCTGGTGTCCACGGACAAGGCCGTCCGGCCCACCAACGTCATGGGCGCCACCAAGCGCATCGCCGAGATGCTGATCCAGAGCCTGAACGAGAGAAATCACACTCGGTTTCTGGCCGTGCGGTTCGGAAACGTCATCGGAAGCTCGGGTTCGGTGATTCCCCTCTTTCAGGAACAGATCGCCCGCGGGGGACCCGTGACGGTAACGCACCCCGAGGTCATCCGCTACTTCATGTCCATCCCGGAAGCGGCGCAGCTGATCCTCCAGGCCGGTGCCATGGGCACGGGAGGGGAGATCTTCATCTTGGACATGGGCAAGCCCGTCCGGATAGTGGACATCGCCCGGGACCTGATCCGCCTGCACGGCCTGGAGCCGGAGATAGACATCCCCATTCAGTTCACCGGCCTGAGACCCGGAGAAAAGCTCTTCGAAGAACTGATCACGAAAGGGGAAGGCATCGTACCGACCAATCACAAGAAGATCATGGTGCTGCGCGGTGATCCACAGGATGCAGAAGCTTTGCAGACGAAGGTAGAAGCGCTGCTGACCGCAGCCCGGGCGGGAAATCACGAGGAAATCAAGCAAATACTCCAGGAAATCGTGCCTGAATACAAGCCTTATTCCTGATCATCAAACGGAAAGAATCCTCTCGTTCTCAATAATACTTCATGAGTAAATCATTTAACCTCGTCAAGAGTATCGACCTGACATCGTGCGTCATCATTCTGATCATTGGGTTTCTTTTTCTCAATCCGTTCCCCCATATGACGGCCTTGAAGGAAATTTTCTTTTACACGGCCATCGGACTCGTTCTTCTTGCTACCTCATTGAGGCTGAGTCGCTTTTCCTTCGACACACCGCTCTCCCCGGCATTTGCCTGCATTCTTTTGTGGTCTTGCGTCAGTCTCCTGTATGCCGTCAACAAACCCAACACGATAAGTGACATCTACGCACATTTAATCAAGTATTACGCCGTTTACTTTATCGTCGTAAATTATTTCGATTCCAAAGAAAAGCAAAATGCGCTCGTTCGGAGTCTCATTGCTTCGATTACCTGTTTTTGCATCTGGGGCGGCCTTTACTATTACGTATTCCTGGGGTTTTCTCTCAACAAGCAACTTGGGGTCAGCGTCTTTAAGGAGATCCCGACTAACATCGTAGGCATCGTGACCGTCTTCGGGATTCTGCTCTCTCTGGGGAAGCTACAGGCGGAGAAAATCAAACGGGTAAAGATAGTCCTCATCGCAATGATTGTTGTCATGACGGTAACGACACTCTTGACGCAGACACGTGGAGCCATCCTGGCCATTTTTGTTTCGTTGCTCATTCTCTCTTTCCGTCACAGGAAGATGCTTATTTTTATCATCGTCGTGATAGTCCTGATAACGGTCCTGCCCGTAAAGAGCCGTCTGGGGCCGTCTGCTGTCATAGAAAAAATCAGGTCTGACGACAGAATTCGAATTGCATACACCTATATCGAAGTTGTAAAGGATTTTCCGTTTCAGGGAATAGGTTTCGGTTTGCAATCATACGCAGATGAAACATTTATGAAGGTCTATCACGACCGAGTTGATCCCAATCGTAGGACTGCGTTCTTGTATGCAGCACCCCATAACTTCGTGGTCGACATCCTGGTCAGATTGGGAATTATCGGCCTGGCTCTTTATCTTTATGTTCTTTACAAGGCTTTCGGGATGATCTTTATGCTTATTAAAAATGACAGGAACGATGAACGCAAGGATTGGGGGTTTATTTTTTTTGCTGCCCTCGTTGCATTCCTGATCCAGGGCATGTTTGAAAACGTCCACAGCGGCCCGCCGGCTATTGTGTTTTATGTCCAACTGGCAATGATTACGATTTTATGGAAAGAAGAAGAGAATAAATGCATGCTGCGCGTCGAAGGCAGAGCAAGAGACGTGAGGTGGCCTGAATATAAGAAAGGTTCTTCTCCGAGTTAGTTGATTGATAGCGTAAAATACACGTTACCTGCTCTTTGAAAAAGCAGAGAGCATCTGATACGCCTTTGGAGAATTCGCCAAAACTCGAAAGGAGGTATCGAGATGCTCCCAGGAGAGTTACCCCTCCCGGAATGGATTGTTGCCTGCCCCGGGGACATTGTCAATCGGTTGTTTGTTCATTTGGCTGCCCTTTACGATCAGGCCTTTCCCCGGAGCTACGGGCAGCGGCTTCGGGACATCCAGCTGCAAT
>Ga0209407_1001806_pt1 | contig 21540 bp, 15 predicted proteins | sample AD_JPNHG3_MetaG_FD_184410 | JGI IMG/M metagenome (GOLD analysis project Ga0209407, IMG submission 184410) | Active sludge microbial communities of municipal wastewater-treating anaerobic digesters from Japan - AD_JPNHG3_MetaG (SPAdes) (version 2) | ecosystem: Engineered > Bioreactor > Anaerobic... | reverse complement strand
ATTCATCCTCCGTCAGGATGTCGGCTCCGCCGGTCGTGCGCTGGTCCAACCGCTTCAGAATCAGATCCGGCGTTTTTTCCAGCGCAGCGACGATCGGAAATTCCAGACGGGAAATCAAAAGCAGCAGCGGCGCCACGGCCGACGAAATCTGCATGGGATACGTCACGCCGAAGGTTTTGGGAATGGCCTCGCCGGCCAGAAAAAGAACGATGGACGTTACCACGATGGAAATCCATTGCCCGTTTACGCCGAACAGCGAGATGAACAGGGACGCGGCGAGAATGGAAATGCTGATGTTGACGGCTTCATTGCTGGTCACCACGGTGATGAGCAGACGGCGGGGATGCTCCAGCAGCTTCACCACGGAATTGAGAAAAGGATAGTTGTCCGATTTCATCTTGTGCAGATGAAGGTCCGAAAGCGACAGGAGGGCCGCTTCCGCGGACGAAAAAAAACCGGAAAACAAAAAAAGGATCAGCAGGACAATGATATCGGAACTCAAAATGGATTCAATTACCTCACTGCAATGATTCGATGTGTCTTTTTTATCAGATTCCGCAGGAAAGATACAGCACTTTCCGGCCGGGTTCCCTTTGCGGACGGGTCCTTCGGCCTTCCGGATTATTCCGTTGACATCGTAAAGCAACCTTCCTATACTTCGCCACGAACAAAACAACCCTTCAGGAGACCTTGACATGACCCATATCTTACTGGTCGGAAACGGCGCGCGGGAACATGCGATGGCCGAAGCCGTCGCCCGGTCCCAAACGACTCCTTCCCTGTTTGCCTGGATGAAGTCCAACAATCCGGGAATCGCTTCCCTTTCCCGAAAAATTCAAATCGGCTCCTACTCGGACCTTGCCGCGATCACCGGATTTGCCCGGGAAAACAAAATCGATTTCGCCGTGATCGGGCCGGAAGATCCGCTGAATAACGGCGTGGTCGACGCGCTTTCACAAAACGGCATTCCCGCCGTCGGGCCGAACCGAAGCCTGGCACGGCTGGAAACATCCAAATCTTTCACACGGAACCTGGTCGAAAAATATCACATCCCCGGCAATCCATTGTATCGGGTTTTTACGTCGTTGGACGGCGTAAAGGAATTTTTGAATGACCTCGACGCCGTCGTTCTCAAACCGGACGGCCTTACGGGCGGCAAGGGCGTCCTCGTGCAGGGTGATCATTTCACCACGAAGGATGAAGCGTTTTCGCTGTGCGCGCAGATCCTGAAGGGCAGCGGCTCGGTGATCGTGGAGGAAAAGTTCGACGGTGAGGAATTTTCGCTGCAGTGCCTGTGCGACGGCAAAACCGTCATCGGTACGCCGCTGGTGCAGGACCACAAAAGGCGCTTTGACGGAGATCAGGGCCCCAACACGGGCGGCATGGGCTCCTACTCTCTTGCGGACCACTCCCTGCCTTTTCTGAAGCCGTCGGACATCGAAGAAGGCCTCAACATCACGCGCCTGGTAGCGGCGGCGCTCTGGGAGGAAACCGGCAGCCCTTACAAGGGCGTGATGTACGGCGGTTTCATCGCCACGAAAAACGGCGCGCGGCTCCTGGAATACAACGCGCGCTTCGGCGATCCGGAGGCCATGAACATCCTGCCTCTTTTGAAAACCGATTTTGTGGACATCTGCAAACACATCCTCGACGGGACGCTCGATCGACTGCACATCGAATTTGAAAAGAAAGCCACGGTCTGCAAATACATCGTCCCGAAAGGCTACGGTCTGCCTGCCGATCATCCCGATGCGGCGTCGTCGAAGGCGAAGATAACGGTAGGCGGCGTGGGCGCGGCCAGACTTTACTATTCATCCGTGGATCAAAGGGAGGACGGCCTGTATCTGAGTTCTTCGCGTGCCATCGGCATGGTCGGGATTGCCGATACACTGGACGCCGCCCGCAAGATTGCTGAAGAAGGCGTCAAAGCCGTGAAAGGCCCCGTCGCCTACCGGGAAGATATCGGCACGCAGGCCCTGATCCAAAAGCGCATCGACCACATGAAGAAGATCAGGATGTTGTAAACGGAACCCGTAAATCGGATGGAATGCATCACTCGGCCAAGGGTTTCCGATCCGGTCCATTGCTATGAGTCGCAGAAGCTTTTTCTGCCGCCGCCGATAGGCAGTGGTGCCGGGGGAGAATGGAGATGAAAAAGCTGCCTGCAGGAATCTGGGCTCTCGGATTTGTATCCTTGTTCATGGACATATCCTCTGAATTGATCCACAGTCTGCTTCCCATTTTTATGACAGTTACCCTGGGAGCCTCCGTGATTGCCGTTGGATTCATCGAGGGAATTGCAGAGGCCGCGGCCGCAATCACGAAAGTGTTTTCAGGAATCCTCAGCGACTACATCAGGAAACGAAAAATCCTTGCCCTGGCGGGATATGGACTCGCCGCCATCACAAAACCGTTGTTCCCCCTGGCCACAACGATCAGCTGGGTTTTCAGCGCGCGTTTCATCGACCGGATCGGCAAAGGCATTCGCGGTGCGCCGCGCGACGCATTGGTGGCGGATATAACCCCTCCTCATCAGCGAGGGGCTGCGTACGGCCTCCGGCAGGCGCTGGATTCCGCGGGAGCCTTTATCGGTCCGTTGGCGGCGGTCGTCCTGATGGTCTGTTTTGTGAACGACATCCGAAAAGTTCTCTGGATTGCCGTAATCCCTGCTTTCATAGCGATGGGTGTGCTGATTTTCGGCGTTCAGGAACCCGAAAGGAAGGAAAGTCCAAATCCTACGGGAAACCGATTCTTTTCGATTCGGGACGCAGGGCTTCTTCCCTACCGCTACTGGCTGATATTGGGCCTCAACTTCATTTTCACACAAGCCCGCTTCAGCGAGGCGTTTCTGATCCTGCGTGCACAATCGGTGGGGCTGGCTGTCGGATTTGCGCCGGCCATCATGATAATAATGAACGCCGTTTACGCACTGACCGCCTACCCGGCCGGAATCCTGACAGACCGCATCAGGCCAAGAACCATCCTGGCTGCGGGGCTTGCCGTCCTGATCGCCGCGGATATCCTGTTCGCCACAGCCGACACACCCCTTCCCGTATTCATCGGCACGGCCCTCTGGGGGCTGCATATGGGACTGACTCAGGGACTATTCTCCAAACTGGTGGCCGATTACGCGCCCGCCGGGCTCTGGGGTACGGCCTTCGGTTTTTTCAACCTGGCGACGGGCATTGCTCTTTTGACGGCGAGCGTTGTCGCCGGCTTTTTGTGGAGTATGGTTGGCGCGCAGGCGACGTTTTTCGCCGGAGCAGCCTTTACGGCTCTTGCTTTCATCGGCCTTGTTTTATTTTCTAGTGATGGAACAGCCGGAGCCCGCAAAAGGCCATGACGATTCCGTACTTGTTGCAGGTGTCGATCACCTGCTGGTCGCGTATGGACCCGCCCGGCTCGACGATGGCGGTGACGCCGCTGCGGCGGGCGCGTTCGATATTGTCGCCGAAGGGGAAAAACGCATCGCTCCCCAGGCAAACACCTGTGACGTCGGCCAGCCAGGCCTTTCTTTCTTCCATGGGAAGCGTTTCGGGCCTCCGCGTGAAGGTTTCGTCCCATACCTCCTCGCCGATCACATCTTCGGGGGTGTCGCCCAAATAAACGTCGATGGCGTTGTCGCGGTTGGGTTTGGAAACGTCGTCGCGGAAAGGCAGATCCAGCACTTTAGGCATATGCCGAAGCTGCCAGAGGTCGGCCTTTTGGCCGGCCAGCCGTGTGCAGTGGATGCGGCTCTGCTGGCCCGCGCCCACGCCGATCACCTGGCCGTCCTGCACGTAGCAGACGCTGTTGGACTGCGTGTATTTGAGCGTGATGAGCGCCAGCACAAGATCGCGCTTCTGCGCATCGGAAAGTGTCTTGTTTTCGGTCACGATGTTTTCCAGCATGCGGGCGTCGATTTTCAGTTCATTACGGCCCTGCTCGAAGGTGATGCCGAACACCTGCTTGTGCTCAATGGCGGCGGGAACGTAGCGGGGATCGATGGACACCACGTTATAGTTTCCGCCTTTCTTGGATTTCAGAATTTCCAGCGCTTCGGGCGCATAGCCCGGCGCGATGATACCGTCGGTGACTTCATTCTTGATGATTTTCGCCGTGGGAACATCGCACGGATCGGACAGAGCGATCCAGTCTCCGAAGCTGCTCATTCGGTCCGCGCCGCGTGCGCGCGCGTAAGCGCAGGCCAGAGGCGAAAGCTCCATGCCCGGCGCGATGTGGTACATCCGGCGCAATACGTCGTCCAGAGGAAAGCCCAGAGCGGCGCCGGCGGGGGACACGTGTTTGAAGGAGGCGGCGGCCACCTGCCCGGTGTTTTCCTTCAACTCCTTCACCAGCTGCCAGCTGTTGAGCGCATCCAGAAAATTGATATAGCCGGGTTTTCCGTTCAATACCGTCACCGGCAGGCTGCCTCCATCCGCCATGAAGATTCGGGCCGGCTTCTGATTGGGGTTGCAGCCGTACTTCAGTTGTATCTCATTCATGGGTTATCCCTCCACCGCTTGATATTTGTTGATGATGACGTCTTCATACGCCTGTGTCGTCAGTTCAACAGCACGGACAAAGAGGCTCACCTTGTTGTCTTCATTCAAGGCGCTCCAGAGCCTGCCCGCCCATTCATTGGGGTCCGCCTCGTCAACCGACACGCGCAGGGGCTCGCCTTCAAAGCTCGGAATCGGATTGCCGTTGCATTTGTAGGTGCTGATAAAGTGCCCTTCTCCCGCCTGCGGCTCCGGATAATCAAAGGTAAAACGCTGGACGCTGCCTTCATTCCCGTCGCAGCTCTTCAAAATGCTGAGCTTGTAGCCGCCCGAGCGCATGTCCGTCACACCGGAAATGCGGGGCGTCCAGTTGGGTTTGTCGTCTTCGAACGTCCGCGTAGCCAACGCCGCTTCAAAATTGTAACCGGGATGGCGGTTTGCGGCCATAAAATCATGAACGGTGTCGGTCTGATCGCCGTTGGTCACAATCGTCGTTTCGGCAAAGGTCAGGACCGGATTGTAAATGATGAGATGCGGGTCCGTCATTTTGGAAGGGTCGGCCGCCTTGGTGCGGATGCCGCCGTCGATGGGATCGAACACGCGGTTGCGGCTGTTGGCGCTGCGACCCATGATAAAGTAGGCGATCATGGATTTTTTGCCGTCCGGGGTTTTTCCGATGCAGATGCCCCGGCCCGGATACTCGTTTCCGGCCAGATACTCGTATAAGTTCGTTTTCATTATTCTTTCTCCCTGTTGCGGATTGTGGCATTTCAGTTTTGCCGCGGGAGTATATGAAGAGACGTTTCGTCTGTCAACCGGATTCGGCAAATAAATTCACAACAACAAACCTTCAGTCCGCCTTCCACCTTCGGCCTTCGGTCTTCAGTCTATCAAGCTTTCTGCAATTTGGGGAATTTTGCATCCAGGGTTTTGTTCCATTGGTCCAAAACCTTCCGGATGCTTTCCATCAGCTCCGTTGCATCGCCTTCGATCGTGATGGATTGAATGGTATCACCCTGCGCTATGGCATTGACCACTTTCTGATCCTCGCCGCTTTCCACCTCGCCGAATACCGTGTGCTTGCCGTCAAGCCAGGGTGTCGGCACATGCGTGATGAAAAACTGACTGCCGTTGGTTCGGGGACCGGCGTTCGCCATGGACAAAATGCCGGGCTTGCCGTGGCGGAGCCCCGCCACAAACTCGTCGGGAAAGGTGTAGCCGGGACCGCCGCGGCCGTCTCCGTTGGGACAGCCGCCCTGAATCATAAAATCGGAAATGACGCGATGGAATTTCAGTTGGTTGTAGTATCCGCGTCGCGCCAGATTGACAAAATTGCCCACCGTCAGGGGCGTTTGATCGGCAAACAACGCAAGCCGGATGGCGCCTTTGTCTGTTTCAATGACTGCCGTTAAACTGTTTTTCATGTCCGTCTCCTTTGATCAGCGATGGGGAACTCTAGAGAGCATCCCCGGATATGTCAAGATAAAAACCATCTTGCAAAAGCTGTGAAAGTGCGTTAAGGGATTCCTGAATTATTCACTTATTTCAAATCGTTACAGAGGAGTCCGCATGAAAGCCAAAAACGCCGGGAAAAAGATATTGGTCAGCGTGGTCATGGGCAGCGACTCGGACCTGCCGGTCATGACCGAGGCTGCAAAAATTCTTGACGAATTCGGCATCAGCTATGAGCTGATGTTGACGTCGGCACACCGCACGCCCAAACGAACAACCCAATTCGCCAAAACAGCCGCCGGGCGGGGTGTGAAAATCATCATTGTCGGCGCAGGCGCGGCAGCGCACCTGGCCGGTGTCATTGCTTCACAAACCCTGCTTCCCGTCATCGGCGTGCCCATTGACGCCACCTCCCTCAAAGGGCTGGATGCGCTGCTTTCCACCGTGCAAATGCCCGGCGGCATTCCCGTGGCGACCATGGCCATCGGCAAGGCCGGCGCGAAAAACGCCGCGCTTTTTGCTCTGCGCTTTCTGGCACTGGAAGATAAGGCCTTAAGCGTCAAGCTCTCCGCTTATGTAGCGAAGATGGCCAGGGACGTGGAAAAAAAGCAGGAAAATCTTTCATGCCTCAAATCCTGAAAGTCAACGCTGATCGTTCGGAAGAAGATGTCATCCAAAGCGCCGCCGCAATCATTTCCCGCGGCGGCGTTATTGCCTATCCCACTGAAACGATCTACGGCCTCGGTGCGGATGCAACCAACGAACAGGCCGTTCGCCGAATTTTCGAAATCAAGGGACGGAATTCGAACAACCCCGTTTCTTTAATCATCGGTCGTTATCAGGATGTTTATCCGCTGGTCCGTGCATTGAAAGCCCCTGGCGTTAAGCTGATGGACGCATTCTGGCCGGGGCCTCTGACGATTGTTTTTGAGGCGGCAAGCGGTATCTCTCCTCTTCTGACGGCAAATACCGGGAAGATCGGCATCCGGCTGTCCGGCCACGACACGGCCAGACGAATCGCCCGGGCGGTGGGCAAGCCGTTGACGGCCACCAGCGCGAATTTATCCGGCAGGCCGGAATGCGCAACGGCGGATCAGGTCATTGCTCAACTCGGCGACAGACTGGACGCCATTGTCGATCTGGGGAATACAAACGCCACCGCAGGCTCCACCGTCATTGACGCCACAACGGAACAACCGGTTATCTTGCGGACAGGCGGAATTTCCCGCGAAGAAATCTTACAGAAGACCGGCATTCAAATTCGCTGAATCTGCTTTTCACTCGTTGCTCGTCACTCTTCATTTCTTCCCATACCCGATATTCCTGGCCGATTCTTCGATGGAAGTGAGCACCGCCGGGTCGTCAATCGTGGAGGGGACCACATAATCCTTGCCGTCCACAATCTTGCGCATGGTTCCGCGCAGCGTCTTTCCGGAACGGGTCTTGGGCAGGGCTTTTACCACGGCGGCTTCCTTGAAACAGGCCAGCGCCCCCAGCTCGCTGCGGACCATCTGAACCAGTTCGGCAATGATTTCCTGTGGCTTTCGGTCCACGCCGGCCTTCAGGACAACAAAACCCACGGGAACCTGACCCTTGAGCTGATCTTCCGCCCCCAGAACGGCGCACTCGGCCACATCCTTGTGCTTGGAGATGATCTCCTCCATGGCGCCGGTGGATAACCGGTGGCCGGCCACGTTGATGACGTCGTCGATGCGCCCCATGATGTAGAGGTAACCGTCTTCGTCAAAACGCCCTCCGTCTCCGGTAACGTAATAGCCGGGACGTTCGGTGACGTATTCCAGGTAGCGCTTGTCGTCCTGCCAGAGGGTGGGCAGGCAGCCGGGCGGAAGAGGAAGCCGGATGACGACGGATCCTTCCTCTCCATCGGGCAGACGGTTGCCGTCCGCGTCCAATATTTGGACGTTGTAGCCGGGAACGGGTTTGGTGGGGGAGCCGGCCTTGATGGGCAGGGGCTCTATCCCCATGCAGTTGGCGGCAATGGGCCAGCCGGTCTCGGTCTGCCACCAGTGGTCGATGACGGGGATCTTCAGCATGTCGCCGGCCCAGTAGTAGGTGTCGGGGTCCAGCCGCTCTCCGGCCAGAAAGAGGTACTTTAAACAGGAGATGTCGTATTTCCTGAGGTAATCGCCATTAGGGTCTTCCTTTTTGATGGCCCGGAAGGCGGTGGGGGCGGTAAACAGGACGGAAACGTTATGCTGGGAAATGACCCGCCAGAAGGCGCCGGGATCGGGGGTGCCGACGGGTTTGCCTTCGTAGACGATGGTGGTGCACCCGTAAAGCAGGGGAGCATAGATGATGTAGGAATGGCCGACGACCCAGCCGACGTCGGAGGCGGCCCAGAAGACGTCTCCCGGATTGACGTCGTAAATGTGCTTCATGGACCATTTGAGGGCGACGGCATGGCCGCCGTTGTCGCGCATGACGCCCTTGGGCTTGCCGGTGGTGCCGGAGGTGTAGAGGATGTAGAGGGGATCGGTGGCGGCCACGGGAACGCAGGGGGCCGGCTCGGCTCCCTTGACGAAGTCGTCCCAGTCGATGTCTCTCCCGGGTATGAGGTCTGCTTTTACCTGGGGACGCTGGTAGATGACGCACTTTTCGGGCTTGTGGGAAGCGATTTTGACGGCTTCGTCCAGCAGGGGCTTGTAGGCCAGGGTTTTCTTGCCTTCGATGCCGCAGGAGGCCGATACGATGACTTTGGGCTTGGCGTCGTCGATCCGAATGGCCAGTTCGTTCGGGGCGAATCCGCCGAAAACGACGGAATGGACGGCGCCGATGCGGGCGCAGGCCAAAACGGCGGTCAGGGCTTCGGGGATCATCGGCATGTAGAGGATGACGGTGTCGCCTTTTTTAACCCCGATGCCGGAAAGCGCGCCGGCAAAGATGGAAACGTTTCCCAGAAGTTCGCCGTAGGTGATTTTCCGGATGGTGTCGGTCACCGGACTGTCGTAGATGATGGCGGTCTGGTCCCTCCGCCCGTTTGCCACATGGTAGTCCAATGCGTTGTAGCAGGTGTTTAATTCCCCGCCCACAAACCACCGGTAAAAAGGCTTCCCGCTGTCATCCAAAACGCTATCCCACTTCCTCACCCACTCAATGGCTCCCCCGGCTTCCCCCCAAAAGGCGGCGGGCTCGGAAATCGATCGCTCGTAAACCTCCTGATACTTCATCATCTCCTCCCTTGTTCCGGTTTGGAATTTTTATTTCGAGTAAAAGCCTTTTCCTTCTTTGGCCAGTTTTTCCAGCAATGGCGAGGGCGTCCAGTATTCAGCGCCCACCGAATCCCGGTACTTCAGGATTGCGTCATAGACCTTGCCCAGCCCGATCGTATCGGCATAAAACATCGGACCGCCCAGGTACACCGGGAAGCCGTAGCCGTAAATCCAGACCACGTCGATGTCCAGGGGTCTTGCGGCGATCCCTTCCTCCAGGATTTTCGCGCCTTCGTTGATCATGGAATAAACGGCTCGTTCGATGATTTCCTGATCTGTAATGGCCCGCCTTGCGATGCCGACTTCCTTCGAGTGGTTGATGATCAGCTCTTCAATCATCGGATCGGGCGTCGCGTTGCGCTTCTCGTCGTACTTGTAGAAGCCCGAGCCCGTTTTCTGCCCGTAGCGCCCCATTTCACAGATTTTGTCCAGGAGGTTGTTCTTTTGTTCGCGCGGAGTGAGCGAGTCGAACTTGGCCTTGCGGTTTCTCCAGCCGATGTCCAGGCCCGCCATGTCGCCCATCTGGTAGGGGCCCATCGGGAAGCCGAAGTTGTAGATGGCCCGGTCGATCTGCCAGGGAAGCGCTCCTTCTTCCAGCATGAAGCCGCATTCCCGGGTGCGCTTGGCGAGCATGCGGTTTCCGACGAATCCGTCGCAGACGCCGACCAGGACCGGCACCTTGCCGATCTTTTTGCCGACCTTCATGGCCGTGGCGTAAACCTCGGGGGAGGTCTTCGCGCCCCGGACGTTTTCCAGAAGCCTCATCACGTTGGCCGGGCTGAAGAAGTGCATGCCCATGACATCCTGCGGGCGACGGGTGACGGCGGCGATGTCGTCGATGTTGAGGTAGGAAGTGTTCGAGGCCAGGATCGCGCCCGGTTTGCACACCGCGTCGAGTTTCGTGAAGACTTCCTTCTTGACGGCCATGTCTTCAAAGACCGCTTCGATGACGAGGTCCGCATCTTTGAGGTCTTCATAGGCCAGCGTGGGCTGGATCAGCGACAGGCGCTTGTCCATGACCTCCTGTTTCAGGGAACCCTTGGCAACCGTATTGGCGTAGTTCTTTTTGATGACGGCGAGCCCACGGTCGAGGAATTCCTGCTGCATGTCGAGGAGTTTCACGGGAATGCCGGCGTTGGCAAAGCACATGGCGATGCCTCCGCCCATCGTGCCCGCGCCCAAAACGCCCACGGACTTGATTTCCCGGGTGGGATGGTCATCGGGCAGTCCGGGGATGCGGACCACTTCCCGCTCGGCAAAGAAGACATGGCGCTGCGCTTTGGATTGATCCGAGTCATGGAGCTCGATGAAGATTTCCCGTTCCTTCTGCATGCCTTCGGGGAAAGGCAGTTCGGTGGCGATCTTCACGGCTTCGATGCATTTCAGGGGCGCCATGAAACCGCGAAACTTGCGGGCGTTGGCTTTGGCAAAGTCTTCGAAAAGCGTCGGCGAATCGACCGCGGCGGAAAGCCGGCTCACCCTGCGGATGGGGAGCTTCCGGTCAACGACTTTTTGCGCATACGCGAGGGCCGCCGCTTTCAGATCGCCCTCGACCACTTCATCGAGAATGCCCAAGTCCTTGGCTCTGGCCGCCGCTACCGGCGCTCCGGAGGTGATCATTTCCAGCGCCGCCCGGGCGCCCGCCAACCGGGGCAGCCGCTGCGTGCCGCCCGCGCCCGGCAGAAGCCCCAGCTTCACTTCGGGTAGACCGACTTTCGCCGTGGGAAGAGCGATGCGGAAATGACACGAAAGAGGAATTTCCAGGCCTCCGCCCAGGGCCGTCCCGTGAATGGCCGCGATCACCGGTTTTGGAGAATCTTCAATGAACTGACAGACGTCCGGCAGATGCGGCTCCATCGGCGGCTTGCCGAATTCCCGAATATCCGCTCCCGCGATGAATGTCCGGCCCTCGCAGAGGATCACCATTGCCGAAACATCGGCATCCGCGATGCCTTTCTCAATGCCCGCTTTGATGCCGGCGCGGACCGCCTGCGACAGGGCGTTCACCGGCGGATTGTTGACCGTAATGACGCCAATCTTGCCTTCTTTGGAAAATGCGACGATTTCTGCCATAAGCCATCTCCTTTTGCTGCAGATTGTTTTTCATTTCATACAGCAAATACCATACCAGTAAAAAAAGGCAATAGCGGCGTGTCGTTGACCCGCGCCGGGAAAAAAGGTTTGACAGGAGTGTATGGTTTATATACATTCAGGGCAAAATTTGTATACCGAATAAACAAACAGGGAAGAAAACAGGATCCATGACGGCCGAAATCAAAAAATCGCCGGCCGCTGAACGGGACGGCAAAGACAAAGACTCCCGGACCGCCCAAGCCTCTTTAACCGAAAGCGCCTTTGACGAGCTCGTCGGCGTCCATGAAGCCTTTCGCAGGGCGCTGGTCAGCGCCGGGCGGGCGGCCCAATCGGATATTTCCGTGCTGATCATCGGGGAAAGCGGCACCGGTAAGGAAATTCTGGCCCGCGCCATTCATCAGGCCAGCCGCCGCAGGAACCGCGAGCTCGTCGATGTCAACTGCGCGGCCATTCCCGACAGCCTGATCGAAAGCGAACTGTTCGGCTATGAGAAGGGCGCGTTCACCGGCGCACGGGCCGAGGGGCGCAAGGGGTATTTCGACGAGGCGCACGAGGGAACGATTCTGCTGGACGAAATCGGCGATTCCTCCCTGTCCGTCCAGGCCAAACTGCTCAGGGTTCTGGAATCCGGCACGTTCAAAAGAGTCGGCGGAACGAAGAACATCCGGGTGGATGTCCGGGTCATCTCTTCGACCAATCAGGATTTGGCCGATCTGATCGGGCAGAAAAAATTCCGCGAAGATCTTTTTTTCCGCCTCAACACCTTCACGATCACGCTGCCTCCGCTGCGCGAGCGCAGAGAGGACATCGATCTGCTGGTTCGGCATTTTCTGGCTGCGGGCGGCGCTTCCCAGAAACAAAAGTACCGGTTTTCGCCCGAAGCGCTCGCGATGCTGCATGCATATCACTGGCCGGGGAACGTCCGGGAGCTGAAAGGCGTCGTGAGCTATGCGCTGAACATGACGCAGTCGCCCGTCATTGACGTCGGTTCCCTGCCCAATTTCCTGCTTTCGGAGTCGCCCGGCCGGGACGGTTTAGAGCCTCAAGCCGCCGAAAGGGGGCCCGCCTCTCTCCATCTGATCCAGGCCGTGCGGGACCTGGAGCGCAGGCTGATCCGCGAGGCGCTCGCCTCTTCTTCGAACCGGTCGGAAGCCATCCGGGCCCTGGGAATCAGCCGGCGCACCTTCTATTTGAAGCTGAAGGAATACGGATTGGAATAAAGGGCCCGGCCTGCTGGAATAAATTATGCAAAGCATGAAGAAAAACCATCTTCCGGTATAGGACGGTTATGCCGAATGCCAGTGCGGCGGGAAAGGCCGCCAGAAAAAAAGAAAATTCGCTCACCATCGTGGAAGTTTCCCCGCGGGACGGCCTGCCCGAAGTCTGCAGCGGTCTGTCCACGGAAGATAAAATAAATTATATCAACAAATTGTCCGAAACGGGCCTGAAGAAAATCGAGTGCGCTTCCTTCACTCATCCGCGTTTGCTGCCGGAGGGGTACGACGCGGAAAAGCTCGTCGGCGGCATCGCCAAAAAGCCGGAGGTGACCTACGTGGGGCTGGTGCCCAATGAAATCGGCTGCCGGCGGGCGCTGGTGACGCAGATCGACGAGCTTCTGGTTCTGCTTTCCGCGAGCGACACGTTCAACCGCATCAACGCAGGCAAGTCCCTGAAAGAGAGCCTCAACAAGGTTCTGCCGACGCTGCTCGACGCGGCGGCCCGGCATAACCGGAGCGTGCGGATTTACGTGATGACGGCTTTCGGATGCCCCTACACGGGCCCGGTCCGCCCCGGGGAGGTCGCCGAGCTACTGCTGAAACTCAGCTACATGGGCGCGTCCGAGGTGGTTCTGGTGGACTCGACGGGCCTGGCCGACCCCAAATCGGTGAAGGAACTGATCCGGACGCTTCGGGAGCTGAAGCTGGACATTCAGCTCGCGGTTCATTTTCACAATACGCGCGGGACGGCCGTCGCCAATTGCGTGGCCGCCTACGAAGCGGGCATCCGCATTTTCGATGCATCGCTGGGGGGGATGAGCAACACGCCTTACGGGGTGAGCGAGCTGGATATCGGGTACTGGAATGTTCCGACGGAAGACCTCGTCCATCTGTTTGAAGCCATGGGAATCAAAACGGGCATCGATCTGGAGAAGCTCCTCGACTGCGTCCGGCTGGCGGAGAAAATGGCGGGGAAACCCCTGCCCGGCCATATCCTGAGGGCGCGACCCGCCTCACAAATCACCGAGATTCCACAGCATTTAAAGGAGAAGCCGCTTCTGGACTGACGGTTTTGTATATCTTCTATACAGCCTCCAGGTCCAGCCCCTTGCGAATTTTTTCGAGCAGCACTTTTTCCTCGTCATTGTAAACGCCGTCCGCCAGAAACAGCCGGCGGGCAATGCTCAGCGCCTCCATGCGGTCGTCCCTGTTTTTGATCAGCGTCGCCAGAGACTGAAGGGCCCCTTCCTCGTCCGCCTGAAGGATGGCGGCCTGTTCGTGCATCATTTTCTTGAACTTCGACGTGGACAGTTTGCTCAATACCCGGTGCGTGGCGGCGATTTCACCGGCGACCTCAAAATGCTTCCTTTTGATGCCCTGGTTGGTGGCGCCCACGGCCATGTAAATGCGGATCAAGCCTTCGGCGACACCCCCCTGCATCATGGCGGCCAGCCGCCGGTCGCGGTCGGGAGTTTCCTTCTGGGCCGCCGGTTTCGGCTCGTCCTGGACGGGCGGGAAGAAGCTGCGCAGCCATCCGTTGCCGTAGATCTGCTGAAAGATTTCTTCCTGAAAGAGGTCCCGGTAATCGCGGTAAATGTCGAGCACGTTTTCCACATAGTCGGAAACCGCCGTTTCGAGCTCCCTAAACGGATTGTCCGGCCCGGCCGGCTTTCGGTTTTTGCGCACGATGTCGGCGACGTTTTTCAGCGGACGCGTCAGGGGATTGATGTCGGCCAGCAAATACCGCTGCAGGCGAAGGGGGTGCAGGTGGCGGATGAACTCCGCCGACAGCTCCGTGGTCCAGAGTTTCATAAAGGGGCGCACCAGGAGCCGATACAGGTTGTCGTTGGCTTCGGAGACCTTGGCCACGACGCTGAAATCCGCTTCGTCGTTCGTCCCGTCGTCGTAGGCGGCGATGTCGGCCAGCGTGCGCGGTTCAAACCGGCTTTCGAATTTGCCGGTTCCAACATCGCCGTCGATGACCATTTCGTAGAGGCCGGGCGGCAGGCAGTCAATCATTTCGAAGTTGCCGATGATTTCATGATGCTCCTTTTTGGCGATGGAACCGGCGACGAAGATGCCCAGGTGGCCGATTTCCCGGTGAACGATGTAGACGATGACCTGCCCGTGCCGCTTGATGTCTTCCACGGAGCGGTACACGCGGGGAATCCAGTTGAGCGCCTGCTGGGCCGGGGTGATATTGTCCCCCATCGACGCGAAAACCAGGATCGGGCTTTCGATGTCTTTCAGGCTGATCTTCCGGCCTTCGCGCAGCTCCAGTTCCCCTCGCTCCAGCTTATTGCCCACAAAGAGGTTGCGGACAATAAAGTGGATTTCGTCGTCGTTCATCATGAAGAAGCCGCCCCACCATTTTTCAAAGTTGAGATAGCGTTCCTCTTCGGTATCCACCTTCGAATAAACGTTGTATTGTTTGGCCCAGTAGGTATTGGCCGGATTCAGGAGCTCCATGTTCAGCACCAGGTTCGCGCCGTCGAACACGCCGTTGCCCAGATCGCTGAGAAACGAGTTGACCCACACGCCGCCCACCAGGCCTCCCCGGTAGCGCATGGGATTGACGCCCTCGACGCCGCTCCAGTAGGACAGCGGCGCGCCGTTGAGCGCCAGGGGGCCGGCGATGCCCGGTTTGTCCGCGCAGGCCAGCGCGGCCGCCCAGCCCGCCTGGCAGTTGCCGATGATCGCCGGCGCGTCCGCGTCGGGATGCAGCTGGGCGACTTTTTCGATGAACTGTTCAATGGCGAGAATGACATCCGGCAGCGTCTGGCCGGGGAGGGGGTCGGTATAAAACAAAATAAAATAGACCGGATGGCCTTGATCCAGGGCCATGCCGATTTCCGAATCCCGTTTGGAGCCCCCGATGCCGGGGCCGTGGCCCGCCCGCGGGTCGATGATGACAATCGGCCGCTTGGGGATGTCGGGGCGCTCCCGATGCGCGCGGCGGCGGTTTTGCTGCTCCGGATCGATGTCTTTCCGGCGGCGGTCGGAAATGCGAACGAGCGCGTAATTGACGGGCCGCTCGAAATGCTTGGCGTTCAGGATCATCTCGTAGTTGAACGTCAGAACCGGCGGCTGGCCGCCGCGGATGTGCTTGATGTAATTGTTTCCTCTTTTGCGCAGAATATCCGCAAAAATGATCGAGCGTTGCGCGGAATCCACGAGATACTCTTCCAGGTGCTTATGCCAGTCCGCCCAGGATGAGGCCTTTGGGCCGCTTTTCGGGGAAGCCATGAAAGAACCTCCTGCATTTTTTAACCGGTCACGGTTGGCGTACTGTACCGGCGCGTTGAACCCTTGTCAAGGCGAGAAAGAAGCGACGAGCGACGAGCGATAAGCTGCTCTTCATATCGCAAAGCTGAAGCGCTTTTCCTCAAACAAGGTAAGACAAGCGGCGACGGCGTCCGTGTCGTAGAGAATCCCCCGGTTCCGGGTGATTTCTTCCAGCGCCGCCTGAAGACTTAGAGAAGGGCGGTAGGGGCGGTGGGAGGCCATGGCTTCGACCACGTCGGCAACCGTCAGGATTTTCGATTCCGGCAGAAGTTCATCCCCTTTCAAATGCTGAGGATAGCCGGACCCGTCCATCTTCTCATGATGCTCCAGCACGATCCGGGCGATGGGCCAGGGAAAGACGATGTCCTTCAGAATTTCGTATCCCGCCTGCGCATGCGTCTTGACGATTTCAAATTCAATGTTCGTCAGTTTGGTCGGCTTGGTGAGAATCTCGGTGGGGATGGATATTTTTCCCAGATCATGAATCAGGCTCGCCATGCGCAGACCGTTGATTCGGTCCGGCTCCAGACCCATTTCGACGGCCATGGCGTAGGCCAGGTCCGCCACTCTTCGCTGATGGCCCGCCGTATAGGGGTCCCTCGATTCCACGGTCACGGCCATGGCGTGAATGGTGGATTCCAACGCTTGCCGAAGCTTTTCGAGGGTTTCCTCCCTTTCTCTTTCCAGCTTTTTCAGATGGGAGACGTCGCGCACGATTCCCCGGAAACCGATGACGGCTCCCTCGGAATCTTTCAGCAGCGTGAAGGACTGCTGAAGCATCAGCCGTTCGCCGTCCTTTCGGATAATCTCGTAATCCATCACTTTGCCGGGATTGCCCGTCTGGTAAGTCTGACTGTACAATTGATGCAGAAGTTTGGCCGTTCTCGCGTCCGTGTATTTCCGGTAGTTCATGCCGGTCAGCTCTTCCTTGGCGTAGCCCCATATCCGCTGCAGGGCGTCGTTGAAAAACGTAAAGTTGCCGGCAAGGTCCGTTTCGAAATAGCCGTCGCCGATGCTTTCCAGAATCGTCCGGTATTTTTCCTCGCTCCGGCGCAGCGCTTCCTCGTCCTGCCGGTGATGACCGCGCATGGCTTTTTCTTCCAGCCCCCGCTGCACGGCCATGCCCAGCCGCGTCAGATTGCCCTTCATAATGTAGTCGGACGCTCCACGGTGGATGCAGTCCAGCGCCGTTTCTTCGCCGATGGCGCCGGAAACGACGATGAGCGGAATATCGAGACCGGTTTTCTTGAGCAGGTCGATGGCTTCCGTTCCGCTGAAGGCGGGCATGTGGAAGTCGCACAAAATGATGTCCCACGGGGCGCTTTCCAGGGCCCGGCTCATGTCCCGGGCCGTCTGCACCCGCCCGATATTCGGTTCATAGCCGTTTTTTTTCAGCGCGCGGGTCAGCAGCAGCGCGTCGTCTTCCGAATCTTCAATCATGAGCACGTTCAGGGGTTTTGGCATTTTCAGACTCCCAGGGTGAAATAAAATGTCGCGCCTTTTCCCTCCCGGGCTTCGGCCCAGATGCGGCCCTTGTGGCGTTGGATGACGCGGTGAACCGTCGCGAGACCGACTCCCGTTCCCGGAAACTCATCCGCGCGGTGGAGGCGTTCAAAAGGCTCGAAAATTCTTTGGACGTGGGCCATGTTGAATCCCACGCCGTTGTCCCGGACATAGAAGACCGTTTCGTCGTTTTGGACAAAAGACGAAAATTCGATGCGCGGCTTCTCCTGCTTTCCCGCGAATTTCCGGGCATTGTCCAGCAGGTTGGTCATCACGATGCGCATCATGCGCTGATCCGCGTTCACGGTGACGCCGTCCTGAATCACCAGCTCCAGAGAGGCGGGCAAACTTTGCTGCTGAAGCTCGGTGCAGATCTCGCGAACCATCTCGCTTAAATCGAATTTCTGCCGGTAAAAGTCGGCTTTCATCACCCGTGAGAGGGCAAGCAGGTCGTCGATCAGCCGGTTCATCTGCTGCGTGGCGTGATGGATTCTTTCCAGGTATTTATTTCCTTCCGCATCCAGCCGGTCGGCGTAGTCTTCCATGAGAGCGTTGCTGAAACCGTCGATCGTGCGCAGCGGCGCCCGCAGATCGTGTGATACGCTGTAGCTGAAGGCCGCGAGCTCCCGGTTGACTTCCTCAAGCGCCCGGTTGGCCGCCGTGAGGTTTCGGGCGTTTTCATTGAGATCGTCCACCAGATTCAGAAGCGCCGTCTGGCTGTCGCGCAGATCACGGGTCTGATCGGCAATCTTCTCTTCCAGTTCCCAGTTGAGGCGCCGAATATCCTCTTCGGCCTGTCTGCGTTCGCTGATGTCGGTCATGATGTGGACGGCCCCCGCGAAGCGCCCTTCGTCATCCAGAATCGGGTCCACCAGGGCCTGATACCACTTTCCCGCGATGGTGGTTTCCATGGATTCACGACGCAGGGATTCCCTCGCCCGTAAAATGGGGCATTCGGGAATCGGCGCCTTCGTGCCGTGGACGACTTCCCAGCAGCTTCGGCCGGTCATGCTTTCCGCCGGGCAGGCGAAAAGGAGCAGAGCCGCTTTGTTCGAGCGCAGGATGCGGTAATTCTTGTCCATGAGCCAGAAGGCGTCCTTCGCGGCGTCGAACGTTCTCTGCCATTGCTCCTGTGCCGCGCGCATCTCCTCTTCGGTTTTTTCCTGTTTCGTGATGTCATTAAAGCTGGCGAGCAGGCACTTTTCATCCCGGACGGCGACGGGCTGCATGGAAAACAGTCCCGTCAGGATTTCCCCCGTCCTTTTGCGGAACTTCAGCTTCCGGTCCGCCACGGAACCTCCGTTCAGAATGTCCTGGAGGATGACGAGGCGGTCTTCCTCGTGGACCCACAGGCCCAGTTCCTGCGGGGTTTTTCCGCGGACTTCCGTTTCATCATATTCGGAAAGCTTCGAAAATTCCTCATTGACTTCCAGAATCTTTCCGTCGGAAAGGCTGAGCAAAATTTGCGCATAGGGCGAAAAACGAAACACCGCGGAGTACTTTTCCTCTTCGGCTTTGACTTCTTCGTGAAGCCGCTGATTGTACATGAGGGCCAGCGAAAAGGTGAGCGCGACCAGCAGGAGCTGGTATGCGACCGTGCTCAGGGCGAATGCCGTATCGGCTTGAAAAAAATCCGAATGCGCAAGAGGTGCGAAAACGGCCGCCGCCATCCGGGCCAGACTGACCGACGTAAAAAGCGCAAAAACCCAACCCGGCCACCACATCAGCCTCCTGCGGGCCTCCGGAGCGCCCCGCAGACAGAACCAGGCGCACTGCGATAAAATGATTACGAGCGCCGCCGCCAGGTTGAAGATTCGGACGTTCACGTCCGGTTCGGCAAAGGTGAAGTATACATGGATCAACAGGGCCGCCGCCAGAACGGCATCATTGAAAATCCGGCGGCCTGTTGCACCGGCAAAGCGCTGGATCGCCTCATAGGCGATCCGTACGGCGGCCAAAATCAGGGCGCCGGCCCCGAGAATCGAGACCCCGTCGGGAATGGCGCCCCGCAGAATGATCAAAACAAGCGCAGTCAGTTGAAAGGCATGATGGATGACCCAGAGATGCGTTCCGCCGATCCGCTCGCGGTTCTGCCGCCAGAGCAAAACCATGACGGTCAGGCAGACGATGTCCGTTGCGATAAAGGATAAAAGAATGGTGCGGATGTCCAGGATCATCACAGGTCTCTGCGTCGGAAAGACGGCCGGTCATCGCCGTGTTTTATTTTTTCTCCAGTTCCTCGATCCGTTTTTTGAGCTCGGCCATTTTCAGCTCCCGGCCGACAAAGACGCGGTTGAGCTCTTCGAGGCGCTCGATGGTTTCATTGAGCCGGGCCGTCCGCTCCGCGACTTTCTTTTCCAACTCCCGGTTCAATTTTTCCAGCTGCTCCATTTTGCTTTCCAGCTTCCGGATGAGCGCTTCGTTGTACTGCCTCAAGTAAACGGATTCTTCAGCCGCTTCCGCAGGCCTGCCCGCCGGCTTGGCGGTCGTTTGTTCCAGGGACTCAAAGACGCCGCGGATGACGGCCATGAACTCGTCCGGATCCGCCGGCTTGACGATAAAATGCCGGGCCCCGAGGGAGAGGGCGAACGCCCGGTCGCGTTCATCGGTATAGGTGGCGGTGTAAAAAATCAAAGGGATGGACCGAAGGCGCTCGTCCTTCATCCAGGCCCGGCAAAGCGCGAAACCGTCCATGACCGGCATCAAAATGTCGGTGATGATCAGATCCGGCGGGTTTTGTCGGGCTTTTTTCAGGGCGTCTTCGCCGTGAACGGCGGTGATTACTTCATGGCCGTGGCCCCGCAGGAGCGTTTCCAGAAGATACCGGTTTTCGTCCCGGTCGTCCGCAATCAGGATATGTTGGGTTGCCATGATTTTTCCCCCGCCTGTCCTTTACGTGTTGTCGCTGTTCTGCCATTTTTTTTCGAGTTCTTCAATCCTCTTCTTCAACTGCGTCATTTTCAGCTCCCTTCCCACAAAGACGCGGTTGGTCTCCTCGAGCTGAGCGATGGTCTTTTTCAGCTCGGCCGTCCGCTCCTGAACCTTTTGTTCGAGCTCTTCGTTGATTTGCAGCATCCGGTTCTCCGCGGCTTTGCGTTCGCTGATATCCGTGATGATCGAATGAAGAAGCGGCTTTCCCTTGACGTCGATGCGGCTGCTGAAGACCTCGACGTCGCGGATGGAGCCGTCGGCCCGGCGGTGACGGAACTGAAAGCGCGTGCGTTTCTGATTTTTGACCGTTTGCAAGGCCGTGCGGACTTCAGTCTGCGTCAGCGTGTTGATATCGAAAATTTTCATCTTTAAGAGCTGTTCGCGGGGCCACCCGTAAAATTCCTCGGCGGCGTTGTTGGCGTCGATGATGTCTCCCGTCTCCGGATCGAGAATCAATTTGACCGCCTCGTGGCGCATGAAAAGGTCGCGGAAAAGCGTCTCGCTGTCCCGGAGAGCTTCCTCGGTCTGTAAGCGCTCGGTGATGTCCATGATGTTGCCGAAGACCCGAACGATTTTTCCATCCCTCCATTCGGCTTGCCCGCTGGTGCGCACCCGGATCCGTTCGCCCGAAGCCTTGTTGAATTTGAGCTCCAGATCGTAGGGTTCGCCCGTTTCCAGCAGGCGCCGGAAGGCTGTGTCGATGACCGGGCGGTCTTCCGGAGCGTAAAAATCCATCGCTTTTTCCCGGCTGACCCGAGTGTCCGGAGAGACGCCGTAGATTGCAAAGACTTCGTGTGTCCACTGGTTCCGGCCGGTTGTCGGGTCATATTCCCAGCCGCCGATTTTGCTCAGCCTCTGTGTTTCCACAAGCAGCGCCTGCAGTTTTTTCAGGTGTTCTTCTTCCCGCCGGCGCTCGGTGATGTCACGGATGATCATGCCGGCGTTGGTCTGCCCGAAACGGTCCGTAAAGGAGGATATCGTGAGTTCCGCTGGAAATTTGACTTGGCCCTTGCGGATCAGCGTCAATTCTCCGTAAAAATTCCCCGTTCGCGTCCACTCCTCCAGCGCTGCGGCCAGACGCGGGTCTTCCCGGTCCGTAACGCCGGCGCGACCCAGGGCGATCAGCTCTTCTTCGCTGTAGCCCAGCAGACGGCAGGCGGCGGGATTGGCGGTAAGAATGCGGCCGTCGGGAGTCCCCACCAGGACTGCGTCCATGCTCGCCTCAAATATAATCTTGTAACGCGATTCGCTTTCCAAAAGAGCCGAAGCGGCTTGTGTCATCAAAAGATGGTCGGAAAGAATTTTCCCCGCCAGTACCGTGGCCAGTGGAAAAAGCAGGAGGATGGG
>Ga0209407_1001797_pt1 | contig 21637 bp, 16 predicted proteins | sample AD_JPNHG3_MetaG_FD_184410 | JGI IMG/M metagenome (GOLD analysis project Ga0209407, IMG submission 184410) | Active sludge microbial communities of municipal wastewater-treating anaerobic digesters from Japan - AD_JPNHG3_MetaG (SPAdes) (version 2) | ecosystem: Engineered > Bioreactor > Anaerobic... | reverse complement strand
CGTACTTGCGGCGCCACCGCAGCGGGCCGAAGAAGAAGGCTTTGCTGTCCTTACGGGATTACGTGGGCAAGCGGGTAGCCATGACCGACTATCCGGCCTTTCGGAAGTTGGGCTACGATTGTGGCTTGTGCCGCTGGCGAGCACCGCCCCCGATCAGTTCCTCGTAAACGCCTCCGGAGGATTCGGCATTAATGCCGTACCGGAATACGGCAACTTCATCGCGTCCATGCCGGACAGCATGGAGGTGACGGCGGGAACCCACATGAGCGTCATGGCCTCTGCGGACCTGAGCATCACCAGCGGCCGCAATCACATCGCCCGGGTAGGCGGCACGGCCGATTACAGAATCGGTGACACCTTTCTCGTCAATGCACAGGAGGCGATCCGGGCCGCCGCGGGCAATGCCAGCGCCAGACTCGAAAAGAGCGGGGACATTGCATTGGCAGGTAACGATATTTCGCTGACAGCCGAGCCCACAGGAGGTGTCGGCAGCGAGATGACTGTGCGGAGCAATACCATCTCGCTGGATTCCTTCAAGGGATACCTGCACTTGTATGTGAAGCACCTGCCGGCCGGCGGCGGAACCAGGGCGCTGACGGTTAATGACTCGGGGGAGGTGGTCACGATGGCCTCCAGCGAACGGTACAAGACCGACATACGGCAGCTTGCCCCGGAGACGGATGCGGTGCTGAGCCTGAAACCGGTGCGGTTCAAATACAGGGACAGCGGCCGGGAGGACGTGGGCCTGATCGCCGAACAGGTGGACGAGCATATCAAAGACCTCGTCATCTACGATGCCGAAGGTCGACCCGATGCCGTCAAGTATGACCGTGTCGGCGTGTACGTGCTGGAGGTGGTGAAGGAACTCAAGGCCGAGAACGACCGGTTCAGGGCGAGGCTGGATGAACTGGAAAAGCGCGTCGATACAGCCGGTGGCAGGTAAGCTGCCAACCGGCCAAATCGCAGACTGAAATCATTGGCCAGGCCGCTGAAGCGTCGCTATGATGACGCGGAATCTCTGGCAGTAATCGAGGACATGGATGCCATGAAAATCGCCACATACAATGCCAATTCGATACGCAGCCGGCTGGACGCCGTCCTCGGCTGGCTGCAAGAGACCGCCTGCGACGTCTTGTGCGTCCAGGAAACCAAAGTCCAGGACCACGAGTTCCCCATCCAGGCCTTCGTCGAGGCGGGCTATCACGTTGTCTGCCGCGGCCAGAAGAGCTACAACGGCGTCGCCACGATCAGCCGGCTGTCGATCGGTGACAGCGTCGTGATGATGGATGAAATCGACACCGAGGCCCGCTTCGTGCAGACAGTAATCGGCGGCGTGACCATCCTCAACACCTATGTGCCCCAGGGCTTCGCCCGTGAGAGCGAGCGCTTCCAATACAAACTCAAGTGGCTGGCGGCCTTGGGCGAATACCTCAAACGCAATTTCACCCCGAAAACACCTCTGGTCTGGCTGGGCGATCTCAATGCCGCGATGGACGAGCGCGACGTGTACGATCCGCAGGGGCTCTGGGGGCACGTCTGCTATTGTGCCGAGGTGCAGGAGGCAGTCCGGCAAATCCAGGCGTGGGGCTTCGAGGACGTCTTCCGCATGCACAACACGGAAGACAAGCTCTACACCTTCTGGGACTACAGGGCGCTGAGCTTCCAAAGGAACAAAGGCTGGCGGCTCGATCACATCATGGCAACCGCGCCCCTGGCGAAGAAGTGCACACGCTGCTGGATCGACAAGGCCCCGCGCGCCCTCCCCAAGGCCAGCGACCACACCTTCCTCGTCGCCGAATTCGACCTCTGATTATCACGGTGCGATAAGAAACGAAAAAGGGGTGGCCGCCGGAGGTAGGGACCACCCCTTAGTCTCTTTCTGTCTTACTGCGTCTACTGAGCGGCCGGTGCGTTGGGATCGGTGACCACCGTATCCGCGGCAGCGGTCTCGACCGGCTTGTCTTCGAGCAGGTCGGCCAAAGGCTTTGTCAGATCGCCAGCCTTCCACGAGCCGATCTCATAGACCCAGCCGGTATGGCGACTGCGAAACTGCTGCGCCTGGTCCCGCGCCAGGAGTTTGGCCTCCTTGGCCTTCAGCTCCTCATCCGTCTCGGAGCCGTCTCGCTTGACCGTGACCGGCTCGGTGTCGGTGAACTCCGCGTCGGCGGTAACGAACGTCTTGTCGTCCTTTTTGGCGATCTTAAAGGTGTAGACCGTCGAATCCTTGAGACGCGCGACGTACGTCGTGTCGAAGTTCAGGTCACTGGCCTTGGCGGCGGATTGAACATCGGTAAACTGCAAGCTCGACAGGGCGCTGAAGACCTGGCGATACGTGCTGCCCTTCCACTTCTTGCCGTCGGGCATGCCGCCGGCCAGAAGGATCTCCTCACTGCCTGGTTCCTGCTCGAGGGTGTATGAACCGTCGGCCGTCGTCACGGTCACGCTCTGGATCTTTTCGCGTTCGACACTGGTGAGGCGTTTGTCGATATAGTCCAGGCTCGACATACGCGGCCATGGGGCGTTCTCGATGAGGTAGACGTCGTTGCTGGCCAGCAGCCGGACATAGACCCGCTGATTGTCGGGGTCGGTCTCGCTGATCACGATGCCGCCGAAGCGCTCGATGGGCTTGGCATCCTTATCGAGGAACTTGACAATGTAGCGCGCCTTCTCTTCGGTGACGCCCAGATCCGCGTGGTTCTGCGGATCGCTCGTGACCAGCTCCAGCGTCCTGATGTCGAGGATCTCGGCGACGAGGCCGTTGATCTCATTGATGAGTGCGGGGTAATTCTCCTTGTTGGTCACCACGAATCCGCTGCCGGAGCGCGTGATCTTCGTCTCCTCGTCCTTGCTGACGAGGACCACCGTGGCGATTTTGCTCGTATCCAAACCCTGGACGAGATTCACATTGCGGCCGGAGAATGACGGCGCGCGCTTGCCCATCTGCGAGGTCAGAACCGCAAGCACCGCCATGACCGCTGCCACCACACCCAGAATCGTCAGTTTCCGATTGCTCATTCTATGACTCCCGGTAAGTCCTTATTGCTCAAGCGTCACTGGCATGACTGATGTAATGCCGTTTCATCATACTGCGGCGAACTCCCAGTGCGACGGCGATCAGCAGAATAATCGCCGGGCCCGGCAGCGTGCACAGATTGCGGAGCTTCACGCCCAGGCTCTCGATGCGTACGCGTTTTTCGCTCTTGACCAGGCGCAACTGCCGCTCCAGTTCGCGGATCTTCGCTTCGACCTCCATCTTCTCGTTGAGAATCTTCGTCTCGACGATCTTGCCTTCTTCAGCCCTGGCCGACGAAAGAATCTCGCTGAGCTTCTGCTGGAAGCCGGTGATCTCGGCCTGTATCTTGGCCTCCTCGCCGGCGGTCTGCTCTTCGGCCTTGCGCTCGATCTCGTCGACGACCGTGAACGGGCGCTTGAAGTTGCCGCGGGACCGAATCGCTATCAGGTTGCTGGAGCCGCTGAGATCCTCGATGGCGTTGAGCATGAGGGAGGCATTGTCGTCAACGACAGCGGTGCCGAAGAACGTGTCCCGGTAGGCCACGATATCACTGATGAAGTCCACGTCGGAAAACACGATGACCGCACAGTCCTCAGTGGACTCTGTCAGGCCCGTAATGGTCTTCATCTTCTTTCCTTCTTTTTCGGCGTCGTCATCGTCGCTGTCGTCTTCGTCATCGTCGTCCGCCGATTCGTCCTCGACCTGGATGCCGTTGGGGAAGGCCGACTTCAGCTTGCCGGTCACCAGGTAGCCCATGTTCACCGGCACGGTGCCCTCCGTGAATTTCTGCAGAAAAGCGGCATGATCCGGAAAGCTGAGTTCATAGGGGCTGGAGACCTTCCAGGAATTACCCTTGTCGGTCGTCATCAGCAGCGGCGTAAGCGTCGGCAGCGTTTCACCCTCGCCTGCCTCGATCTTCTTCAGCACGCCGGGGAACATCATGTTAACCTTGTTCAGATCGGCGGTCATGGCCGTGTCCTGATTGAAGCACTGCTCCTGCCTGAGCAGAGACAGGATGCCGATGATCTTCTGGGGCCGCTCGTTGGGACGCAAAGAACCCGTCACCGCCAGACCGCGGTCGCCGGCGAACGTGTTGGCAGGCATCTCGAGGCCCCAGGCCTTCAGCAGTTGGGGCAGGTTCGAGCTGAACTCGGACATGCGGCCCATCTGCATGGCCATCGGGTCGGGACGGTCTGCGACACAGTGCGGATCGACGCAGACAATCGTGCGGCCGCCCTTGAGCACGAATTGATCGATGGCAAACTGCGTTTTCTCGGAGAGCTCTTTCGGATGAATAACCAGCAGGATGTCGACGTCCTTGATTTCGTCAACGTCGTTTTCGAGCTGTGTAACCTCGTAGCTCTGCCTGAGGTGCTTGACCAGACCCCACTGCGGCCTCGGCTGGCGGCCCTGTGCGGCCATCATCTGGGCCATGTACCCCGTATCGCCCATCAATGACAGCGAACTGATAATGCCGATCCGCGTCTTCTGACGCCTCACCGCCGAATCGATAAGATAGCTGATGTCATATTCCACGAAGTTCTGGCGGTCCGGCGAGAAGAAATCGATGGTCTTCTCGACGCCGAACTGCGTCTGGCAGACCATGCCGAAAAAGAAGTTCTCCTCTTCGTTGATGGCGAACCGCTTGAGGCCGTATCGAATCGCATCCATTTCCTCATCGGAGTACGGCCGCGGATCGATCACTTCGAGTTGCATCTTGCCGTTGGCCGCCCTGACATACTCGTCCAGCAGCGACTTGACGAAGATGTAGTAGTTGTTGAAGAAGCGAATCTGGTCCGGACCCTTCATCGCCGCCGTCTTGGTGTAGTACAGCTTGATCCTGATCGGCTGGTTGAGTCCTTGCAGAATGGCCTTCGTCCCGTCGGAAAGCGTATACAGCTTCTGATCGGTGATATCCACCCGAAGCGACCGGCCTACATTCTGCGTGATGCTGATCGCCGAGACCGCAATGACGGCGATAAAAAGAACCGCAATGATTGCACGCGTCAGTCTGCCCATTAGCTTGCCTTCCTTTCATCCAGAATGATGGTGCTGGCGCTTATCCAGCCAACAATAAGGATTACGAAGTATGCCAGGTTCTTGAACTCGACGATCCCCTTGAGCATCGAGTCGAAGTGGGTCTGGTAGCAAAGGCCCTCGACAACATCGAGCAGCCCGGCCGGCAAAACCGACGACAGGTAATTCAGAGTCGTCGGCATACCCGCCAACAGCAGCGCCAGGCAGGTCACCACGGAGAGAATCACGCTGATGACCTGGTTCTTCGACACGGCCGAGAAGAACGACCCGATCGCCAGAAACATCCCCGCAATCAGCAGGCTGCCGACATAGCCGGCGATAATCAGTCCCTCGTCCGGATCGCCCAGGTACACGACCGTCCAGGCAACCGGAAACGTAAGCGCAAGCGCGATGGCCAGAAACGTCCAGGCCGCAAGAAACTTGCCGATGACCGCCTGCGGCACCGTGATGGGCAGCGTAAACAGCAGTTCGATCGATCCGCTCTTACGCTCTTCGGCCCACAGCCGCATGGCCGCCGCAGGCGCCATGAAGGCCACAAACAGGGGAAGGTTCCGGAAGAAGATGGCCATGTCCGCCTGGCGAAACTCATAGAACCCGTCCTTGAACGTCCACCAGCCGGCGACAAAGAGGAAAATGACCAGATACACGTACGCCACCGGCGTGGCGAAATAGCCCTTCAGTTCGCGTTTGTAAACCGCCAAAAAGCCATTCATAGTGTAGACTCCTGCACTGTCATGAAACCGAAGCCGCCAGTATCAGGCGATCTTCTTCGTCGACGTGATCTTGCGGAACACCTCATCCAACGGACAATGGTACTGCTCTTTCAGCGCCTTCGGCGTGGAATCGACAAGGATCTGCCCCCGCGCGATGATGACCGCGCGATTGCACACGATCTCGACCTCTTCAAGGATGTGGGTCGAAACAATGATGCACTTGTCTTTGGCCATTTCGTTGATAAGCAGCCGCACCTCGTGTTTCTGATTCGGATCGAGCCCATCGGTCGGTTCGTCGAGGATCAGCACCTGCGGATCATGGATCAGCGCCTGCGCCAGACCGACGCGGCGCTTGTAACCCTTGGACAGCGTATCGATGGTCTGGTGATACACCGAGTCGATGGAGCACAGCGGCACGATGCGATCCAGCGCCCTTCTCCTGGCGGCGCCCCTGATCTGCCGCGCGTCGCAGACGAAGTTGAGGAACCCCCCCACCGTCATTTCGGCATAGGCCGGGGCGTTCTCGGCGAGGTAGCCGATGGACTTGCGAACACCGATGGGGTCTTTCAGGATGTCATGGCCGCAGACCTCGGCCGTGCCGCTGTCCGGCGTCAGGAAACAGGCCAGCATCTTCATCGCCGTACTCTTGCCCGCCCCGTTTGGCCCCAGGAACCCCAGGACGTCGCCCTTGGCGGCCTCGAAAGAAATGTCGTCGACTGCCACAATCGGCCCGAACGTACGCCGCAAATGTTTGACACTGATCATAAACCGTCTCCCATTATTGGATTAGGACGCATACCGCGGGGGACGCGGCATGACGCTCATTTACGTCCGATTCTACTTGTTAGTTCGAACGTTTTAACGATTTCGATATCCTTGTCAAGCCCCCCGCCCCGCCGAACTCGGCCGCTATCGACCTCGAAAACAGCGTTTTGCGCTGTCTGCCGACCTGATTCACCCCGCCGCGATTACTTCGTTACTTCACCGAAAATGGTGATTGAAATCGAGACCTCAGCAGGCGAATTCATATTCGTTCAGGCACGATCTTGCCGCCACTGACAGGGCATCTTCCGGCCTGAACGGCGGCAACCCCCAGGCGATCAAATCCGCATTGGCAACATTCGGGCAGTTGGCAAAGCCCGGCGGAAACATGACCGCGAACGTCGTCTTGCTTGAGCCATTCAGCCCTGCCGCAACATGAACCGTTCTGACTTTCACAGAATTCTTCATGACCGCCGAATTGGATATCAATACTGGGGAACTAGGATTCGAACCTAGACTAAATGATCCAGAGTCATTTGTGCTGCCGTTACACTATTCCCCAGTGATTTTCATCCTCTAATACTCGGCCGCAAAGCCGGATATCTTTACTTTTGACACCTCCCGGCCGTTCGCAAGACGAAGACTATAGCCCCAAATGCACGCCCTGTCCAGCCCCTTTCGACAAAAAAACCAGCAGCGGCTCGCCAGCCGGTCAACCAGTCCCTCTGTCATGCAGGGAACCTCCGCACAGACGCTGAACGTTACAACAATTTACTTGAAAGAGGCACTGCCGCTCGTATAATCCGCTCCGTTGGCATTCGCTGCATTGATCGAGACACTGCGAAGAGACCACACACGCGAACCGCCTGCTCCTTTCAGAGGGCCCTCGCCCTGGGCGGTATGAGCCGACCTAGTAATGCAACTGCTTGCAAGGACGCAGTCTGTAAATATGCGCAAGGGCGAACGGACCAGGGAAGGATAACGGAGATACAGATGGACAAAAAAGTGAAAAGCCTTGTCGTCGACGATGATCCTGCGTCCACCCTGCTGCTGAAACTCCACCTCGAAGAGTACGGCCCGTGCCAGACGACAGACAACGGCGACCTGGCTGTGCACGCCTACCGCAGCGGCCTGGATCTGGGTGACCCTTACGACCTCGTCTGCCTGGACATCAACATGCCACAGGTCTCCGGCCACGAAGTGCTCCAGCGCATCCGGCAGGCGGAAAAAGAGTACGGCGTCCCGCCCGAAAAGAGGCCCAAGGTCATCATGGTCACCGCAATGGGTGACGTACAGAATATCACCGCCGCCCACCGATCGGGCTGTGACGGCTACATCATCAAGCCCATCGTCAAGGATAACCTCGAGAAGGAACTCCGGCGACTCGGCATACTCCCTCCCGGGTCCGACTGAAACATCCATTGGGATGGCATTGTTCCGCGGATTTGTAAGGTTCAGCCTTGGTTTGCTTGCGCCTCATTCACGATGCAGGCCATCCAGACCACCCTCATCCAGAGTTTGGCCAACTTTACTCCCCCGCAGTTTCAGACTCATGCTTGCACATTTTATGGGGTTTACAGTGCACCCGCGGCGGTTCTTGGCAATTTGCCGGCTCCAGGCAACGTCTGAATCTACTCAGGCAGGGATAATGCCGCCGGGGGGCCCTGCTGTCTATTTGGAGCGAAAACGTGATATTAGAGCGATTTACAATCCTGCTCACCGTGTGCGCAGCCGCATATGCCTCGACCGCAGCAGCCGCCGATCCCGTCAAGCCCTTCGAAAAAGGCCCGGTCGGGCCGGCAGCCAGCGAGATAGACAGGCTCGTCTTCGCCAGACTCGACGCCCTGGGTATCCCGCCCGCCAATCTGTCCTCCGACGCAGTCTTCGTCCGTCGGGCTTACCTGGACATCATCGGCACGCTGCCCACCGCCGGCGAGGCAAGGGCATTCCTCGCCGACAAGGCCGCCAACAAGCGAGCCGTCCTGATCGACCAACTGCTCCAACGGCAAGAGTTTGTCGACTACTGGGCGATGAAATGGGGCGACGTGCTTCGGGTCAAGGCCGAGTTCCCGATCAATCTCTGGCCCAACGCAGTCCAGGCGTACGACCGCTGGATCCGCACCAGCATCCGCGACAACATGCCCTACGACCAGTTCGTCCGCCAGATGCTCACCTCCAACGGCAGCAACTTCCGCGTCGGGCCGGTCAATTTCTACCGTGCCGTCCAGAGCCGGGAACCGACGGCGCTTGCCGCCACCGTTGCACTGACATTCATGGGCGAGCGGGCCGACAACTGGCCCAGTGAGAAACTCGACGGCATGGCGGCCTTCTTCTCCCGAATCGATTTCAAGGCCAGCGGCGAATGGAAGGAAGAAATCGTCCGCTTCGACCCCGACAAGGCCGCCGGAGATGGCAGCACCGCCCCACTGGTCGGCATTTTCCCGGATGGCGCCCGCGCCAGCCTGACCGCTGACCTCGATCCGAGGGAGGTCTTTGCCGATTGGCTCATCGACCCGAAAAACCCCTGGTTCACACGAAACATCGTCAACCGTATCTGGGCATGGCTCCTGGGCCGGGGCATCATCCACGAGCCGGACGACATCCGGCCCGACAATCCGCCATCCAATCCGGAACTGCTGGCCTACCTCGAAAAAGAACTGATCGCGGCCAAGTACGACCTCAGACACCTGTACCGGATTATCCTCAATTCGCAGACGTATCAGCTTTCCGCCATCCCCGCCAGCGACAAGCCGCAAGCCGAGGTCAATTTTGTACATTATCCGCTGCGCCGGCTGGAGGCGGAGATCCTGATTGACGCCCTCAACCAGATTACCGGCACCACGGAAAAATACTCCAGCGCCGTCCCGGAACCGTTCACCTTCATCCCCGAAGAACAGCGCTCAATCGAATTGGCCGATGGCAGCATCACCAGCTCATTTCTGGAGATGTTCGGCCGCAGCTCGCGTGACACGGGCCTCGTTGGCGAACGCAACAACAGCCCCTCGGCCGCCCAGCGGCTCCATCTGCTCAACTCCAGCCACATCCAGAAAAAAATCGAACAGGGGCCGGTCGTGCGCGCCTGGTCGAAGTCCAAGAGGGCCGTCAACGCGGTGATAGACGAGATTTACCTGACCGTCCTGTCGCGATTTCCCACGGATGAAGAACGAAAAACGGCCCAAGCCTACGCCAAGTCGGTCAGTCGGCGCGAGGCCGTAATCGATCTGACATGGGCGCTGATCAACAGTGCCGAATTCCTCTATCGACACTGATGCCGCCGTACAGAGGGCAAGCTTTGAGGGCAAGAATATGACCACGCCAACCAAGGGACCGAATCGGGCCGACCCGAACACCATGACACGCCGCCAGGCCATGCGTCTGGGCCTCTGCACAACGGCGGGACTGCTCCTGGCCGACCGACTCAATCCCCCCGCCGCCGCGGCGTCCGCCCCGGCAAGAGCCAAAGCAGTGATCCAGATATGGCTGTGGGGCGGCCCGGCTCACACTGATACGTTCGACCCCAAGCCGGAGGCCGGCAGCGACTACACCGGCCCGTTCGTCAACACGATTGAAACCAACGTACCGGGAATCCGCATCGGCGAGCTGCTGCCCCAACTGGCCAAACAGGCCGACAAGTACTCCATCATCCGCAGCATGACCCACGGCGACAACGGACACGAAACCGCCGCCTACAAGGTCCAGACCGGCCGCAACCCCGGCGACGGACAGGTCTACCCCAACGTGGGCGCGGTGGTTTCGCTCTTCAAGGGTTACGACGCCGGCTACCAGGGCCTCATCCCGCCGTACATCGTGCTGACCACCCCGCAGGGGCGCTTCTCCGAGGCCGGCTTCCTGGGGTCCCGCTACAAACCGTTCGCCACCGGCGGCGACCCGGCACGAACGCCATTCGTCGTCGAAGGCGTAGTCGCACAGGGCATCTCCGAAAAGCGGCAGATGGCCCGCCGCGACCTGCTCGGACAGCTCAACACCTTGGGCGCCGTCCTCAAGAATAACCCCGAACTGACCGCCCTGAGCCAGGCGGAGAAGCAGGCCTACGATCTCATCCTCGGTGACGCGGGCAAGGTCTTCGATTGCTCCGACGAAGATGACGCATTGCGCGACAGATACGGCAGGAACACCTTCGGCCAGTCCTGTCTCGTGGCTCGCCGCCTGATCGAACGCGGCGTGCCCTATGTCACCATCAATTACAGAGGCTGGGACACACACAAGGCGCACTTCACCACGATGCGCCAGAAACTGCCCGAGATGGACAAGGGCATGGCGACGCTCCTGCAGGACCTCACTGACCGCGGCCTGCTCGACAGCACCATCGTCTGGTGGAGCGGCGAATTCGGCCGCACACCCAAGGTCCAGTGGGAAGCACCATGGAACGGCGGCCGCCATCACTTCGGCAAGGCCTTCTGTGCGGTGGTTGCCGGCGGCGGCTTCAAGGGCGGCCAGGTCGTCGGCTCCACCAACGCAACCGGCGAAGAAGTCAAGGACCGACCCGTCTACCCCGTCGACCTCATCGGCAGCATATATGAACTCTTGGGCATCCATACCAACGCGACACTCCCGCACCCGCAGGGCCTGGCGATCAAGGTCCTGCCGGACGGCGACAGCGTTACCTCCGGCGGTCGACTCAGAGAAATCATGTAACGCATGGAGAACACCATGATTAGAGGATGGCGGATTGCATGCTTTGCGGCCGTGCTGGCCGCAAGCCCCGCGGCATGGGCGCAGCGAAACCCCGAAATCGCCTACATCTATCCCGCCGGCGGACAGCAGGGTACGACAATCGAGGTCGCTCTTGCGGGACGCTACCTCGACGGCGTAACAGGCGCGGTCGTCTCCGGCGGCGTCGAGGCCAGCCTCGTGGAACACGTCAAGCCCCTGAGCGGCAAGGAAATCAACCTCTTGCGTGACCGCCTCAAGGAACTCCAGGCGCTCGTCGATCCCAAGAAGAATGCTCAGAAGAATGCCGCAGACGATGACAAACCCGCCGTGGATACCGAAATCGACCGCGCAGCCATCGAGAAAGAAATAGCCGAGATCCAGCGAAAGCTCGCCAATCCGAAGAACCGCAACCGCGACAACCCGCAATTGGCCGAGGACCTCAGATTGCGAATCCAACTTGCCGCCGACGCCGTACCCGGCCGCCGCGAACTGCGGGTGAGAACCGCCGCCGGCCTTTCGAACCCCGTCGTTTTCCACGTGGGCAAGCTGCCGGAATGGAATGAAAAGGAGCCTAACGAGAAATTGGATACCGAGGTCCTGCCCGCCCTTCCGCTCGTCATCAACGGCCGGATCATGCCCGGCGACGTTGATCGATTCAAGCTGCGCCTGGCGAAGGGCATGCGCCTGGTCGTCCGTGCCGGCGCCCGCGAAATGATCCCGTACCTCGCCGACGGCGTGCCCGGCTGGTTCCAGGCCACTCTCGGCCTCTACGGCCCCGACGGCAGGGAAGTTGCCTATGCCGATGACTACACTTTCCACCCAGACCCCGTGATCTTGTGCGAAGTCCCCGCCGACGGCGAATACGTCCTGGAGATCAAGGACGCGATCTACCGCGGGCGTGAGGATTTCGTCTATCGCATCACGGCGGGCGAACTGCCGTTCGTGACAAGCATCTTCCCGTTAGGCGGCCCGGCCGGCGAAGAAACAACCGTCGAACTGAAAGGCTGGAACCTGCCCCAGGACAAACTGACCATCACTGCGAAAGACGACGCCGGCCCAACGATCCCTGTCTCCGTCGGCCAAGCCCCGGCGGTGTCCAACACGCTGCCGTTTGCCGTGGGCGTACTTGCCGAAGATCGCGAGCAGGAGCCAAACGGCCAGCCCGCCGACGCATGTAAGGTAACGCTGCCCATCATCATGAACGGCCGCATTGACAGGCCCGGCGACTGCGACGTCTTCTGTTTCGAAGGCAAGGCGGGCCAGGCCGTCGTTGCCGAGGTATATGCCCGCAGGCTCGAATCGCCGCTGGACAGCATCCTCAAATTGACCGATGCCCAAGGCCGCAAGCTCGCAGCCAACGATGACCACGAAGACAAAGGCGCCGGCCTCATCACGCACCATGCCGACTCCTACATCGCCGCCACCTTGCCCAGCGACGGAACATACTACCTCCATCTGTCCGACGCCCAGCGCAACGGCGGCCCCGATTACGGCTACCGCCTCCGCATCAGCCCGCCCCGGCCCGATTTCGAGTTGCGCGTCGTGCCGTCCACCGTCAATGTGCGTGCCGGGTCCAGTGCCGCCGTCACCGTCCACGCCCTGCGAAGGGACGGCTTCACGGGCGACATCACGGTTGTCCTCAAGGACGCACCCAAGGGGTTCACATTAAGCGGCGGCGAGATCGCGGCCGACAAGAACGAAGTGAAGATGTCCTTGAAATCCCCCCCGGGCGGAATGAAAGAACCCGTAACCCTGACCTTCGAAGGCAAGGCCACGATTGACGGCCGCCAGGTCACACGCCGCGCCCTGCCCGCCGACAACAAAATGCAGGCCTTTTACTACTCGCACCTGGTCTGCGCCGAGGACTTCAAGGTCACCGTAATCGGCCGCGCCGCGCAGGCAAAGAAGCCCGCCGCAAACGCCAACAAACCGGCCTCCAAACCCGCAGCCCAGACTGCCGCCGCCAAACCTGCCGCCGGCGCAGCCATGACGCAGACCGCCGCAAAACCCATGCCGCGGGCAGCCCCCGCCGCAAACATTGCCCCGCCCCAAACGGCCAAGAAGCCTGTCAAGAAACAATAGAGGACGACCCCCGCGCGTTAGTCCGCAGGCGAGGATGCCTGAAACTCGTCCGCAGGCAGGCCGCCGTGTCAGTGAACACGTTCGCCCCTGCCACATCTGCATAGCCCGCCATCCCCAGAGCCCCATAGTGTGTCGTTGTCCCGCAAATCAGCCGATATTAAATGGCTGTCTTGCTCGAAGGTCACCTAAAAGGTAGAATAGCAAGTGAACAGGACCTGTTTGGCGCAAAATGAATTTCGTTCTGTGCTGATGACAAAACGACTCCTGACAACCGCAGTAATCGTTCTGGCCGCGGCGCTGGCGGGCTGTGTCTCCCTGCCGCCGGCACACATGACGGCCCCAATCGAAAGCGGGGAGTTGTCCGATCACGTATACTTCCTTGCACAGCCCGGCCTGCGGGGACGCAAAGCAGGTTCGCGGCAATCGAAAACGGTTCGAACCTTCCTTGCCGAGCGATTCAGCGAGTACGGCCTGGTACCCTGGCCGGGCGAGGAAAGCTTCGAGCTGGATTTCGGCCGGGGCGTTAACATGCTGGGCGTGCTGCGCGGCGCCGACCCGAACCTCGCCGACGAGATCGTCATCCTGGCAGCCCACTACGATCATATAGGCCGAACTGAGGACGGCCTCTGCCCTGGGGCCTGTGACAATGCCGCCGCCGTGGCCATACTGCTGGAAATCGCCGAGCACCTGGCCTTAACCGAAACACGCCTCAAACGCTCCATCTGTTTTGCCGCCTTTGACGCCGAGGAGCGCATGGCTATGGGCTCGTTTGCCTTCACGCTGCGCGACAGTTTCAAGAACGCCAGAATCGCCGGGGTGATCAACATGGACCTGCTCGGCAGGGACTTCCTCGACGTGGTGGACAACTCCCTGTTCGTCATGGGCGCAGAAGACTACCCGCAACTGCAAACGCAGATTGTACAAAAAGGCACACAACTCGGCCTGAAGATGCTGCCCGTGGCCCCGGAAATTGCCGGCCCGACCGGCGATCACGCCGCATTTCAGACACTGGGCTTCCCGGTGATCTTCTTCTCCTGCGGCTACTATTCCGACTACCACCTGCCCGGCGACACACCCGAAAAACTGGACTACACGGCGATTGAGAACACCGCACATCTTGTGCTGGACACGCTGCGGGCGCTGGCCGACGACGACATCGGGCCCTTCGAACCGGACCATCGCCATGATGCCCAGTTGGAGGCGTTGGTGGCCGTGTCTCATCGCGTCATCGCGAATTTTCGCGACATAGGCATCAACGCCGAAGAAGCCGCCGAACTGGTCAAACTCGTCGCCGAGGCCAAACGCATGATCGCCGACCCCGACTGCCATCCGAGGGATCAGCGGTGGCTGAGCCTCAGAATCGTCCGCGCGCTCAAGCCCGCCGTCAAGGCCCGCTGCAAGTTCTACAAAGACGCCCGCATCATTACCGCCTGGGAACAGACCGTCTACGCCAACCACCAGCACTTCCTCCTCGAAAGCTACCGCAGCCTGGTAGAGGAAATCATTACACACCCGCCGGGGCCGTTTAGCCGTATAGACTTCAAGTGTCATACCCGCGAAGTCTCCGATAGTGACGCCGTATTCACTTGCACGCCGCAAGGACTCTGCCGGCTCGATGTGCTCGTATGTGAACTCGATTTCATTCTCGAAAAGAAGGGAATCCTGCTGCCGTCGGTGAACTTTGAAGCACGGGCCTCATGGCGGCCTCTCTGCTTCGGAGGCACACGTGCTGAAGCGATCGATTATTGCCTTCTGCAGTGGCGCAAACACGCCGACGAGCCTGCCTGGTCCCAATCGTGGACGAGGATTCTAAGAAAGATCAGCGGCGACGATCCTTGCACCCTGTACGCCGGCAGGCTGGGGCCGCAATCGGACGACCGGAACGAAACAGCCTGGCTGACAGGTCTCAGCCGGCATGAGCATCCGCAGCTTGCCGCCGAGGCGACCCTCGCCTCAGGCACAGATGCAATGTGCCGGCTCATCACGGACCCCAACATGCCCGCAGACCGCCGCAGCGCCGCCATCGACATCATCGCCGGACAGGCAGGCGGCGAGGTCGAAAAGGACCTGCTCCTTGTGCTGGCTGAAGTAGTAAACGACGGCACATCTGTCGATGCCAGAAGGTACTGGCCGCGCGCAGGGCACGCCGACTACCCCTTTGCCGGCCATCCGGTGTTTGCCAGCCTGAAAGAGGGCGAGACAGAGGATGGCCTGGCCGCCTTCACGGCGCACGGCGAGATAAAGACCGTCGGCCAGCTTGCCCGACACACGCTCAAACAGCTCACGCAGCAGGACTTCGGCGCCGACCATAACGCATGGCGGCAATGGATCAGCAGCCATGCCGAAAAAAAGCCGAAGGCCGCCCCGCCTCCGTTCCATTTCTCGACCGCCGACCTGGACAAGGCCGACAAGTCGGACTGACCCTGCCCCCGAATCCGCCGTCCTACCGCCTCTTGTACTTGCCCATAAGCTGGCCCTGGGCGAGAATGTGCCCCTTCATCGCCTTCTCGACTTCGGGCTTCGTGGCCCCGGGCTCCAGGTCAAGCATCGTATCCAGCGCGTACACCTTAAAGTAGTAGCGATGTGTACCGCTGGGCGGGGCCGGTCCGCCATAGCCCAGGCGATGAAAATCCGTCATACCGTGAACGCCCCCGTTCTCCAGGGTCTCGTACGGCGGCACGTCCTCCGGCAGCGACGTCGTCTCCGGCGGCATGTTGTAGATCACCCAGTGCACCCACGCCCCCCGCGGGGCATCCGGATCGTCGCTGATCAGCGCGATACTCTTCGTGCCCTCAGGCACGCCCGACCATTCCAATGGCGGCGAAATATCCGCCCCGTCTGCCGTGTAGTCCGCCGGGATCATCTGCCCCTCGGCAAACGCCGGACTCGTCACCTGAATCGTTGTTTGCACAGCCATAGGCCAACCTCCATCTGTACCTTTCGTCAACAGCCCCACCGGCCACCCCATCGATCCAAACTTCTCTGCCGTCATTATTTATCGACCAGACCCGCCTACGGCAATACCGTCAGAGCCGCTAATCCGGTCAACACCTTCGGCCAAAGCAGCGCCGCCTGCACCAATGTCGCCTCGCTGCCCGCCACTGTCCCAGGTTGTGCAAGGCTCATAACCGTAATGAATAGTCCGGTACCCACGGCCATGGCCGATGCCGGCCGGCCTCGCCGTTTAAAAGAGAAACCATCGTCGGTTAGTCGATATACCACCCCCCTCCCCCCCCGCCAACAAAAAAAGCAAGTTTTTCATCAAAAAGGGGCTTGCATCATACGACAATACGCGTATACTCTTGCAGACCAATGCGGGCGTAGCTCAGTGGTAGAGCGTCACGTTGCCAACGTGAATGTCGTGAGTTCAAATCTCATCGCCCGCTGTATTCGTGGTGTACGGTCGGCAGCAAGTCCTGCCCCGCGGCACGGAAAGTGCCTGGGCCGTACAGGGCCGAAACTGAATAGAAACTCGTATATAGCTTATGCGAGGTACCGGCTAAGTAGATAGCCTGGCGCTGGTCGCATAAGTGATGGGAGCCCGAAAATGGGCTTAGGAAGTAACAGACAGCAGGCTGCGGGAAAACGGCTTCCCACGGCCTTTTTTTGTTCCCGCCTGAGGCGGCTTGCGAAAAGGAGTTGAGAACATGGCAACCGACAAAGAAAAACAAGACATCCAGGCAGAAGAACCCGAGGCAGTCGCCGCCGACCAGGCAGCCCCTCAGGCCGAAGAAGCGGATGAAGAAAAAAAGCGGAAGATGCACGAAAAGAACACCGTCACCGTCGAGGATTCCGGCCCGTGCAAGAAGAAAATCACCATCGAAATACCTGAGGAAACCATCAAGGAATCCCTGAATGAGCAGTATCAGGACCTCCGCAGAGAGGCAGTGATACCGGGCTTTCGCAAAGGCCGCGCGCCTCTGCGCCTCATCGAGAAGCGCTTCGGCAGCGAAATCGGTCTGCAAGTCAAGCTCAAGCTCATGGCCGATGCCGCCGACGCCGCCATCAAGGCCAACGAACTCGATGTCCTCGGCGACCCCGACATCGACCACGAGAAGGTCGAACTGCCCGAAAGCGGCCCCATGAAATTCGACTTCGAAGTCGAGGTCCGGCCGCAATTCGACCTGCCGAAACTCGAAGGCATCCCCGTCGAAAAGCCCGTCGTTGACATCACCGACGAAGACATCGACGAGGAACTGCTCGCCATGCGCAAACGCGCCGGCGTCTGGACGCCCAAGGAAGACGGCAAGGTCGAGGGCGGCGATCAGGTCGTCGCCGACGTCGTCCTGACGGTCGAAGGCGTCGAGGAAAAACAAAAGATCGACAACGCTGAAATCTTCGTGCAGGACCCCGGCTTCGTCGGTGCCGTCCCCGTCGAAGGACTCAGCACGCTGCTCAAAGGCGCAAAGGCCGGCGACCGCAAAGAGACATCCGTCGACGTTCCCAAGACGTACTTCAACGAGCAGTATCGCGGCAAGAAGGTCGATGTCGCCATCGAAATCAAGGACGTCAAGCAGCTCGTGCCCGCCGAAATCAACGAGGAATTCCTGCGGCGCTACGGCGCCGAAACCGAAGACGAACTCCGCGAAAGCATGATGCAGATTCGCCGCAGCTACGCCGAACGGCAGGCCCGGGCCTCAATGGCCGACCAGGTCTACAAGTACCTCCTCGAAAACACCAGGCTGGACCTCCCCGAGACCATCGTCGCCGACCAGTCCACCCACATCCTGCAGCGCCGATACACAAGCCTGCTCATGCGCGGCCTGCCCCGCGAGCAGATCGAACAGCAGATGCAGCAGCTCCGCGCCAGCAGCGACGAAGAGGCCAAGGAGCAGCTCAGGCTCTTCTTCATCATGGATAAGGTCGCCGAGCAGCTTGGTATCACCGCCACCGAGGAAGAGATCAACGGCCACATCGCCGAGATCGCCGCACAGCGCAACCGCCGGCCGGACAAGGTTCGCGAAGAACTCGCCCGTGACGGCTCGCTTGCACAGTTCGCCCTCCAGGTCCGCGAGCACAAGTGCGTCGAAAAGATCCTCGAAACCGCACAGATCAAGGACGTAAAACCCAACAAAAAGGAAAAGCCCAAAAAGGAAAAGCCAAAGACAAAGGCCAAGGCTGCAAAGGCGGAATCGGCAGAACCCGCCGAAGAGCCGGCCGTAGCGGAAGAATCGGAAACCAAGGCGGCCAGAAAGACCGCCGCCGCCCGGAGAACGCGAAAAAAGGACGCTGAATAGCACGGGCCCCACGCGGATTAAGACAGAAGAAACCGCCTGAAATGCCCGATATAGATAGACACGTTGCGCGTGCGCTTTGAAGACCGCCGCCAACGCCTGATAATTCGCACGCTGTCAGTATTGTTCGAGGAAAGACCTGATGCTTTACAGACATTTCAGTAGCCGCTCCGAAGAACCCGACGACGCAATGCGCCCCCATCTCCAGGTAGTCACCTACCAGCGAACACGCGAGATGACGCTGGACGACATGCTCCTGGAAAACCGCATCGTCTTCCTGATCGGCGAAATCTCCTACCGCGTCGCCACCGAGGTCATCATGAAGCTGCTCTACCTCGACAACCTCAAACGCGGCGTCGAGATCAGCCTCTACATCAATTCCCCCGGCGGCAGCGTCGACGACACCATGGCCATCTATGACACCATGCAGTTCATCGGCTCGCCCGTCGCGACCTATTGTATCGGACGCGCACAGTCCGGCGCAGCCGTCATTCTCGCCGCCGGCGCAAAGGGCAGACGCCACGCCCTGCCCCACGCCAAGGTCATGCTCCACCAGCCCTGGGGCGGCGTCACGGGCCAGGCCGCCGATATACAGATACAGGCCGAGGAAATCCTCAAGGCAAAGAAGATGATCAACGAGATCCTCGCCAAACACACCGGGGCCGACATGGAAAAACTCCAGAAAGAAACCGAACGCGACAAGTACCTCACCGCCGAAGAAGCACTCAAGTACGGCCTCATCGACGACGTCCTCCACGAAACGGAAGACGCCAAGAAGAAAAAAGAGAAATAGCCGCACGCGGATACTGAATGCGAGGAAAAATAATGGCAGTCAATCAACACCTTGTGCCCATAGTCATCGAAAAAACCGGCCGCGGCGAACGCGCCTACGACATCTACTCCAGGCTCCTGAAGGACCGGGTCATCTTCCTCGGAGGCATGATCGACGACGACAGCGCCAACCTCATCATTGCCCAGATGCTCTTCCTCAGCAATGAGGACAGCAAGGCCGACATCCACTTCTACATCAACTCCCCCGGCGGCGTCATCACCGCGGGACTGGCCGTCTACGACACCATGCGATTCCTGCGCTGCAGCGTCGCCACCTACTGCGTCGGCCAGGCCGCCAGCATGGGCGCCGTCCTCTTCGCCGGGGGCGCACCCGAAAAACGATTCATGCTCCCCAACAGCCGCATCCTGCTCCACCAGCCGCTTATCTCCGGCATCCTCACCGGCCCGGCCACTGACCTCGAAATCGAAGCCAAGGAAATCCTCCGTCTGCGCTCCCGCCTCTACAAGATCCTCGGCGACCACAGCGGCAAAGACCCCGCACAGATCGAACTCGACTGCGACCGCAACCTCTGGCTCGAAGCCGACGAAGCCGTCGACTACGGCCTCGCCGACCGCATCCTCCAAAAGGCCCCGGAGATCGCCCCGAGGGAATCCGACCAATAAGGAAGCGACCCATGCTCAGACGCGCTTTCGCCATCAGGCACTTGACGCAGGCCGCAATCGTGGCGCTGCTGGCCGTCCCCGGCTGCCGCAATGGCGTCAGCGATCAGCAGTGGCGGCAGATCGAAGAGCTCAAGGCGGAGTGTACCGAACTCGAACTCCAAGTCCAGAAACTCCAGGCCGAAAACCAGCGCCTCACCGAACAGCTTGACGCCCTGGCCTCAATCAAGAAGGATGTCCGCCTCGAAGCCCTCGACAAGGTCGCCGCCATCGAACTCTCCCCCCGCACCGGCCTCTACGATAAAGACGACAACGGCACAAAAGAAACCCTCGTCGTCTATCTCCGCGTCATCGACGAAGCCGGCGACGCCGTCAAGGAAACCGGCGCCGTCGAAGTCCAGCTCTGGGACCTCAACGCCCCCGAGGCCGAAGCCCTCCTCGCCAAATGGCAGATCGCCCCCGAAGACCTCACAAACCTCTGGGTCTCCACCATCATGACCAACTACTACCGCCTTACCTTCGACACCGCAAACCTCAACCTCGCCGACCGAAAAGAACTCACCGTCAAAGCCACCTTCACCGACTACCTCACCGGCAAAACCCTCCGCCAGCAAACCACCATCACCCCCTGACCCACACCACCCATCCTTCAGCTCGACCACAGCGTCCAACATGGCGGCTCGCCCCCCTTCAGTTTACATTCTTCATTGATGCTGGCCCCCCGCCCTTTACCGTATCCCCAGAATCTCCGCATCAATCGGAAGCGCTACATCAAACTCCCCCTCGCCTCCCCGCCGGCAAATAATTCCCCGCTCCGCGTCCACCACGAACGAATCACCGCCGCCAGGCCGCTCCAGGCTGTATTCCTCCCCCAACCGCATCGCTGCCACGATCGCAAAAAGCTCACCCGTCACCCGCACCGATTCGGCCACCCGCAGGCCATCACTCCTGCTGGCCGCAATCGCAGCGAACACGCATCCGGCAGGATTGTAGTGCTTGTACACCCCATTCATGGTAATCTCCCGCGCGACTACCGGCGGCCGATACGGGTAAAACTCCGGCCACGCGCACAACGGCTCGAACGGCCTGCCCTGCTCGCGGGCAATTATCTCATCACACTCGTTCCTCAGTACGCGCAGCGTGGAGTTTCGCTTCAGCACCGGCCCCGAGGGAAACGAATTTACGTGATGCTTAAGGGCAAGATATTCATAAATAGCAACATTGGCAAAGCTCGTCTCCGCATCGCTCAGCCGCGTCAGATGCCCCTTCAGCAGGCGAATGACTTCTTCACTCGTTTCGGGAAGTTGCACAATGAATGCTGCGGTCGCAAAGTCAGAAATAAGAACGATGAAACCCCTAAGCTTGACCAAAGCGTCCCGCGCCGACACACAAAGTTTGCGCGTCATACCATCCATCTCGATGAGCGTTTCACACGCGCCCATATCGTCGCCGCGGCTCGCCTGCAGCGTCGCGTACAGCGGATAAAGGGGGTCTGTTCATGGAACTGTGTAAACGGTCTTAACGATTTCACTTCACGTTTGCCATTATAACCTGCTTCGGTTATTCTGTCCATGTCGCTCTGAAGGATAGGGCTCTGCTGGAGAGCAACCTGAGCGTCAGGGCGATGCCGAGACAGAAAGCTCCCGCAGGTCTTATGGCCGCCGGAGCTT
>Ga0209407_1001795_pt1 | contig 21660 bp, 18 predicted proteins | sample AD_JPNHG3_MetaG_FD_184410 | JGI IMG/M metagenome (GOLD analysis project Ga0209407, IMG submission 184410) | Active sludge microbial communities of municipal wastewater-treating anaerobic digesters from Japan - AD_JPNHG3_MetaG (SPAdes) (version 2) | ecosystem: Engineered > Bioreactor > Anaerobic... | reverse complement strand
GATGTAGTTGAAACGCTACAAAGTGTAGCGCGTCCGCACGCGCCGCGCAAGTGCTATCCGATTCAGCGTAATCCGATTCGCTGGCCACTAGCCTGGCACACCCCTGTCACTTTCTTGACACACACCCATTGACTTCCCCACCGAAAATGCGACAATCAGGCCATGAAAACCGCCCTCTTTTCGCTTCTGATCTCCATCGGATGCCAGGTTGTTCTTTCAGCATCTGCACCGCCACCGAACTATGACGAAGCCAAAGCCGCGCCATTCACCCTGCCCGACAAGACGTCTGACGTTGCCATCGATTGGCAGCCGACGAGAACCGACACCTGGAAACGTTTCACGCGCCATCACTTCACAGTCGACGGTAAACCGTGCTGGGTGGCGGTTCCGCCCCATCCACGTCCCGGCAACCCGTGGATCTGGTGCATGGAGTTCCCTACGGCCTTTGATGACCGCACCGGCGTCGTATTGCTGGTCGAGAACGGTTTCTATTACGCCCACATGAGTGTCGGCAACACCTTCGGCTGTCCGGCCGCACAAAAGCATTTTGACCGTTTTTACGCGCACATGACCGCCAAGGGACTCAGCCCGCGCGTCTCGCTGATCGGCGTCAGCCGCGGCGGTCTCTACGCCTATCGGTTTGCCTTCCGCCACCCCGAGCGCATTGTCTGTATCTACGGCGATGCGCCGGTCTGCGATTTCAAGAGCTGGCCCGGCGGCAAGGGTAAAGGCAAAGGCAGTGCCGGCGACTGGCAAAGCCTGCTCACGCACTACGGGTTCAAAGACGAGTCTGAAGCCTTGTCTTATACTGAAAACCCCATCGACGTCCTCGCGCCTTTGGCGGCCGCCAACATCCCGCTGATTCACGTGGTCGGCGACACCGACGACGTCGTGCCGGCTGAAGAAAACACGGCGATCATTGAGCAGCGTTACAAGGCTTTGGGAGGCACGATCACGGTCTTTCACAAGCCCGGTGTCGGCCATCATCCGCACGGTCTTGACGATCCAACACCGGTGGTCACGCTGATTAAGGACTACACGGCACGCCGGGATCTCGAGAATCGCCAGTGACGCAGAACACCCCCGACATTCTGCTGGTGGCCGTCAACGCGCGCTACAGCCACTGCGCCTTCGCCCCCCGAACATTGATCGCCAACTTGGGGCCCCTCGCGTCGTGTGCCAGCCTGCTGGAAAGCGACCTGGAGATCACGCCGCTTCAGCTTGCTGAGCGTATCGCCGCACGCACCCCGCGCGTGGTCGGTTTTTCTGTCTATCTCTGGAATGTGCGCCTGATCGAAGCGACCGTGCGCATCCTGCGTGTGGTCGCCCCCGACATGCGTCTCGCGGCTGGCGGCCCTGAACTCACGGACGATTACCCGAACGCCGACCTGTTTGATGCCGTCATCGCAGGTGAGGGCGAGAGGGCCTTCCGCGCCTTCTGCGAGACCGTGCTGACCGGTGAGGGCGATCCCCCGCGATCGTCCCTACTGGTCAATAAAACAGGTGAAGATCTCGAGACCCTTGCGTTGCCCTATGATCTCTACACCGACACCGATCTCACCCAGCGAACCGTCTACGTCGAGACGAGCCGCGGCTGCCCGTTTTCCTGCGCCTACTGCACATCGGCCGGCACGGGCCTGCGCCTGATGCCTCTTGATCGTCTGTTGCCCGCCTTTGACAAACTCTGGCGGCGCGGCCTGCGGCGGTTCAAGTTCCTCGACCGCAGCTTCAATGCGCCGGTCAAGCACGCCTGCGAGATTCTTGACTTTTTTCTCAACCGTGTCACCGACGACACTTGCCTGCACATGGAGATCCAGCCCGACCGGCTGCATCCGGACGTGTTGAGCCGCCTGGCCGCTTTTCCGGCCGGCACCCTGCACCTGGAAGTCGGCGTCCAAACCCTGACGCCGCACGTCGCGGCGGCGATCGGCCGTAGTCGCGATACCGCCCGCACACTCGAAACAGTGCGTGCCTTGGCGCGCGAGACGGGCGCAACCGTCCACGCCGACCTGATTTTTGGGCTGCCCGGCGAAAACGAAAAAACCTTCGCACGCGGCTTTAACACCTTGGTCTCCGTTTGTGATCCGCCCGAATTGCAAGTGAATTGGCTGAAAGGCTTGCCGGGCACACGTTTTGTGCGCGAAGCGCGACAGTTCGGTCTCGTTTTCAGCCCCGAGCCACCTTATGAGCTATTGTGCTCGGACGCGATGGATTTCGCGACACTGTCCCGCATTCAGCGTTTCGCGCGGTGCTGGGAACTGGTGCACAACCGCGGCCATTTCAGCGAGGCCTGCCTTCGCCTTCATGCGCTGGCAGGTGGTGATTTTTACGCCTGTTACCAAGCCCTGGCCGATTACCTGTACGCGGCTGAAGGCAAGCTCTTTGCCATCGCGCGCCCCCGCCTTGCCGCCCTGCTCGACGACTTTCTCTCCTCCCGTCCCCCACCCGGCGCGACCGCCACTCCGAACCCCCTCCATTCCCATGAGCGTTGAAAATGTCACTCCTTACGGCAGCGGTGCCAGCAAGCGCGAGCAGATCGCACAGGCGTTTGATGTGATCGCGCATCGCTATGATCGTCTCAACCGCATTCTTTCACTTGGCATCGACAGCGGTTGGCGGCGACGCGCATTGCGGTTGCTCACGCAGGATGTGCAGCCAGAACGTGTGCTCGACGTGGCTACCGGGACGGCCGATTTCGCCATCCTGGCCGCGCGCCTGTTGCCGCAAGCGCATGTCACCGGCATCGATCTGTCGGAGGGCATGCTGACGATAGGCCGCGCAAAAGTCCAGCGCGCGCGACTGGGTGACCGTATCGACCTGATTCGCGACGACTGTCTGGCACTGCCGTTTGCGGATTCAGCGTTCGATGCCGTGACTGTCGCCTTCGGCGTGCGTAACTTTGAGAACATCGTGGCCGGATTGACGGAAATGTACCGTGTGCTTGCCCCGGACGGCCGCGTCGTGATCCTCGAGCTCTCCCGGCCAGAGCGCGTGCCGATGCGTCCGCTCTTCCGCTTTTATCTGAGGGTCGTCATGCCGCTACTGGGACGGCTCTTCTCCGGTCACGCGCGCGAATACCGGTATTTGCCGGATTCGATCGAACAGGTTCCGCAAGGCGATGCCATGCTGAAGTTGCTGCGTGCTGCGGGTTTTGACGCATGCCAGGCGATGCGCTACACCTTCGGAACCTGCTCGTGCTACACCGGGCGACGGATCACCTGACCGTCATGGCTTGAGGAAGCGGTCAAAGAACTCACAGGCGGCATCCAACGCGATCTCGTGTCCGCCGTCAAACCAATGGATGGCCGTACGGTCAGCGAGGCCGAGCTTCGTGTACAGGCACCGCACGCGGGCGTACTCGTAGCCGACAAACTCATCCCACGCCACACCGTCCGCGTGACCGCGTTGCGCCATAAACGGACGCGGGATCATCAGGCAGGCTAGATCGGAGTAATTGAACGTGTTGCCCAGATCAAATTCAAACATTTCGTACTCATCCCACAGCGCGAAGCTGAAGGGATAGCGGGTCGACGCCATTTTGACGACGCCCTCATTGAAGTCGCCCGTCGACACCGCCAGGCAGAAGCGCTTCATCACCGGAGGTACGCGAACTGCAGTCTTGCCGCCATACGACTGCCCGATGAACGCGATGCGCGCACCGTCCACAAACGGCAGCGTGCCAAACCAATCGAACATCTGCTCGTACTGAAGGTGGATGTACGAGTAGAGTGTCCACTGCAGCGGATTCGCCTTGCGGACAAGCTGACGGTACCGGTCCTCAAACACATACGGATTCTGCGGCGCAAACACGAGATAGCCGCGTTCCGCAAGGCGCGGCGCGATTTCGTGATAGGTTTTAATCCCACCGTTTTTCAACGCCATTGGCGTGCGCGGCGTACCGCCGCGTCCGTGTTGAACGACAATCAACGGTCGCCGCTCGCCGGACTGAATACCGTTCGGAACCGACAGGTACCCGTAGAGGATGAAATCAGGCAGCACGTCCAATACCACCTCATAACAGACGTAGCCGGATGTCTGGTCGACCACGCGTGTGCGGGGATTGGGTGCCGTCCGTGCGCTGTGGATACGCCCCATCACCTGTTCCAGATAGTACCTGCGATACGCCTCGGCGGAACGGTCAAACGCATCAGGCGACGACAAGTTAAGCTCGGCAAGGAACGCATGGCGCACCGCCGGCGAAACCGCAAGCAGATGTTGCGAGAACGCATTCATCCCTTTGACCAGCCGCGCCTCACGTGCCGCGCATGCCGCCGCGCCGACTGCCGTACCTTCCCATCTGCCACCCGCCAGCGGCACAACGGAAACCTTGGCGGCCTCCTGCTCAGTCATCTGCACGAGCCAGCCTTCCCCGTCGGCTGAAACCAGTTGACGAGCGCGCGCGATCTCGCGCCCAACGGCATCTGCCGCCGGCGCGATTAATGCTCCAGGTGCGCCCCCCTCGCCTTGTTCACGGGTGATCGTTTCAACCGGCCCCGGCGTCATCAGGACGGTGAGCCGTCGCGGCGCGATCAGCGCGGCCACTTCGGCGTCACCGAAACGGCGTATTAATCCGAAAACATTACGGTCGACCGGTTCGCGCCACAATGCCTCACGCGCGCCAAAGTAACCGGACACGACGGCATGATCGATCCGGGTATCCAAAGCGCCTGCATACAAGGCCAGCATGCCGCCATCGCCCCATCCTTCGACGCGGACCGACGCCGTTGGGGCTTGTGCACGGAACCAGTCGACCAGCGCCAGCACTTCCTGCACTTCATAACCAATTATGTGGCGCCCCATCACATAGGCCGGGCGATAGACGAATTCGCGTGCGGTCATGACTTTACCGCCGGGCATGGCCGCCGCCTGTTTGCCGTAATACGGGTTAGGCAGTTCACTCACATATTTGGATTTAGCCCGGCTAATCACAGCGGGCACCACCATGCGGCAGTTTGGCGACGGGAAACCGAATCCCAGGCGTGACGCTGCGGCGGCACCGTTGGTGAGCCCAAGCACTTGTTCGGGCGTGATGCCTGCATGCGGAAGATGGACGATGTTCGTGGCGATCGGTTGCTGTGCCGGCTCAAGCAGCAAGCCTTCGGCCGCGAAGTCGCCGATGACCGGCCAACGGATGCGCATCAATGTGTGCGTTGCGGTGCGCCCCACGACCGCGTCATGCGTGAGCGTACTGAGCGTCTCGGGCGCATCAAAGGGCACTCGCGCGTCACGCACACCAAGCATACGTGCCAATTCGGCCCTGTTCGTGGCCAGCCATGCGGCCACGGTCGCACCGTCCTCCGCCATCCGCTGGCGCCACTGTTCGGAACGTTCGGCCGCGACCCGCTCCGTTTCCCGCAACGTGAAGCGGTCGAGCCCACTCAAATAGGCATCGGAAAGGTCATTCGTTCCGGTCAGGGGTTGCGTCCCCACCAAGGGTTGCGCCCTCGACCACGTTACGCCCAACACCACCATCCACCCGAATCGAGCGATCTTACGCATGGCTTCTCCTGACTCACAACTTGAGCGTTGGAAGTTGAACATTACCCTTCTTCGATCATTGGCGGCACGCGCGCACAACGCCGGCGGTGAGGCGGCATCCCGTCGCCTCAACCGCCTTGCTGGGGACCGGTTTCATCCAAATCGCTATGGGGATCGGGCTCGCTATCGCCATCGCCAGGGTTCTCGCCGCAGGTCGTCGCCTCCTCCCAAATCTGACTGCCTCGCCCGAAGCCATGGGGCCTTCGCCGAACGAGGGCTGCCCGTCAGGCCGCCGGCACTCAGCATCACGGCGCTTCGCCAGAAGCAACAAGCTTAGGGTCGGGTGCGACCCGTGACGGCGCCGGCTAGCGTTCCAGCGTGATCCCGCGCCGGATGTAGGTCGGCACATCGAGATCCTGTCCTTCATAGAGCGTAGGTTCCACGTCACGGAACTTGCCGCGCCCGGTCGCGCCGAACGACAGCTTGCTGCCCTTGGCGCGGCTGCGGCGGCTGCCCGGCTGAATCGGAAAAATATCGGCCACCGGCGGTTCGGCGGCAGCAGGCGGCACGGTCTCCTTGGCCTTCGGAGCAGAACGGGCGACAGCGGCCACCCAGCTTTCAAACGAGAGCGCAACCAGTTCGATGCGTCCCTCATACTGCGCATCGAGCACCGTGCCCATCTCGATCAGGCAACTTTGCGGGACAAAGCTGCGCAATGCGCCCATGGCCTCACCGATTTCAGCCAGACGCAGGTCGGCACCGGCCAGGATACCGAACATAAGGGCATTCGCCTTAGATAACGAATCGCCTTTGCGCAGCAGGCGGCAACTCTTGAGTGCCTCAACTGCCTGGCGTGCGCGATCCGCGCCGGATGCAGACGCGAATCCAAATCGCGCACTGCCCCCCTGCAACACCATTTTATGCAGCCGTTCCGGATCAAGCTGGATGAATCCGGGCTTGGTCACCAACCGCCACAACAGCGTCACGCCCGCGGAAATCAAACTTTCGGAAACCTGAATCGCGTCACCCAACAGATCCTTGTGCGCGTCACTGAAAAGATCGTCCTGCGGGATCACGATCAACGTGTCCGCGTGCTCCTCGATCATCGGCAACACACGGTCTGCCGATTTCGCGCGAGCCTCACCCTCGAAAACGAACGGGCGCGTGACAAAGCAGACCGTGGCCAATCCCATGTCATGCAGGGCCTTGACGATCTCAGGCGTGGCACCGCCTCCCGTGCCGCCGCCCAAGCAGGCGAGGATCACCACTGTCCTCACGTTATGGATCTGGGCGCGTAACGCTTCAAGATCATCTTGAGCCGCCAAACGTCCAAGGATCGCGTCCCCGCCCGTACCGTGTCCAGAGAGTCGTGACCCGCCCAGCAGCACCGTCGTCATACCTGCGCCAGCCGCTGTACGCAACGGCTGAGCGTCCGTATCGACACACACCACTTGCATACCCTCGCCGTAGGCAGCCCGAACCGACGCCGCAAGGCGGCACCCGCCGCCCCCCACGCCGAGCAAAAGCAATCCTGTGCCTTGATCCTGACTCATCGTCTAAACAACCCCTTAAAGATGTTCTTGACCGGTGCCAGCATGCCACGATCCTCATAGGTCATATGCCCGTACAGGACGAGGCCAGCGGCCGTGCACAACGCGGCGGGCTGTTCCGCCTGTTCCAATCCATCGACATTCACCGGCACGCCGACACGGCACGGCACGCCGAAAATGCGATGCGCCAGCTCGGTGATTTTGCGCATGTAAGCGCCGCCGCCCGTCAACACGACGCCACCACCGACATTCGGCAACACCCCGGCTTCCAGCAGCCGTGTGCGCACCACGCGCAACGTCTCATCCAGACGCGCGTTGATCACCGTATGTAACGCCTTACAGCTCAGCGTGCGTTCTTCGAAGCCCACGTCGGCCTTCAGCACGATACGTCCCGCACCGCCTTCCGTATCGATCAAGGCGGCTCCTTCGGCGCGCTTCAACTCCTCGGCGCGATTCTGCGGAATGTTGAACGCCAAGGCAATGTCATTGGTGACATGATCGCCACCAACCGCAACACTGCCGACCGCCACAACCACATCGTTACTGTACGCGATGTAATTCGTGGTGCCGCCCCCCAGATCGATCAGCACCACCCCGTTACGCTTTTGCTCAGCCGTCAGAGCCGACAAAGCCGCGCACACGCCCGAAAACGCCACATCCGTCACCTCCAGATCTGCGCTCTTGGCCACGTGAACCGCGTTTTCGATCCGGCTCTTCAGCCCATGTACCGCCATGACGTTCAGGGAAAGCACCTTGCAACGCATGCCTTCCGGCCTGACCACTCCGGGCTGGTCATCCACGGTGAACGTTTGGGTGATCGTGTGCATCACCTGTCGGTCGGGGTCAATCTGCACTTCCTTGGCGTTCTCGGTCACCTCCTCAATATCGTCACGAGTCACCATGTGATCGCTCGAACGAATCGTGAGCATTCCAGGATTCACCGTGGACTGAATGTGGCCACCTGACAACGCCATCAACACCTGCCAGATACTCACGTCCGACTGTTTCTCTGCCTGTTTCACAGCCGTTTCAACACCCGTCCGCGCCTGCACCAGATCAAACATCTGGCCTTTTCGCACACCCGTCGTAGGATAGGATCCCACACCCGTGATCTTGACGCGTCCACCGTCAGACTCGCCGACACACACCACAGTCCGCGACGTGCCGATTTCCAGCGCCGCTATCGGAGGAATCGTCATACACCCTACCCTCTTCCTTTCATTGAACCCCCACCGGCATTGCGAAGATACGATCAGGCAATGTCGCGTCCCACATCATCCTCGGCTTGCCGATCTCGCTCTCCATAGCCTTAGACAAATGATCAAAATGCCGTTGCATCAGCGCATCGGTCTCCTTCAAGTCATCCGACATCCCCTGCCATGCGAACTTCGCTTGACGGTAGTCGGAAAACGTCAGTAGCAAATAATCCTCTTTGGAGGCGTCCACAGCCAGCAGCCGCATCGAACACTCAGGCCGCAAGGTGCTGTGAATCAGGCGCACTGCGGCAAATTCATTGCCGTGCAGACGCTCACCGGGTTTGATCTTGGAAAACTCATCCGCGCCTTTGATGAGCGGCAATCCGCCGGTGCCCGCATAACGGATGAACACCACCCCCTCTTCATCGACCACGCGGCCATGCGATCCCACGCGCGCGATCGGTTCGCGCTCCACAATCGTGATGTTCAACTTGTCCGGCATGCGCCGCACGATCGAGATCTCGCGGATGTTCGGCGCTTGCTCCAGCAGTTCCTGGCGTTTTTGCTCGATCGGGATCGAGAACAGATTGACCCCTTCACGCAATCCGAGCTTCTCGCAAATCAGGTCGGGCGTCAACGTCCGGCCTGTCACAATCGTGACCGAGCGACGCAGGTCACGCAGCACGAACAACGGCTGCCCCCTGAAATAGTAGCTGGTGAACAAAAACCACACGCCCCACGCGCAGAGCGACACCACCGCGGCACAGGCAACCAACGCCAGGACAAGTTTCACGCCGACCGGCAAGTCGGTCACCACGCCAGTCACGCGCCGACCGCTTTGCGCAAACCGGTTGACCCTTCCTTTACCCCCTTTGAACAGCTTCCACTTCATGGTTCTCTCCGGCCGACGGTCATCCGCAGGCCGCGCTTTCAACCAACTGCGCGCACAGCGCACTGAACGAAATCCCCGCCTGCGCAGCCGCCTTGGGCAACAGGCTGGTCGCCGTGAAGCCAGGCACTGTATTGATTTCCAACACATACGGCTGCCCGTCAGGCGCCACCCGAAAATCCACACGGCTCACGCCGCGACATCCCACCGCCTTGAACGCCACCAGCGCCAGCACCTGACACGACGCCACCAGCGGCCGGTCAGCCTCAGCCTGCGGAAACACGTAGTTCGTCACCCCCTGGGTGTATTTTTCCTGAAAGCCGTACCAGCCCTGCGGCGCCTGGATCTCCACCACGGGCAACGCCGCGCCATTCAGCACGCCGACCGTCCACTCGCGGCCCGGCACATACGTCTCAACCAGCACCTCGCCCTGCCCGTCGACCGCACGCGCCGCCGCCAGTGCGGCCGGCCATTCCGCCGCACCGCTCACCTTGGTGACACCGACGCTCGATCCATCGCGTGGCGGCTTCACCACCACCGGCAACGGCAGGGAGGTCTCCGACTGGCCGCGCGACAACACTTCGTACGGTGCCGTCGGCACCCCCGCCTGCTCCAGCACACGCTTGGTCGCAATCTTGTCGATCGTGATCCGGCTGGCCGCCGCCCCCGAACCGGTGTACGGAACCCCCAGCTTGTCGAGATCGGCCTGCACGCCGCCGTTTTCGCCGTATCCGCCGTGCAACGCGATAAAGACCGCTTCAATGCCCGACGGCAGCCCATCCAAGCCATCCCGCTCCAGCACCACCGGGCTGACCTCGTATCCCGCCGTCTTCAAACCTTCAACCACAGCGGTTCCCGATCTGAGCGACACCTCACGTTCGCTGGACGTCCCGCCCATGATCACCGCAACTCGTTTCATACCATCCCATTCGCTTTCTCAATCGTCAGAAAATAGTCCGCTCACTTCAGCCCTCAACCGCACACCGCTATGGCGCTCAGCCCGGCCCCGCATCCGCATCACAAGCGCCAACACATCTGAGGCGGTCGCCGACACATCCGTCGTCACGATATTCGCATGAAAATCTGTCACCTGCGCGCCGCCGACCCGCAGCCCCTTACAGCCCGCGTCATCCAGCACGCGCCCGGCAGCCTGGCCTGCCGGATTCCGAAAAACAGATCCCGCGCAGCGCAACCCAGCCAAGGGCAATCTTTGGGCCCGAACGGCCTGCCGGAACGCTGCCACACGTTCTGGCGCAACACGTCCCAGTTTCAGCCCGCAGGCCAGCGCAACACCTCCTGCCAGCCCGGCGCAGCACCGATAAGAAAATCCACAATCGTTAGGAGGCAGTATAGCGATTTCGCCATCCTGATTCAAACAGCGAATCCACGCGACACGCGCCCCGATATCCCCCCCGTACGCCCCGGCATTCATGGCCAGCCAGCCCCCCAGTGTTCCGGGCACGCTGTCGAGGAATTCGAGTCCCGACAGCCCCTCGCGCTCCAGCCGGTCCAACAAGGCCTGCCCCATCCAGCCACACTCGGCACTCACCGCGTCGCCGTGGACCTCAATGCCCTTGAACGTCCCCGGCGCGAACCGGATCACACACCCCGCCTCGCCCAGATCGCTAAACCAGGAATTGGCCCCAGCCCCCACAAACCGCCAGGCGACCCCATGTTCGCGGCAAAGGCGCACCACTGCAGCCAGCGCAGCCTCGTCAGCCACCTCGACACGCCAACGCGCCCGCCCGCCCACCTGATAATAGGACCAACGTGCCAACGCGCCAAACGGCACCGCCTCAGATCCCGGCAGCGACACCAGCGCCGCCTCGAATCCGTCGGGATCGCGATGTGCCGGCCAGCCGTGCGCCAGATCTTCGCGGATCAAGCCGGCCATGCCGATCACATCGCCGGCCCCCGCGATCACGAGCAAATCACCCGAGGCCAACGTCTGCCGCAAGTAAGCCCACGCCTCCTCCTGTGTCCGCGCCAACTTGAGACGCGGCCCGGTACGCGAATGAACCGCAGAAGGGGTCGCATGGTCTCGGCATTCGGCCTGACGGAACCAGGCATACAGATCTTCGATTCCGCCGCCCTCCAGCGGCTCCTCTGAGGCCGCGTAAACCGGCAACAGAATCACCTCGTCGGCTTCGGCGAAAGCGGCAGGGAAATCCGGCCCCAACGCCCGCGTGCGCGTGTAACGGTGCGGCTGGAAGACCGTCACCAGACGCGACGGGCGCTCATCGCGCGCCATCGCCAGCGCGGCCTTCAACTCGGCCGGATGGTGCGCGTAGTCGGTCACAATCCGGATCCCCTGGACGTCCGCCACGCACTCATAGCGCCGCGCCGGCAACTCGTCGCAGGCGCGCGGCAGCGCCGCGAACACGGCCGCAGGCGCAAAACCCAGCAGCAGCGCGGCGGCGGCGGCCCCCAGCGCGTTGAGCGCGTTGTGACGTCCCGCCACGCCCAACGTGAAGCGGCCTTGCGGCTGCCCGCGCCACCACACGTCGAACGCGACGCGCCCGGCCTCGACGCGCACATCGGCTGCACGCAACTCGGCGTCCGCCGCCACACCGTAGCGCAAAATCGGCACTTTCGCCGTCGCCGCCACGCGGTCGGCACGCGCGTTGTCGCAGCAGACTGCCACACCTTTCAAAGTGTGGGAAACGACTGACGCGAAGCAGCCGATCAGCGCCGCCTCGCCGTCAAAGTGCTCCAGATGGTCAAGGTCAATGTTGGTCAGCACGGTGACGGCGGGCGCATAGTGCGCGAGCGTGCCGTCACTCTCGTCGGCCTCCGCCACCAACAGATCGCCGCCACCCCAGCCCGCCACAGCCCCCAGACGCGGCGTGTGCCCGCCGACACACCATCCCGGCGCGGCTCCCAGCTCTTGCAGCAAGCGCGCCGTGAAACAGCTTGTGGTCGTCTTGCCGTGCGCACCGCAGACTGCGACGCCGCGCGCCCGCGACACCAGCTCAGCCAGAACATCGCCGCGACGGAAGACCGGCAAGCCGCGTTCACGCGCCGCACCCAACTCGGGATCGGACGCGGGCACGGCCGGTGTCACAATCACACGGTCAACGGCGGTCAGATGCGAAGGATCGTGTCCGCAATCCACTCGCACGTCATGTGCGCGTAACCAGTCGGCTCCTGCGTTCACGCGCGCGTCGCATCCGCTCACAGTCCAGCCGCGCCGAGCCAGCAGATACGCCACGCCGGCCATGCCCACACCACAGATGCCCATCATGTGCACCCGGCCCGGCGCCTCCCACTGCCCCGCATCCTGTCTCGCGTCCATAAGCCGACTACCACGACCAGTGATACATCAACCGGCGATCCGCCGCATCGCTGAGGAAACGCCGCCAGCCCGCATTCACACCGATCCCAGGACGCGCCGAGAAGAGATCCATCAACGTCACGTGCTCTTCGTAACGGATCACCTTGACCGCATCGGTATCCAGCAACTCCGCCATGGCCGCCTGCGCGTCCGCATTGTACCCGATCGCGTCGATCAGCTTTAGCCGTAACGCCTCATCCGCCAGGAACACGCGTCCGTCCGCGATCGGCTTCACCGTCTCCTGCGATAACTTACGGTGTTCGGCCACCAAACCCACAAAGCGCTCATGCATCGCTGAGATCACCTTCTGCAGCAGCTCCTTCTGCTCGGGCTTGACTTCACGGAACGGGTTGAGCAGATCCTTGTTGTCGCCGGACTTGATGGTGACGTCCTGAATGCCCAATTTCGCCGCCAGATCCTTGATGTTGTAGGACTGCATGATGACGCCGATCGAGCCGGTCAGCGTCGTCGGATGCGCGAGGATACGGTCGGACGCGAGCGCGATGTAATACGCGCCTGACGCGGCCACATCGCCCATCAGCGTCACGATGTAACGTCCCTCTTGCGCCTTTTTGAAATCGAGCAGCGCCTTGTAGATGATGTCGCTGTCCGTGATGCCGCCACCGCCGCTGTTGATCTCCAGCAGCAGCCCCCGCACCTCGGGATCATGCGTCGCACGGCGGATCGAGCGCAGCACCGTGTTGGCGTTGCCCGCGTACCATGCCGAATCGCCCAGCATGATCATGCCGTTGACCGGTACGCGCACGACCTTCGCTTCGCCCTGTCCGGATGACCAGCGCTCAATCATGTCCGGCGCCTCATCCTCGCCCACATCGTAGGCCGAGCCATAGCCTTTAAACAAGGCATCCCATGGCGTGCCCCTCCGCGTCGAAAGCACCCCCAGGCTACCCATCAGTCCCAGCGCGACCAGCACACCGAGACCGAGAAACAAAATGAGGAACAGCGCGCAACCGAATCCGCAACCGCGCCCTTTGCGAGTATTTTCCTGACTCTCCGCCATAAACGTTCCCCTCCCGGGTAAGAAATCAAAAATCCCAGCCATCATAGCACACCTCGTCCGCCCCGCACCATGCGATTATCCTTATGCCAGTTACAAGTTTACTGAGCCAGCTTTGCCGGCACGTTGGTCATCGGCAAAAACGGCGGGCGTGTCTTGCGGACGGACGGGGTGCCATTCGATACGCCGGTGCGTATTGTGGACGGTTTGAACATGTCCGTTGGAAGCTGGTCTATGCAGGTGGCGGATTGGTCGTGTGCGAGGGCGAGCTGGTCTTGCCCGCTTTCGTCACCAACAGCACATCACCCAATGAAACGTACATTCATGCGATGCCCGCACGCAGGGCCGCCCTGACGCTCAGCCAGTCCGCGCCTTTCCGTGGCGGCAATATCGTGCTAGGTGGCGATGGTGCGCTTTATTCCACTGTCTGCCTCGGACGAGACGCGCGTGTTTCCGACCTCACCGGCAACGGCACCGTCACGGTGAACGGCTCCGGCACCCAGTCTCGCGCACGATCGCCTCCATTTTCGCCGCCTGCGCTTCCATGCTGCGCACCATTTGGAACTGGGTACGGCAACGGTCGAGATTCTGGCCCGGCCGACGCGTGCGAAAGTAAACGTCCCCCGACAGATAATCCGTCAAAAACCGGATGCCGATCGTCAGCGTGATCAATTGGCCGGAAAAAACCAGTTCCTCGCGCTCGGCCGGAAGCAGGAATTCCGCGGCACCTTCCAGATACCCCCGCGCCAGTGCTGCAAACATCTCGATCCGGCTGCCCACCTTGGACAGATCGCGCTCATCCTCGCGTGCCGCAGCAGTCGCGGATCGCACCATGTCGCCGAAATCGTAGAGCGCAAGCCCTGGCATCACGGTATCCAGATCGATCACGCAGACCCCCTCGCCTGTCGCGTCGTCCAGCATCACATTGTTGATTTTGGTGTCGTTGTGCGTGATACGCTCCGGAATCTCGCCGCGCATGTGGCGCTCAAGCAGATGACCGCACCGCGCACGCCGCTTTTCGACAAACGCGATCTCCGCCTCGACCTCAGCCTTGCGGCCAAAGGCGTCAGCTTTAATCGCGGCATCCAGCACCTCCAGACGTGAGAGCGTGTTGTGAAAAGCCGGAATGGTCTCGTGCAGCCGCGGCGCCGGCAGGTCTGCCAGCAGACTCTGGAAACGCGCGAACGCGCGCGCCGCCTCGAACGCCTGACGCTCGTTTTCAATCACATCGTAGGTCCGTGCCCGCTCAATGAAGAGGTAGAGCCGCCACCAGTTACCCGCCTCATCGCGCACCCAAGGCCGTCCATCCGCCCGCGCCGGGATGACGGTCAAGGTCCTGCGGGACGCATCGGGAGCCCCCGCCATCTTCGCCCGCAGATGGCCGGTGACACGCACAATGTTCTCCATCACACCTTCAGGATGCTTGAAGATATGATGGTTGATGCGCTGCAACAGGTAGTGTGCGGGCGTGCCGGCCAGATTGACCCGGACACGGTAGGTGTCATTGATGTGGCCGGAGCCGTATGGCTCCGCGCATACGAAATCCCCCCAGGCCTGAAACCCTTCAAACACGCCACGCAAAACATCCTGACTCACGATCCTCGCAGTCGACATGCCCCCTCCCCGCTCCGCCTGCACGGCCTTACGGTCGCCTCACAACCTCACAGTCTCACAGTCTCACAGCCTTACAACCTCACAGCCTCACAGCCTTGCCTGACAGCCTACACATCTCCCAACCGCTTCACGACATCCGCCTTCATGGCGTCGATCAGCGAGGCGGTGTAGGCGGCGATGGAGAGGGTGTCGTCCCTGACCAGCGGTGTCAGATCCATGGCGAAGGTCAACAGCGTGGCGGAGTCCACGGCGTGCGATTCGAAGAAAGTCGCATGGGCTCTGCGGCGCCCCATCACCGCGTCGTCATAACGCTTGCCGCCCGAAATCTGCGAATCAAAAACCCCGGAGAGCGCCGCAGAAATGTTGGCGCGGTCGCTGATGTCGAGCACGACCTTGCGGTCATCCGGAAGCCAGTCGAGGTCACGCCAGATCTCGCAGCCTAGAACCTGTTGCGGACGCTCCGCCAACGGCAGGCGTCGGATCGCGGCGATCGCGGCGCGCGTCACGCCGACATGGGTATCGTGCTTGTCGGAGGGCGCATGCGTGTAGACCACCTGCGGACGAGTCGCCAGCAAGATCGCGTGCAGATCGTCCACCAGCGGCGTATTGTCCCGCGCCTTGACCTGCTTACTGGTGAAGTCTAATTGCAGGATGGCGCCGTATCGGCCCACCATCGCCGCCGTACGCTGTTCGATGCGCCGCACCGCCTTCATCTGGTCGTCGGTATAGTTGGCATAGACCCCGCTGCGCGAACTGCCGGCGCCATCGGTGCAGGTCACCCCGCAATACGCTTTGTCCGGCTGGCCGAAACAGGTCAGAATGCCGTGCACCGTCATGAACTCCAAATCATCCTGATGCGCGCCGATCCCCAAGTGGGTCGTACGCGCCAAGGCCGCCTCTACCGGAGTACCATCAGGAATGAAGATATCCGCCGTCGCATTCGTCAATTTCATCTTCCCCTCATCCTTTCTGTCCGCAACCGTCACGCATCACAACATAGGCAGGGTGGCGGCCGCCACCGATTGACCGACCCGGCGCGCCTTTTCGTCGGGCATGAACACTTCCACCTGCTCGGCAAGTTCCGGGAACTGGTCAGCCAGAATCAGCCGCGCCGTTTCTAAGATCATGACCCCGCCCGAACCAGAAGTCACACGTCCGAGGATCATCATGCTGTCAAAGCCGTAAAACTCACGGTACCACGGCACCGTGTACCCCAGATAGAGACCGATCTTCTGGAAGATCGTCAGGGCGGTCACATCGCCGTCCAACATGCGTTCCTGTATACGCTTCAAACGCTCAGGCAACGCCATCTTGGCCGGGAACCGGATCCCCTTCTTCAACGCCAGATGGTTCACCGCCTGCTGTGAGAAATACATCGCGCCGACACCGATGTCTCCCGACCACTCGTCGGCCGGCGCCGCCGGATGCAGGTCAACCGGCGCGAAGGCGAGTTCGGAGAGCCGCCCGGTCAGACATCCCTTGCGGTCGATAAATCCGGCGGCCTCGCTGGAGCCCATCGCCACGCCCAGAATCCCTTTCTTGCCGAGCGACATCAGCCCCGCCAACGCGGTCACGTCGCCGTCGTTGGCCACCTCGACCGGCACCTGCCACTCCTGCCCAAGCCGGATGAACATGTTCTGAGCCTCGGCATACCGTTCCGGCGGAATCGCGCGGAACAGCGAGGCAACCTGAATGCGGTTGTCCACCACCACCCCGGCTGTACTGCCGCCGATCGCGTCCACCCGCGGCAGCTTGGCGGCAGCCTTCTTCAAGCCCTCGTTCAGCTTGCTGTAATGGTACTCCGGATCGGACTGATTACGCGGATCCCACGGGAACTCCTCACTGAATACCACCTTACCGCGCTTCACCGCGCTGATCTTGAAGTCGCTCGCCCCCAGGTCAAAACCGAGCCGGCATCCGTTGGTGCGGTTATCCATGACCAACGCGCGCTCATACGCCTGCGGCATCTCGCTCAGCTTGCGCAGCTCCACCACCATCGGCCGGCCGTAGACCCCCTCCATGAACTTTACGTCAAAAGCCCGCGCACCGTTCGGCGCATACTGCTGCTTGATCGACTGACACAATTTGCGCGGCCCGGCCAGCATCAGCCGCCAGCCGCCTGAGGACCAAAGCAGGAACTTCACGATCCGCTCAGCAAGGTGAACGACCTCCGGCACATCTTCCGCACGCGCAGGCAACGGCAAATCGTAGCGGGAGACGTAGCCGTTCTCGCGTTCCCAAGCGATCGCCAGGACTGAATCCTTCGGACGTGCCGCCTGGCTCAGCGCATGAAGCAATGTGATCGGCGGTTTGAAATCGCGTTTCAGCGTGATTTTGGTCTGAACGATTTTCTTCAACATGATAGTACCCTTTTTGTCACATGACGACACAACACGACTCGATGTGTGCTTACTATACTAAGGTGCGTTTTTTTATTGCGTTCATAATCCTGCTATCGTAGGATTACGCACATCTTGAAGACCATCTCCAATCTGCGTTTTGACTACATGAACACGTCTGAGCGGCGTGTGCTTGACCTCGCTCCGCTGGGTCTGCCCGCCGTGCCGATGCTGGGATACTGTAACTATCGCAACCCCCGCCCCGATGTGCCAGAGCATTGGCACCCGGGTTGCCTGGAGATTCACACTTGTGTGCGCAACACTTTGGGGTTCGGCTGTAACGGCAGAACCTATCGTGTCGGCCCGGGGGATGTCTTTGTGAATTTCCCCGGAGAGCGCCACACCGTCAGCGAACATCCGAAGGGGTTGATCCTGTATTGGCTGATCCTGCGTATGGATCCCGCCGACGGCCCATTCCTGCAACTCCCACCCGCGGAAGCCCGCGCATTACGGCTCGCCCTGTTACACCTGCCGCACCACCATTTCCGCGGCAATGAGCGCATCAAACGCCTTTTCCAAATGCTGCACATGGTGTATGACGAACCGGCGAACAAACTGCGCCCGTTGCGCCTGCGTACCGCCCTGCTCGACCTGCTGCTGGAGATTACGGCCGCAGCCCGCGCCCATACCGTGCCGGTCGGCGAAACGCGCCTGGAGTCCTTGCTGCGCGACATCCAGGCCCATCCGGAAAACGATTACGCGGTGGATGACCTCGCGCGCCAGGCGGGCATGGCGCCCGCACATTTCATCACCCGTTTCCGCATGCTGACCGGGCTGCCGCCCCGTCAATTTCTGCTCGATTGCCGGATTCGCGCCGCCCGCGAGCTGTTACAGACCACCTCGTTGCCGATCACCGACATTGCCATGCGTCTCGGATTTTGTTCGTCGCAGCACTTCGCCAACCTCTTCAAGCGGCATACCGGTGTCACGCCACGTGACTGCCGGCATGGCCACTCCGGCCCGCTACGCGCCAGCGATCATGACGACGGCCAGAGTGTGACAAGTCCGTGAGGTTGATACGACTCTGCGCCTGCGCCCGCATCGACGCGTCCGCCCGGGTGTCCACGCAAATCTGCGCACCAGCGGCCGAAGCTCATCAGAAGCGTCGGGTTCAAATCCCGACGCCCCGACCATTCAATTAGCCAAAAACGCCTTGTTTTTGGCGTTTTTTATAAACTCGTGTCTATACGAGGTCTATACGAAACGCAGCACATCAAATTATCGCGCATGGCGCTTACTGCGCTGAAAAGGGGAATTGTATGGCACTGTTCAAATTCAGAAACTCGAATAACTGGTGGTACTCGATCTATAGGCCAGGGTTACCACGTTTACAGGGAACAACAGGTACGCCCGACAAAGAAACGGCCAAACTGGTCGAAATGTCAATTCGCGCAGCACATCAAAAAAACTCCTCTGCCGACAAACTTCACGCCATGATCGACATGCTGCTAGGGAATACGTCAACAGACGGACTTCCACTTGCTGGATTGTGGCCTGAATACGAACGCTCTGTGAAGACATCTGGCAAGCAAATTTCAGCCCTGATGATGTCGCACCGTCGCCAATGGTGCGGCAACTTTGTCAAATGGGCGTCCGAACACCATACTGCCACGAAAACTATTGAGGATGTTGACCGAGCTTGCGCGAGCGCATACGCTATCTTTCTTGCATCTCGTGGCACAAAATCAAAGACACGCGCCAATATCCTGTCGGGACTCGCTACGATATGGACAAGCTTGCAACGTGTTCGTGACGGCATCACAAACCCTTGGAAACTTGTCATACCATCAGTTACAGACGGAGAGCGCGGCAAGGCGTTCTCGCATGAGCAGGAGCTGGCGGTCATGGAGTCCGCCAAGCAGGTAGGTGACAACTGGTGGATCGTTTGCATGATAGCACGGCCCACTGGATTGCGTTTTGGAGACATTGCCAATCTGTCATGGGACAAGATCAACATGAATGACAGGATTATAGAGATCGCGCCATCCAAGACAGCACGTTACGGTATTGCCGTGCGTATACCAATATCCAATGCGTTGTATGGTGCGCTTGAAAGCGCAGATATAAAGTGCGGTTTATTATTCCCTGACATGTCACAAAAGCAACGTTCAGGGCATTCCAACAGAGGAACACCATTCGGGCTTGTCTTGAAGGCGGCCGGGCTGGATGACAAAGGGTATACCTTTCATTCGTGGCGGCACACACTCAGGACGCGCCTGGCCGAAGCAGGCGTTTCTGACGAAATTGCGAAACGCCTTGGCGGTTGGACTGACGACAACACCGCCAGGCGTTACGATCACGATGGGCGCATGAATGATTTGCGTGAGGCCGTCGAGCGCGCTTCACGCGCTTAGTTTGCCATTCTCTTTGAGAGTGTCTCTGATTTCAATGAGCAGGCAAACTATCGTGAGTGATGTCCTTTTTAACTCTTCACCTTGTTTGCGAACCTCCATCATGATCTGGTATGGAAGATACGTCACAAGCCAAAACGATATGACAGCCACCGTAAGCGCAATAAACGTTTCCATAATCGTCCCTCCTTGTACGGACAGATTATGATGCAAAACGGTTATTTTTGCATCAGCAAGTTGAGTCTGTTAATTCGATGGCCGAATGCGGATGTGGACAGATCATCATCGACCGTAGATGCCCTGCCACCACTCCGTATTGCCTTGTCGCGCATGGCCATAATAATCTCCGCACGCGGTATGCCAGACAAAAGGCGACGCGCTTCATTTTTGGAATCATGATCTGCGTTAGGGCTTGTCGCTTCGTACGCGACTGAACCAATGCCGATATTCCGCCATTGTCCGCCTGACTTGTTATGATCGCGGATGAGCTGCAACACCTCATCCATAATCGCACGTCCCACTATCTCCTTGTCTCTTGCGCTTTTGGTTTCATCGTCAAAGACATCACGCCGTTCAGAAAATCTGTCTGACAAAAACTTGGCAATTCTGTTTTTCTCAGACAGTTCGCCATAGTCCTCAAGCGTGGCTTGCCCAGAGCTTTTGATCTGCCGCAACTCAAAACGACGGTCATAAAAATCGCTTGTCAAACGCGATGTCCCAGGACGCAAGAACATAGTTCCAATAACAGGTATACTTGAGAAGTCTTTATTAACGGCAATGCCAGACGGATCAGCCATCTTCATGATAAGACTTTCAACTCTTTTGAACAGGTTGCCAGTGAACCCGTTCAAAATATGGTCAATTTGAGCAGGTGAAATGCCCTTCCCTTCCTTGCCTAAATGACGACCCATCAATTTGGCTATTTCGCTCGTGCTCGTTGTATATTGGTCCGTTGGCAATCTGTTCTCTTTGATTGTCCGAGGGACGATTTCATCACCCTTCCAGTCCTTGTTGGCGATAACGTCAATGACAGGCGCGAACATCGAGACATTTCGCGCTAGCTTATGACCGACTTCACCCAAGTCCGGTGACGCAGAAAAATCAAACGGCATGATGCTTTCAACGCAAACCCTGAACGCTTCATTGAATGTCCCTGGCTTCCGCTCATCCTCCAAAGCGGCACATGGCAGGGCTCCGAACATTAGGCCAAGCTCAAAAGGCAGAGCGTGGCGACGCACAACGCCATTGCCCATATCCATATGCGTATAACCCCATTTTTCATAAGGCGGAAGCTCAACCCACCATTCCTTGTCACGGTTGCGCAGGTAATTGATAATGGTTGGGACAGCCACCCACAGTGCGCCCTTGGCCATCGACCTCGCAAGCCGCTTTTTCCATGATATGTCTTTTTGCCACGGCATAGCCTCCAAAATGCCAAGCGCACGGGCTGCACGGTCAAGCGACTGAATTTGCGCATTCAAGAATAACACGATCATGTTGGCACGTCGCGCATATGTGACGGAACGCAGGAAATTGACAGTCGCGTCTTGTGCCGCGCAGCTTGCCAGGATCGCCGCAGATTTATGTGATTTCCACTTGTCCATGCCATGCTTGTATGCTCCCCGAAACTCCATTAGACGAGGCCCGATTTCTGTCTTTGACAGTAAATCTGCGACCGCTCCGATTACACCCTGTCGTTGCAACGTAAGCGTCCGGCGAAACACATTGGCATGGGCGCAGGTAGCGCAGCGGATGGGTTGCTTTGATTCAGTCCGGAAGGCAGCAGCCGCTCAGCGAGGCTTCCAGACGTCGGGCAGCAGTTCGCGCACGC
>Ga0209407_1001794_pt1 | contig 21672 bp, 15 predicted proteins | sample AD_JPNHG3_MetaG_FD_184410 | JGI IMG/M metagenome (GOLD analysis project Ga0209407, IMG submission 184410) | Active sludge microbial communities of municipal wastewater-treating anaerobic digesters from Japan - AD_JPNHG3_MetaG (SPAdes) (version 2) | ecosystem: Engineered > Bioreactor > Anaerobic... | reverse complement strand
ACCGCGACCGGCATCACGAGGCCGCCTTCGAGTGGCAGACGACGGCCCGCAGCGTGCTCACGGTGACCCGCACCGACCTGCAGAGCCGGACCCGGTATCGCGGCCGGGAGATCACGACCGAGCACCTCTCCTGGCGCGGCGCCTGGCGGGTGACGGTCAACGAGAACCTCTCGGCGGTCTTCGAAGGGGAGCGCAGCCGGTACGAGACCGACGAGGAGACGACCACCACCGAGCGGCTCTTCGTGCACGGGATGGGCCGGATCTTCCCCGGCCTCGAGATCCTCCTCGACGCGGGCCAGCAGCGCCAGGAGTTCGGCCGCGACGATCTGCGGGTGACGAGCCCGATCCTGGTCGCGTCGGTGCGGGCCGACCTGACCCGGACGCTGCGGCTCACCCTGCTGGGCAGCGTGCGGGAGGATCAGTACTCGGGCCGTCCGGGGGGGCCGCCGCTGCCGCGCGATCACCGCGAGGACCGGTGGACGGCCGACCTGACCTGGCAGCCCGGGCCGCAGCTGCTCGCCGGCGTGATGCTCGGCCGGGCGAGCACGAGCGGCAGCTCGACGCCGCTCCAGAGCTACCGGCTGCTCTGGTCGCCGTGGCGCGGCGGCGCGCTGCGGCTCGACGCGCGCTACGACGAGGATGTCGACCCGGCTCTCGATCGCCGCTCCCGGCGCCTCCAGGTGGGGCCGCGCTGGCAGCTCAACGAGCGGGCGGTGCTGGGGTGCCACTACTACCTGATGGAGACGTCGGTGCTGGGATTCGGGCAGACCCAGCAGTCTCTGCGGGCGACCTTTTCCCTCAACTTCTGACCGGTGCGGGGAGGATGCGAAACGCCATGAAACCCACGACTCTGCTTCTCCTGCTCAGCCTGCTCGTCGTGCCGGGGTGCGCCTCGAAGGGGACGAGCCGCTACCAGGCACCACAGGCCAACCTCGGCGCGATCCGGACCGCCGCCGTGCTGCCGTTCGTGACGCTGACCGGCGACGCCGCCCATGCGGAGAAGGTGCAGCGGATCTTTCTCGGCGAGCTGCTCGCGCTCGGCGCGGTCGAGGTCGTCGAGCCCGGCCGGGTCGCGCAGCTCGCGGCCCGCGAACAGCTCGTCAACACCGAAGCGCTGACCCCGGCCGACTTCACGCGAATCGGCCGGGAGCTCGGCGTCGACGGGCTCTTCTTCGGCACGGTGGTGGATTACACGGAAGGGCTCACCGGAGCGATCCGGGCGCCGGAGGTGACGCTGCAGCTCCGCCTCGTCGAGGTGGCGAGCGGCCGCACCGCCTGGCAGGTGACGACCGGGCGCAGCGGCCCGAACACCCGGGCGCGCCTCTTCGGCTTCGGCAGCGACTCGCTGAGCGAGACCACCCGGAAGCTGATCAACGAACAGCTGGGGTCGCTGGTCAAGTGAGACACCCGCTCGCCGTCGCGCTCTGGGGCGCCGCGCTGCTGTACGCGGCCGTGGCCGCGGACGCCGCCGGCGGCGCCCGGCTGGTCCTGATGCGCCCGGCGGACGCCACGGGCGCGGCGGACGCGACGGCGCTGGTGCGAGAGGCGATGGCTGCCGCGCTGACCGCGCGCGGCTGGGAGACCGCTCCCGGGCCGGCGGTCGAGGAGGTCCTCCAGGAAGCCCGGCTGCGGAGCCTCGACTCGCTGCCGGCGAGCGTCCTCGAACGTTTCGACTCGCGGCTCGGGAGCCCGCTGACCGTCCTGACGACGATCGTCACCTGGCTCCCCGGCGAAAACCCGATCGTCGCGCTGAGCGCGCGGGCGCTCGACCGGGCGGGGACGACGGTCTGGTCGGGCGTCGCGGCGCTGACCGGCAACGACACCGCCGGCCTCTTCGGCTTCGGCCGGCTGCGCGACGTCGAGCAGCTCGGCCGGCGGGCGGTGCGCGAGCTGCTCGCCGACTTCCCGCCGCCGGGCGCCAGGGTGAAGCCGTCACCCGCCGCCGCCCGCCGCCCGCGCCCGGGGCTGCCGGCGCCCGCGACCTGGCGTTCCGGCGAGCTGTTCGGACCCGAGCCGCTGCGGATCTGCCTGCTGCCGCTCGCGGTGCCGGAGCGTGCTCCGGCGGCCGGACACACGGTCACCGTCCTGCTCGCCCGCCGGCTCGCCGCGAGCGGCGCCTTCGCGGTCGTCGAGCCCGCCGACTTCCAGGCTGCGCTGCGCTCGCAGCGGGTCTACTCCCCCGGCCGCCTGCGCGGCGACGCCCTGCGGGAGTTCGGCCGCGAGCTCGGCACCAGCCTCTTCCTGCGGGGAGCAGTCTGGAACTGGCGGGAGGGCAACCCGTGGGGGCTCAACGTCGCCGCCGAGGTCGAGCTCGAGCTCGAGCTGGTCGACGTCGAAAGCGGCCGGATCCTCTGGTCCGCGCATCACGAGCGGCGTGGCGCCCAGTACCTCCGGACCTTCCTGCGTGGCGGGATCGGCTCGGCCGCCGGGCTGGCCGATCAGCTCATCGCCGAGATGATCGACCAGACCCGCCGGACGCCGCCGGCGCCGCCCCGCACCCTGCGGTTCGCGAACGCCGCCAGCGAAGAACGGATCGCCTCGCAGCCATGAACCGGACCCTCGCAGCCCTCCTCTTCCTCGCGTTCTTCTCCCCGGCGGCGCTGCCGGCCGCGCCGCCGCCGGATCCCGTGCTCGCCCGGGTCGGCGACGAGCCGGTGACGGCCACCCAGCTCGAACGGGAGTTCACCGACCGCCACGCCGGCCACGCCCGTTTCCTCGGGGGCGAGAGCGAGGTGCGGGAGTTCCTCGACAAGGTCATCGACCGGAGGCTGCTCCTCCAGGAGGCGTACCGGCTCGGGCTCGACCGGGTGCCGGCGGTGGCCACCGCCGCCGATGCGTGGGCCGAGAACAAGGCGGTCGAGTGGCTGCTCGACCGGGAGATCACGGCGCGGGCCCGGCCCTCCGAGGCGGCGATTCGCGCCGCCTGGGAGGAGCGGACGACCACCCTCTACCGGGTCTCGCAGATCGTGGTCGCCACGCGGGATGAGGCCGAGCGGCTCGCCGCCGAGCTGCGCGCCGGCGCCGACTTCGGCGAGCTCGCCCGCGAGCACTCGACGGCCCGCTCCCGCTTCGCGCGCGGGGCGCTCGGCGAGGTCGGCTGGGGGACGATGAGCCCGGAGTGGGAGGCGGTGGTCTTCGCGCTCGCGCCGGGCGAGACCTCGGCGCCGTTCGCCTCTTCCGAAGGCTGGCAGCTCGTCCGGCTCGAGGCGCGCCGGAGCGTCGAGAAGCCCGATTTCGCGATGGCCCGCGGCCGCATCGCCAAGATCCTCGAGACCCGCGCGCTCGCCGACCGGCGGCAGCAGTACGGCGCGGAGCTCTGGGCGAAGTACCGCGTGCAGCCGACGCCGGAAGCCGGCCTGGAGCCCGCGGCCCTCGCGCGGCTGCAGGCGTCGGCGCCGGCCACCGTGCTCTACCGCTGGCAGGGCGGCGCGCTCGACCTCGGCACCTTCGCCACCGGGCTCGACCTCGCGGCGCTCGCCGCGGTGCCGGCGGCGCGGGCCGAGCTCGAGCGGCTGCTGCGGCTGACCGTCAACGACGCTCTCGTGCGGCTCGAGGTGCGCGCCCGGCGGGTGCTGGCGGAGCCGGATCTCGCCCCGGAGCTGCGTCACCACCGCGAGGGGCTGATGGAGAGCGTGCTCTACGCCGACCATGTGCTCAAGGGGGTGACGATCCCGGAGGCGCGGATCCGCGCCTGGTACGACGAGCACCGCGACGAGCTGAAGAGCCCCGAGCGGCGGCGCACCTCCCAGATCCTCGTCGGGAGCCTGGAGGAGGCGGCGGTGCTGCGGCAGCGGTGGGTGACCGGCGAGCCGTTCGCGGAGCTGGCGAAGACGGCCTCGCGCGACCCGGTCTCCGCCGCCCAGGGCGGCGATCTCGGCTGGATCACCGCCGCCGAGACGCCGCCGGAGTTCGCCGCCGTCCTGAGCCTGCCGGCCGGGGCGGTCACCATGCCGATCCGCTCGCAACTCGGCTGGCACCTGATCCAGGTCACCGAGATCGAGCCGGCGGCGGCCGAGAGCTTCGCGCAGGCCCACGACCGGATCCGGGAGCGCCTCTTCGAAGAGGAGAAGCGGGCGCGCCGGGCCGAGTGGGTGCGGCGGCTGCGGGAGGTGACGCCGGTGACGATCGACCAGCGGGCGATCGAACGGTTCGTCGCCTCGCTCGAGCGCTCCGGAGAGGCACCGCCGGCCCATCCGGTGGCCCCGGTCCACCCGTAGCCCGACTGTACGCAGGCGTTTCCCCCGCCTGATCGGCGGCGAGGGCCCGATCCGGGCGCGCTCCTGCTATCGTTCCGGCGCCACGGGGATCCGACCATGCGCCGCCGTTCGTTCCGCCTCGCCGTCCTGCCGCTCGCCGCTCTCCTCTGCGGATGTGGCGGCGAGCCCCGCCTCGACGTCCGGGAGCAGCCGGCCCCGGCCGGCCCGCGGGTGATCGCCGTCGATCCGCCCAACGGGGCGACCGGCGTCGACCCGGCGCGTACCACGCTCGTGGCGACCTTCGACCGGGAGATGGATCCCGAGGGCTGGGCCTGGGTGATCGAGAACCCGGCCACGGCGCCCGAGATCGGCGAGTCGGTATGGGATCCCGCGACGCGGGTCAACACCGCCACGGTGCGCCTCGAACCGGGTCGCACCTACGTCGTCTGGCTCAACTCCCCGCAGTACCTCTTCTTCCGCGACCGCGCCGGGGTGGCGGCGGCGCCGTTCCGCTGGAGCTTCACGACCGCCGGCGGCGGGCTCTCGCTGCCGCTCGTGCGCTCCAACGCGGCGCCGGCGGCGGTGGCGCTGCCCACGGTCACGCGGCTCGAGCCGCCGGCGGGGGCCACCGGCGTCGAGCCGGGGGTCACGACGCTGCGGGTGACCTTCGACCGGCCGATGGCGGAGGGCTGGTCGTGGGTGACCGATCCGGTCGCGCCGTTCCCGGAGATGACCGGCGAAGCCTCCCAGTCGGCCGATGGCCGGAGCGCCGCGCTGCCGGTGCGCCTCGAACCGGGGCGCACCTATGTCGTCTGGCTCAACAGCGCCGAGTACCAGGGCTTCCGGGATCAGAACGGCCTGGTGCTGCCGCCGTTCCGCTGGGAGCTCACGACCCGCCCGGCCGAGTGAGCCGGGTCGCCGCCGCTGCGGATCTTTCCCCGATTCGTGGGGAGAGGTGAGCGTTTTCTCACAGGTCGGCCGGTTGCGGTGCCGATCCGACCGGCTTCGCGGCGGCCCGGGCCCGGGCGACGAGCGCGTGGAGCGCCGCCTGGAGCCGCGCGCGCGGCGCGGGCTTTTCGAGAAACTCCGCGTAGCCATCGGCCGGGTCGAGGCCGAGCTCGGCCGCATTGCCGATCAGGCACGACTCGTAGAGCACCGGGATCGGCGGCTGGCGGCTCGCGCAGAGCTTCTGGAAGTCGCGCCACGGCAGCCAGGCGGGGGGGAGGCTGACCACCACCGCGGCGGGCGGGTCGGTGCGGATCACCCGCGCCGCCGCCTCGTAGCCGCGAGCGATCTCGACCCGCACCCCGGGGGGCACGAGGCGCTCGACGACCCAGGGGAGCACGCGGTTCTCGTCGACGACCAGCAGGCGCACGGCTTTCCTCGTGCCGGTCGCTGCTGCAAGGCATGCGCCATCCGCGCTCAGGCGGGGCCGGTCTCGTCCTCCCGCAGCCCGAACTTCTTGAGCCGGTAGCGGAGCTGGTCACGGGTGATGCCGAGCAGCTCGGCCGCCCGGGTCTGGTTGTCGCCGGCGGCGCGCAGGGCGCGCCCGACGAGCTCGCGCTCCATCTCCTCGAGCGGCACGATGCCGCCGCCGAGGGGATCGGCCGGCGCGGCCAGCGGGGCGGCCTCGGCCCCGGCCCAGTCGAGCACCAGCGAGGCGACGCCGATCTCCTCGTCGCGCGCGAGCACCATCGCGCGCTCGATGACGTTGCGCAGCTCGCGGACGTTGCCGGGCCAGGTGTAGGCGAGCAGGCGGTTCTCGGCCTCGCGGGTGAAGCCGGTGAAGCGGCGGCCGAGCTTCGGCTGGAGCGTGGCGAGGAAGTGACGGGCGAGCGGCAGGACGTCCTCGGTGCGCGCGGCGAGCGGCGGGAGCGAGATCGGGAAGACGCTCAGCCGGAAGTAGAGGTCGTTGCGGAAGCTCTTGTCGCGGACCATCGCCTGCAGGTCGCGGTTGGTCAGGGCGACGGCGCGCACGTCGACGGTGATCTCCCGCGTGCCGCCGACCCGGCGGAAGCGGCGCTCCTCGAGGAAGTGGAGGAGCTTCGCCTGCAGGTCGAGCCGCAGCTCGCCGATCTCGTCGAGGACGACGGTGCCGCCGTCGGCGAGCTCGAAGACGCCCCGCTTGGTCACCTTCGCGTCGGTGAAGGCGCCCCGCTCGTGGCCGAAGAGCTCGCTCTCGAGCAGGTTCTCGGGGATCGTCGCGCAGCTGACCTCGAGCAGCGGCCGGTCCCGCCGCGCGGAGGCGGCGTGGAGATAGCGGGCGATGACGTTCTTGCCGGCGCCGCTCTCGCCCTGGATCAGGATCGTGTTGACCTCCGAGCTGGCCACCTGGCCGGCGACCTCGAGGACGCGGCGAAAGGCCGGCGACTCGCAGACGATCCGCTGCGCGAGGCTCTGCGCCCGCACCTGGCGCGCCGCCGCGGCCTCGAGCTGCTCGCTGCGCACGCCGAGCGAGCGCCCGACGAGGGCGACGAGGTCGGCCTGATCGACGGGCTTGGTCAGGAAGTCGAGGGCGCCCAGCTTCATGGCGCGCACCGCGTCGCCGACCTGGCCGACCGCGGTCATGACGATGACGACCGACTCCGCGAGGCGCTCGCGGTTCTGCTCGTAGAAGTCGAGCCCGTGGCCGTCGGGTAAGTTGAGGTCGAGGAGCACGAGGTCGGGCAGGTGCGTGCCGAGATGCTCGGCGGCGGCGCGCAGATCGGCCGCGGCGTGGACCTGGTGACCGGCGCGTTCGAGCTGCTTCTGGAGCGCCCAGCGGAGCAGCTTCTCGTCCTCGACGAGCAGGATGAGGGCCATGGCGGTCAGACCTCCGTGGCCGGCGCCGGCGGTCCGGACTCCGGCAGCATGACGAAGAAGGTGGTCCCGCGGCCGGGCTCGCTGTCGCAGTCGAGCCGCCCGCCATGCTGAGCGACGAGGGAGCGGGTGATGGCGAGGCCGAGCCCGGTACCGGTGAACTTCGTGGAGAAGAACGGCTCGAAGATCCGGTCGCGCACCTCCGCGCTCATGCCGGGGCCGTCGTCGGCGACGGTGATCACGATGCCCTCCCCTTCCGGAAAACGGCTGGCACGCAGGTCCACGTGGCCCCCCTCCGGCATCGCCTCGGCGGCGTTCTGGATCAGGTTGACCAGCACCTGGCGGATCTTCGCCGCGTCGACCGCGACCGGTGGCAGGTCGCCGGCGACCTCGACCTGCAACGTCACCCCGCGGCGGCGCAGCGACGGGCTCATCAGCTCGGCGCTGTCGGCGAGCAGGCGGCCGAGGTCGGTCGCGGTGGCGCGCAGCGGCGCCGGCCGTCCCGATTCGAGCAGCTGCTGGAGGATCCCGTTGACCCGCCGCAGCTCGCCGAGCATCTCGCCGTAGAGGCCGGCGTGCGGCCCCTCGGGCGTCTCGTCGCGCAACACCTCGAGCGCGCCATGGATCCCCGCGAGCGGGTTCTTGATCTCGTGGGCGAGGCCGGCGGCGAGCTGCCCGAGCGAGGCGAGCTGATCGACGTGCGCGAGCCGGGTGACGACCTCCTGCTCCCGCTCGCGCTGGCGCTCGAGGAGCCGGCCGAGACCGCGGTGGACCTCGGCGGCGACCGGATCGAGCACCAGCACGCCGGGGGAGGGTGCAGCCCCGGCCTCCGGCGTGCCCGACGAGACGGCAGCAAGCTCCGCCTCGAGGCGCGCCGCCGAGCGCCGCGCCGAGCGCTGCACGAGCAGGGTCACGGAACCGAGCAGGAGGATCCAGGCGCCGATCAGCACCCCGACCTGCAGGCGCAGGCTCCGGCGCACGCGGGCGAGCGGCTCGGTGTAGTCGATCCGGAGCGTCGCGACGCCGAGCGCCTCGCCGGTGGCGTGGCAGGGGGCGCAGCCGGAGTCGGCGACGATCCGATGGAGCCCGCGCACCGTCTCCCGCCCGGCGTCGGACTCGACCCAGACCCGCTCGCCTGCCTCCGGGGTCGCGAGGAACTCCGCGACCCGGCGCATGTCGTCGGGATCGGCGGAGACGGCGCGGCTGCCGAGCAGGTTGCCGGTCCGCCCGAAGAGGCGCAGGCCGATCGGCGCGTGGGTGTAGATGAGAGGGTCGAAGACATGCGGGTTGCCGCTATCGGCCGCCGGCACGAAGAACGGCATCTCGCGCACCGCGAGATCGAGCCGCTGCCGGGCTGCCTCGGCCCCGGCGTCGGCGTAGGCGCGCTCGAGCAGGCGCAGGGTGCCGAAGTAGAGCACCAGGAAGGCGACGAGATGCAGCGGCACGAGGATCGCCCAGAGCCGGAGACGCGCCGGATCGAGGCGCGCTCGCCACGAGGTCCGGGGCGGGGCGGCGGCGCTCACCGGCTGACTCTATCCGTTCGGCGGTGACGGGCCGCGGCTACGGCGCGGCGGGCATCGGCGTCAGCTCCAGGGTCACCACCGCAAACGGCGCGAGGCGGAGCGTGATCGCGCGATCGGCATCGAGCCGCGCGGGCAGCTCCGGACCGCTCCCCCAGAGATCCCGTACCGTGAACCAGCGCCCGGCGTCCGGCGGCAGCTCGAGCTGCCGGGCGAGATAGATCTCGGCGAGGCGCGGCCGGTCGTCCGGGTTGCGGAGCGTCAGGAAGGCGCGCTCCGGCGACCACGCCGCCCAGCCGTAGACGTCGAGCCGCCCCGGGTTGCCGCCCACCCAGTGGGTGTCGGCGAGCACGGCGGCATGCTCGCGCGCCCAGCGGGCGGCGGCGGCGAGCGTCTCCCAGCCCTTGGCATCGAGCAGCTCGGGAGTGAGGTAGAGCTCCTGGAGCTGGGTGCCGGAGGCGAAGTAGGAGCGCACCTCGTGGGCGAAGGCGCCGTCCAGGTCGGTTTCGAGCTCGACGGCGTGCCGGGCGAAGATGATGCCGTGGAGCATCAGCGAGTTGAGCGGGAAGAGCGGCCCCTTGACCACCACGTTCTCGTACGTCTCGCGGTCGCGGTAGGTGAGCCAGCGCTCGCGCGCGCTCCCCTTGCCGGTGAAGTTGTGGTCGTAGCCGTCGCGCCAGATCGAATCTGCCCAGCGGAGCCAGAACGGCGAGGCCCAGGTGCCGGTGGTCAGGTTGACGAAGACCCCGGGGCGGGCCTCCCGGACCTCGTCGATGAGCCGGATCGCGGCCGCGAAGTCGCTGTCGAACTCGCTGCCCGGGTAGACCGAGCCGACGTTGCCGGTGCCGTCGAACTTGAACTGGTTGATCCCGCCCTCGGAGAGGAGATCCATCACCACCTGATGGAAACGCCGCCAGTAGCGGGGACCGGAGAGCGCGAAGCCGCCGGCGACGACCTCGTAGCCGGTGGCGGCGCCGGCCGCGATCCGCTTCTCCTTCGGCGGGCCGTAGCCGCCCCAGGGCGAGAGCCAGACGCCGGGGGCGGCGCCGTACTTGGCCGCCGCCTCGCGCAGCGGCGCGAAGCCGCGCGGGAACTCGGGGCTGAAGCGCCAGTCGCCGCCGTAGTCGTCCCAGCCGTCGTCGAAGAGGAAGGAGTCGAGCCGGACGCCGCGCTTCTCCACGAGCTCGCGGCCGAACGCCGCGATCCGCCCGAGCGCCTCGGCCTCGGTGTACGGCGTGAAGTAGCCGATGTCGTACCAGGAGTTGTAGTGGAGCAGCGGCTCGTACGGCCGTGCCCGCTCCCGCTCGACGTAGGCCGCGAAGTCGCGCCGCAGCTGCCCCGGCCGGGTGCCGCCGGCCGCCGCCGAGTAGGTGACCGACTGCCCGGCGCGCAGCGGCAGCGTCCGCTCGACCCAGAGCCGGACCCGGCCGCGCCAGGCGTCGGCCTTCGCCATCGGGTGCTCGAAGCCGAACCAGCTCGTGCCGGCGACCGCCGGCGAGCCGTCGACGCTGCCGAGCACGAGCGCCCCGGGTGCCTCGACGCCGAGCAGCTCGAGCCGGGTGATCTCGAGGTCGCTCCCGGTCGCCGTGAGGGTCACCACCTCGCGGAGATAGTCGGCACCCGTGCGCTGGACGAGCTCCCAGTCGAGCGCGAGCGCGCCGCCGGCGGCAGTGAACCGGCCGCCGACCGCGAGGCCGGGCAGGCGGTCGCCGAGCCGTGCCGCCCCGGCCACAGCCGGCAGCTCGCGCGCCGCGAGCTCGCCCGCGAGCCGGAAGTCGTCGGCCGCGAGCCGCCGGCCGTCGGCGAACGTCACCGCGAACGGCACCCGCACCGGCACCGTCACCCCCTGGCGGAGATCGGTGATGGTGAGCTCGGCGAGTCGCCCCTCCGCGAGCCGCCAGCTCGCCGTCACCACGCCGTTTCCGAAACGGAACGCCCCGTCGGCGGCCGCGAACACGGGCTTGCCGCCGTCCGCCCCGGCTGCCGCGGCCCAGAGAAGCCCACAGAGTGCGGCCAGAACCCGAAGACGCCCCCCTCCAAGGTGCCAGCCGTTTTTCCATTTGCACCCTCTCAGAAAGTGCCACGCAAGGTGCCAGCCTCTTTTCTGCCTCGGCCTCGTAAGGTGCCAGCCACTTTTCGGAGCACGCTGGATCAGCATGGGGACCCTCCTCGGGACAGCAGTCTAGTTTCGGAATTCCATCTTTTGGGCTCTGGCTGCCGTCTGATGACAAGCCTTGGTTCTGTTCGGCGTGCCGGGATCCGCTCTGCGTCCGACAGGGTGGTCGAGCCGGAGCGGGTTGTGCTCGGGCTCCGGGCGGTGAGCCGTGTCCTATCGCTGCAGGCGGTAGAGGACGTAGCGCGTCGCCCGGGATTCGAGGTTTTCGTAGGCGGGCAGACCACGCACACCCGCCCAGTTGAGCAGCTGTGGGCGAAACCGCGCTGGCAGGTCCAGCGAGTCGATCAAGGTCTGCCGCTCGTCGCTGGTGGATGCAAGCGAGGCGACGACGTTGGCCGTGATGTCACGCCGGTCGCGGATCTGGAAGCCCGTCGCCTCGAGCTGAGCATCTGGCAGTTGTGTGGAGTGCCAGAGCCCTGCCAGCAAGCACCAGCCTCCGGGGCAGAGCAGGCGGGAGGCCTCCTGGTAGAAACGGCCGGGCTCTTCGAAGTGCTGTGCAGCCTCGATGCTGTAGAGCAGATCGACGACGCCGGTCGTGAGCGGAAGACGTCCGGCATCGGCCATGATCACGCTCGTGAACGGCCGAGGTGCCAGCCGTTTTCGCGTCAGCACGAGGTGTTCGCTCGAAAGGTCGAGCCCGACATACCGCAGGTCGGGCCGGTCGTCTAGAAGCAGCTCCGCGCCCGCCCCACGGCCGCATCCGACTTCGACGACCAGGCCGGTTGCAACCGGGAACGGCTCGAGGACCGTCTCGTAGAGCCTTCGGCAGAGGGAGAAGAGGTTGGGGTTCGCGGGGGGCTGGTCGGGAAGATCCACGAATCCGTAATTGACGAAAGCCAGCCGGGGAGAGCGCCGGGCGATGGCGTCGTAGAACCGACGCACCGACTCGGCGAGGGTGCCACCAGACATGGCCGTCACTCTGCAGATGATCGGGAGGTCGTTCCTTCGGCCGATCTATCGAGAGCCTCGAGATCCCGGACGACCTTTTCGAGCTGGCCGATGTGTGCGACCAGCGAGAGACCCGGCAGCGGTGCGCCGGCGGACTTGTTCGGCAGATACGCCGACATCACGCCGAGCAGGACGGGTTGGCCGTCGGGGCCGAGAAAGAAAGCGGGGCCGCCCGAGACGCCGTTGATGGCGACACCGTCGACGAGATAGGCGTGGCGGCTTTCGAGCCAGGCACTGATCCGCCCGCTGAAGAAACAGAGCTGATCGCGCGCGGCGCTGACGCCGGGGAAGCCGACCCAGCCGATCTCGACGCCGACGCGGATGATCATCTGCTCGGGGGTAAGGGTGAGCAGCCGGGTCGGCAACGGTGCCTCGTCGCGCAGCAGGACGAGCGCGGCGGTGTCGGTGTCCTCGTCGAAGACGAGTGCGCGCTCGTCGAACTTCACCAGCCGCCCCCAGCCGCTTTCGCCATGTTCGATGCGGATCGGTTGCTGCCAGAGGTGGGCGTGGGCGAGCACGTGTGCGGCCGTCGCGAAACCGAGGATGCCGCCCTGGGCACCGAAGGCGAAGAGCACCCCGGTGCCGGCATGTTCCGGAGTCGAGATCCGGATCACATACGGTGCGATCGCTTCGACCGCCTGCTGCCAGGTCGGTTCGGGCATGAGGTCCTCCGGAGGCTACGAAGAATTGTAGCTCAGAATTCCTACCTCATCAGTCGGGAAGAAGGGCACGCTTCGGAGTGAGTGCCGGGGTAAGTGCCGGAGTAAGTGCCAGGCGACTTTCGCTAGTCGCCGGTGATGAATCGAGAACAAAGAGCCTCAGGTCGGCCCTGCGACCAGCTTCCCGGCTTCCCATCTCGCCAAGCTACCCTTTGCTTCCCGTGAATCTCGGTTTTCGAGCTCGTCAGGGCGGACCCCTGCCAGCCCTCGCTCACCTGAGCAGGCCTGAAGTGCACGGAATGGAACGATGTCAGGCCGCCACCGGCCGGAGGAACGGCCCCGGCGGCGGAAAGCAGCCCTCGGGGAAGGCGACCGACGTCAGACCCGCACGGAGTTGCTCCGCCGCACGGCGGTAGGCGAGCGTGAAGAGCCGGTAGGCCTCCCGGTATGCAAGCCTCACTCTTCGGCTCGCCGCGTGGACCAGCGGCGCCGGACTCCTCGTGCTGCCCACGGCCGCCCTGTACGGATCCTGCCGAAGCACCGCCTCGCGCCCCAGAGGCTCGCGCCCGGTCTCTCTCTTCAGGGCTTTGGCCTCGGCCCGGGCGAGATCGAGCAGCTCTCGTAGCCGCTCCCGCTGGACCTCCGGCTCGAGATGTGTCCAGGCCGGGAGCGGCGTCAGCACGACACACTCCGCCTCCGTGAACTCCCGATCCCCGACCGCTCTTCCTTTCCGCCGGACCAGACACTCCGCCGTCCGGTCGAACCAGGTGCCGGTGAGCGGGCTTTCATCCAGCATCGCCTGCCAGCTCGTCGCCCCGGGCCACTCCAGCGGATCGGAGACCAGCCCCTCCTTGCAGCCCTGGCGGACCAGGTAGGAAAGACGCTCTACCTGCGCTTCCTCCTCCTCGCTCACCAGGATCCCCTGATACCGCCGCCCCCAGACCTTCTCCTTCCACTCGTAGAGACGTCCGACCTCGCGGGCGAGGTTCGAGTTGAGGTAGCCGACGAAGTCGGCGAGCTGGTCCGCGTCGGCGACCGAAACGAGGAGGTGATAGTGGGTCGCGAGGAAGACGAAGGCGTGGATGGCGACCCCCGAGCGCTTCTGGGCCCGGCCGAGGATGCCGAGGGTGATCTCGCGCAGCAGGGGCGAGGGGCGCAGGAGCTGCCGGGACTGCAGGGTGCGACAGGTGACTTCGACGAGGGCGCCCCCTGGAGGGACATAGCGGATTCGGCGTGACATGCCCTCTCAGACGCCATCGCCCTCGTGAACCTGCCGCAAATCGCCTGGCACCTTTGAGTACCTTTGATGGCAGCAAATTGGCTGGCACCTTGTAAGGCACCTTGTAAGGGCAAAGTGGGTGGCACCCTGGAGGGCACCATGGAGGCACCCTGGAACCCTGCAACGGCCCTCTGCCGAGGCCCACCGCGATCTCCGTCTGTTGGGGTAGGAAGGCAACGAACCGCAAAATCATATTCGATTCTTCGGCTCCTGCCGCCATCCGCCGGGGCAGGATCAATCGCGTCCGCGCCCCGCACGTTCGGCGGTTGACGGGATCGGGCCCGGAGCGAAACATGGGAGGGACGCAAGCACGCTCCGCGCGGAGGTACCGATGTCTCAGCCGCACTCCCGCCGTCCCTTTCTGGTCACCGGACTCGCCGTCGCGGCCTTGGCCGCCGGACTCACCGTCAGCGGGGTGTTCGCCGAGCCGTCCACGCCGGTCGGCATCGAGGCGCTCGGCACCCAGCCGTACGAGCGCTACGAGCAGCCGGCCGCCTGCGCGAGCTGTCACGTGGAGATCGCCCGCCAGCACGAGCAGGCGATGATGTCGCAGGCCTACACCCACCACTGGGACGAGATCGAATACTTCGAACTCGCCCTCCCCCACGCCGAGAAGGTCGCGAAGATGGCGGGCGTCCGGGCCGAGTGCAACGGCTGTCACGCCCCGCTCGCGCTCCTCGCCGGTGACATCCCGCCGCGGCCGCCGTCCGCGCGCAGTCGCGCCAACGAATCGGTCTCCTGCGATCTCTGCCACACGGTGGTCGGCTTCCGCGGCGAGGTGCCGGTGAACTTCAACTGGATCACCGCGCCGGGGAAGGTGAAGCAGGGGCCGCGCCCGGGCCTCGTGAGCCCGCATCACGAGACACGCGAGAACCCGTTCCTGCGCTCGGCCGAGTTCTGCGGAACCTGCCACAACGAGATGGACTCCTGGGGCCTCTTCGTGAAGTCGACCCACCTCGAATGGAAGGAGGGACCGCACGGCCGGGCCGGAATCGTCTGCCAGGAGTGCCACATGCCTCCCGCTCCGGGACGCAGCGCGCGGATGGGCACCGAGCTCCCCGACGTGCGCCAGCACCTCTTCCACGGCGCGCACGATCCGGGCAAGCTCGCCGGCGTCGCCGAGGTCCGGATCCACCCGGAGCTGCGCGAGGCCGAGCCGGGCGACACGGTGCGCCTGACCGCGGTGGTGGTCAACGCCAAGGCCGGCCACAAGATCCCGAGCGGCTCGGCCGAGGAGCGGCTGCTCTGGCTCCACGTGGAGGCCACGGACGCGAAGGGGCGCACCTTCCACCTGCCGGTCGATCCGAAGGGTTTTCCCGGCGAGGCGTACACGATCGCCTCGGCCACCGCGCTCGCCTATCAGGACATCGGCGAGATCCGCGGCCTCCCGGAGTTCCCCGGCCTGAAGCGCGACGGCACCTACGCCGAGATGGCCGAGGGGGACCGGATCTTCCGCCTCCCCTACCTCGACCCGGAAGGGCGGATGACGGTCGCGCAGTGGAACACCGCCGCCTTCTCGACCGACTACCGCCTCGCCCCGCTCTCGGCGGTGGCCGAGACGTTCACCTGGAAGGTGCCCGCCGACGCACCGCCCGGCCCGGTGACGGTCACCGCGAACCTCCACTACTCACGGCTCGTCTCCTCGGTCGGCGAGTTCCTGAAGGTGCCGGCCGAGGAGTGGGAGCCGGTGCGGATCAACACCCACACGACGACCTTCGAAGTCCTCGACTGAGCGCCCGGGAGGAGAAGCCATGCGTCGCCAGCTGCCACTCGCCACCGTCATCGTCACGCTCGCGGTCGTCCTCACCGCCCTCGCCGTGCCCGAAGACGCCGCCGCGATCCCCGCCTTCGCCCGCCGGTACCAGCTCTCGTGCAGCACCTGCCACGCCCCGGTGCCGCGCCTGAAGCCGTACGGCGAGGAGTTCGCCGCCCGCGGCTTCCGGATGGAGGATCCCTCCCAGGAGCCGCCCCGCGCCACCTACGACGTCGGCGATCCGCTCCTGAAGCTCGTGCGCGACCTGCCGCTCGCGGTACGTCTCGACCTCGCGGTGACGGCGGAGGACGCCGAGAAGGACGGCCGCGGTACCGACTTCGGGCAGCCCTGGATGGCCAAGCTGCTCTCCGGCGGACCGATCACCGAGAAGATCTCCTACTACTTCTACGCGGTCATCGAGGACGGCGAATCACTCCAGCTCGAGGACGCCTTCCTCTCTTTCTCCTCCCCGTTCGGGATCCCGATCTCCGTCTCGTTCGGCCAGTTCCAGGTCTCCGACACCCTCTTCACCCGTGAGCTGCGGCTCGAGCACAACGACTACGCGATCTACAAGACGCGGGTCGGCTACGCGCCGACCGATCTCACCTACGACCGCGGCTTCGTCGTCGAGTGGGATGCTCCCGGCGACATCGAGGTGGTCGGCCAGCTCGTCACCGGCAACGGGATCGACAAGGCCAGGTACGGCGGCTTCGACAACGGCGGGCTCGAGAACGTCGCGCTGCACCTCGGCCGTGAGTTCGGACCGGTGCATTTAGGCCTCTTCGCCTATCGGGGGAAAGCGGAGATGCACCGCGGCGGACCGACCTCGACGATCACCTACTTCGGCCCCGACGTCACGATCGGCGTCGGCGAGAAGTGGGAGCTCAACCTCTCCTGGCTCGCACGGCGCGACGACGACCCGTTCTTCACCGGCCGCCGCGGCCGGAAGACGGCGACCGACGGCGGCTTCGCCGAGCTCCATTACTTCCCCCTCGGCCAGGACGGCCGCTGGGCGCTGACCGCCCTCTACAACTACATCGACTCCGACCTCGTCGAGGTCCGCCGGGAGAACGCCTCCCTCACCCTCACCTACCTCCTCGCCCGGAACTTCAAGGTCCTGGGCGAGCTCTACCACGACTTCGAACGCGACGACGACCGCCTGCTCCTCGGCTTCGTTACGGCCTTCTGAGGGCGAGCGTCCGCATCCCCAGCCACTGAACCCGGCCCGGACTCGCTACGGCCTGGCTCGGAGGCTTTCCGAGCAGGTGCCTGACAGGTGCCAGGCGCATTGCGACGGCGTGCCTGATCAGGCGTGAGCTTGACGCGATTCGATCAGATACTGATCCGATCAGGTGCCAGGTGAATTGCGATCACCCGAAAAGGTGCCAGCCGAATTGCGAAGACCCGCTCGCCGGGCTCGCAAATCGCCTGGCACCTTCCTCTGGACACTGCTGCGGGCTCCCCGGAGCGCGGCGCAGGGTCGTCCCCGCTACCCCACCGAGACCCTGTTCCCGCCGTCCTTCTTGCTCTGGTACATCAGGCGATCGCATCGTTCGACGGCGAGCTCCAGCGACTCGCTCGTCGCCGCGAAGGTCGCGCTGGTCGAGATCGTCGTCGAGATCTTCCGGCCATCGACAATGAGGAAGCTCCGCTCGACGAAGACGTTGACGCGTTCGGCGATGGTGCGCAGGTCGCTCCGGCTGACGTTGGGCAGCAGGATCATGAACTCGTCCCCGCCCCAGCGGAAAAACAGGTCCGACTGGCGCAGGGCGCTGCTCACCGACCGGCTGATCATGATCAGCACCTTGTCCCCGATGGCGTGGCCGAGCTCATCGTTGATCTCCTTGAAGGAGTCGACGTCGAAGAAGATCATGCCGATGACATCCCGCTGGCCGGCGAAGTTCTGGAACATCATCTCCGCCAGGCGCCGGTTCCCGATTCCCAGGAGCGGGTCCCGGTACGCGTCGTTCTTGAGGCGCTCGAGCTCCTGCTGCATGTCGAGGCCCGACGCGCTCTCCGTGAAGGTCTCGACCGCGCCGATGATCTCTCCCGTTTCGCCGACGAGCGGCGCCACCCGCACGTGGACGGGAACGCGATGTCCCTCCTTGTGGTGCAGGAAGACGAACGCCTCCCGCTTCTCGCCGTCCTTCAGGGTGAGCAGCAGGGGACAGCCGATCTCGCACAGCTCCTGCCCGCTGACGTCCATGTGCCGCAGAATGTTGTCGGCGCAGGAGCACCCGAGGAGCTCGCCTCTCCGGTAGCCGGTGATCTTCTCGGCGGTGGCGTTCCAGTAGGTGATGTTCCTGTCCTTGTCCACGTAGTACACCCCGTCGGACAGGTTCTCCAACAGGAGTTTCGTCAGGTCGTCAGGCTTGGGCACGGTTCGGATCACCCCCTCTCGACCCACGGATGCTAGGGCCTGGGGAGAGGTGTTTCAAGGAGGTGGCGAGGCCCCCGGCACAGGTGCCAGGCGATTTGCGGAAGCCCGGCCGGCTCGCAATTCGGCTGGCACCTTTCGGCACCTCCCGGGTAGCGCCGCTGTCGGCACCTTTGTCGGGGGCATTCTCCGCGGATCGTATCGGTGGGCCGAGGGGACGAACGGCTCACCATCCCGTGCTTCGGCTGGAGACCACCGGCTGCTGACGTTTTGGGGCAGCGCCGCTCGATAGAATGTGGAACGCGATGTCTCCCGAGGCCGAATGGAAAACCCGCAAACTGCGGATCGACCCGAAGCTGGACGCTTCCGGGTGGCCGAAGGCTGCCACGTCGAAGTTCCCCGCCCCACGCCGGTCCGAGGAGGAGCCCACCGCGAACGGCCCGGCTGACTACGCTCTCTGGCTGGATGGCGCCATCGTCGCGGTGGTCGAGGCGAAGAAGGTCACGCTCGGGCCACAGAACGTGCTGACCCAGGCTGCCCGCTACTCGAAGGGGATCGGCCAAAGCCCGTACGACTTCCAGGGCTATCGAGCCCCGTTCCTCTACGCGACTAACGGCGAGGAGATCTGGTTCCAGGACGTTCGCCACCCGCTCAACCGCTCGCGCCGGATCGCCCGGTTTCACACGCCGCAGGCGCTCGCCGAGCTGCTTGCTCAGGATTTCGATGGCGCCTGCGACGAACTCCTCGCCCTCGCCCAGACGAGTACGCTGCTGCGCACCTACCAGGTCGCCGCGACGAGCGCGGTCGAGAAGGCGATCGCCGAGCGCAAGCGGAGCCTGCTCGTCGCCATGGCGACCGGCACCGGCAAGACCTTCACCCTGGTCAACCTCGCCTACCGGCTGATGAAGTCGGGCGCCGCGCGCCGGATTCTTTTCCTGGTCGACCGTCGGGCGCTTGCCGCCCAGGCGGTTCGCGCTTTCGCCTCGTTCGAGGCGGAGCCGGGACAGAAGTTCGACCAGATCTACGAAGTCTACTCGAGTCGCTTCCAGCAGAGCGACTTCGACGAGAAGGAAAAGTTCGACCCCAAGGTCCTGCCCAACAGCTACCTGACCGACCCCCAGTCCAAGCACGCCTTCGTCTATGTCTGCACGATCCAGCGCATGGCGATCAATGTCCTCGGGCCCAATGCCATCCCGGCGCTTGGCGAGGAGATCGTCGACGAAGACGCCGAGGCGTTGCCGATTCCGATCCATGCCTTCGACTGCGTGATCGCCGACGAGTGCCACCGCGGCTACTCCGCCCAGGAGATCTCGGTCTGGCGTTCGACCCTCGACCACCTGGACGCCGTGCGGATCGGCCTGACGGCCACGCCGGCGGCCCACACGGCGGCCTACTTCACGCACATAGTCTTCGAGTACCCGTACGAGCAGGCAGTTCGCGAGGGCTACTTGGTCGACTGGGACCTGGTGAAGATCCGCTCCGAAGTCCGGATGCAGGGGGTCTTTCTCCAGGCGGGAGAGAACGTCGAGCTGGTCGACGCGGAGACGGGTCGGAAGAAGCTGGACCAGCTCGAGGATGAGCGGGCGTTCGACACGACGGAGATCGAGTCGAAGGTCACCGCACCGGCATCGAACAAGTTGATCCTCGAGGAGGTCGCCCGCTACGCCGCCGAGCACGAGCAGGTGACCGGTCGCTTCCCCAAGACGCTCATTTTCGCGGCGAACGACCTGCCGCACACCTCCCACGCCGACCAGCTCGTGCATCTCGCTCGTGACGTCTTCGGCCGCGGCGACGCGTTTGTCGCCAAGATCACCGGCCGGGTCGACCGCCCGCTGCAGCGGATCCGGGAGTTCCGCAACCGACCGGAGCCGATGGTGGTGGTCACGGTCGATCTGCTGACGACGGGCGTTGATATTCCCGACCTTGAGTTCATCGTACTGCTGCGCCCGGTCAAGAGCCGGATCCTCTTCGTCCAGATGCTCGGCCGCGGCACGCGTAAAGGGGAGCGCCACCCGGACAAGGAGAAGTTCACGGTCTTCGACTGTTTCGACGGCACGCTGGTCGAGTACTTCAGGAGCTCGACCGACATGACGACGGATCTGCCGGCGCCTCCCTCGCGGACGACGGCCGAGATCATCGAGGCGATCTGGAACAACGAGGACCGCCGCTACAACACCAGCTGCCTGGTCAAGCGGCTGCAGCGGATCGAACGGCAGATGTCGGCGGAAGCGCGGGAGCTCTTCTCCGCTTTTCTCCCCGATGGCGACATCGCCCGCTTCGCCCGCCAGCTTCCGAAGGCGCTGGAGAAGGACTTCACGGCGACCATGGTGATTCTCCGGGATCCGACGTTCCAGGAGCTACTGGAGAGCTACCCGCGGGCGAAGCGTACCTTCGTCAACGCTTTCGGGTACTCGGATACGGTCACCTCGGCTTGGTTGATCCGCGACGGCCTCGGTCACGAGCACAAGCCAGATGACTACCTGGCGTTCTTCGCGCGCTTCGTCCAGGAGAACGTCGACCAGATCGACGCCATCCGCATCCTCCTCGGCCGCCAGCGCGGCTGGAGCGCCGACGCCCTCCAGGAGCTCAAGGCCAAGCTCAAGTCGAGCCCCCTGCGTTTCACCGAGGACAACCTCGAGAAGGCCTTCGAACGCTCCTACGGCAAGGCCTTGGTCGACCTCATCTCGATGGTCCAGCGCGCCGCCCTCGAAGACGCCCCGCTCCTCACCGCCCCCGAACGCGTCGACCGCGCCCTCGCCCGCGTCACAGCCGGCCACGCGTTCACCCCGGCCCAGTCCGAGTGGCTCGACCGCATCCGCGAGGTCCTCCAAGCCAATCTTTCGATCGCGAAGGAGGACTTCGAAGACCAACCGGCGCTCGCACAACCCGGCGGTTGGGGCGCAGCGCAGAAAGTCTTTGGAGCAATGGAACTGACGAGACTCCTCTCAGAATTGAACGAGGCGGTGGCGGCGTGAGTAACTTGTATGTTGGTTGGGACGTCGGAGGCTGGAACTGCGATCGGAATCGAACCAGCAGGGACGCGGTGTGCGCCATTGCTGGCGATCTCGAGAATCTGGAGCTTGTTGGGATTCCTTGGAGAGGAGCGATTCGCGCGCAGCTGCTTAACGCGGACGGCCGGCCCGACTTTCTCTTGAACCTGTTAGAGATCCACGAAACCTTCGAGCACATAGTCGTCGCGATCGACACGCCGCTCGGATGGCCGGTTTCTCTTCAGGGCTTGATCACATCCGCGAATCAGAACGTTGCTGTCCCAGACGAACCCGGTCTGAACCCTTTTCTGTTTCGTGGTACAGAACGGGCCCTCAACCAAGCTGGCATCGCCACGCTCTCGGCGGTACGCGACCAGATTGGAAGCCAGTCAACCAAGGGTCAGACCTTCTTGACCTCTCTGGGATTCGAGCGGTCCCAGAACCGGGTGGGAGAGTGGCGAAAGGGCATCTGGACCGCGATTGAAACGTATCCAGCGCCCTGTTACCACTCCCCTCTGGAGACCTGTTATGCAGAGCGCCTCCGGCGCCAAGACCGATTCCTCACGGCAACTCGGGCTGGAGCTTGGGTCAACGTCGCCAGCGACCTGGCAGACGCCGTGATGTGTGCGGTGGTGGCCGCCGTATTCCACGAAGACCCTAGCCAGCTTCGAGGTCCGACCTCCGAACAGAAGGCTGATGCAGCGCGTGAGGGCTGGATCTGGACTCCAACGGAAGTCGATGTCGCAGCGCTCCAGAACGAACGACGGGGGCTGGGCGAGGAGAACCTGTGACCGACGTTGTCCAGAAACTATGGGGTTTCTGCCACACCCTCCGACACGACGGCATCGATTACGGGGACTACATCGAGCAGATCACCTATCTGCTCTTCCTGAAGATGGCCGACGAGAGGGGAGTGGAGATCCCGAAAGGGTGCGCCTGGCCCGATCTCGTGAAGCTCTCGGGGACGGATCTCAC
>Ga0209407_1001793_pt1 | contig 21672 bp, 15 predicted proteins | sample AD_JPNHG3_MetaG_FD_184410 | JGI IMG/M metagenome (GOLD analysis project Ga0209407, IMG submission 184410) | Active sludge microbial communities of municipal wastewater-treating anaerobic digesters from Japan - AD_JPNHG3_MetaG (SPAdes) (version 2) | ecosystem: Engineered > Bioreactor > Anaerobic... | reverse complement strand
CGGACACCGCCTGCGGCAAGTTCGGGTAGCGCCTGTTCGTTGGCGCAGCGACCCTCCAATGCCGCCAGCAGTGCGTTACACGACTCGATCAAGTGGAGGTCAGTACGACGTTGGGGCTTGGGTTATCGGACTGGCAGAACGATCCGGAACCCCAGGTCGACGTGCTTGTAATCTGGAGCGTAGGAGAGTCGGACGGCTGATCTACACATGTTGGCATTCTCGATCCATGCCCCTCCTCGTACGATGCGCCACCGTCCGGTTTCAGATCCTGTCGGGTCGCAGACAGGGAGATTTCCTGGCAACGGCGCCACCGCCGTCTCCCAGAGAGGCGTCCCCTCGTGTCTGTCCCAGCACCACTCGGCCACGTTTCCAACCGTATCGAAAATGCCGTATCCATTCGGCGGGAATGTTCCCACAGGACTGGTGGCGGGGTGACGGCCGTCGTAGTCAGGATGCAAACCTTTTGTCGGACTCACATCGTATGACCAGCAATTGATCTGGCTCAAATAGTTCGCATTCGAATGCGTGATCGTGTCGCCCCAGGGGAACCGCAACCCTGTAAGACCACCTCGTGCCGCTTTTTCCCATTCGGCCTCGGTGGGCAATCTATAGCCATCGGCATCCCATTTTACGTAGGGATTGACTTGACCCGAAGTATAGACCTCGGTGAACGCGGCATCCTTGTAGTAGGCAGGTGTTTTGCCTTCGCCCTGGCTGAGTGCATTGCACCATTTGACACAGTCGTACCAGTACACTGAATGAACGGGATGGCTGTCAGCATGGGCCTTCCCTATGTTCTCGAATTCATACCCATTTGTGATCGCCCAATCACGAACGGAGCACCACAGGGACCATGTCACCTCATGTTTGGAGATGTAGAACGCGCTGACATAGGTGTCGGTTGTGTCTCCGTAAAGAAACACGCCGGCGGGAACCAGCGCTATGCCGTCAGGAGCCGAGGGGCGCTTGAAGAGTGTCCGGCATCCGGTAACGACCATCACGGTCAGCAAGAGGACGGGGACGATGGCCTTAACGTATTTGGGTAGCAGTTGCTCCATATCGAGTCACCTTGTTGCGATTGCTGTATTGTGGGCATCACCGTGCCGTGTAACAAGTACGGCGCCAGCCAACTGTGTGTCAGGTTAGCACGTAGCTTGGCGGGTTGCAAAAGGTTTCAAGTTTTGATTTGCCGGGGTACACCGGCATGCGGCAATTCCACCGCACATCGGGTGCTTCAACCTGAAAAGTTGAGCGCTTTGGTCTCTGGCTTCAAGTTTTATCCGCAGATTATGCGAATTCTCACAGATTAAAAATCTTTTTTGAAAAAAAAATCTGCGAAAATCTAGTGCAATCTGCGGATGTTCGCTCAACTCAGGCGGATCTTGCCGGCCAGCCGCATCAGGTAGACCGTTGACACGACCGATATCACGCATAGCAGACTGCCGACACCGATCGCGCCGTACAGCAGCTTCCCGACACCGAACAGCGCGGCCCAGACCGCCAGACACCCGACCATCATGCAAAGCAGACCGGTCGGCACGTCCCAACCCTCGGCCGCCTTGGGCAGGTCCGAAGCCTCCTCGACCTTGCGCCAACCCGGACCGCCCGCGCGGATCTTGGTACAGAAACTCGCCAGCACGTCCTGTTTTTCGGGCGGCGTCAGGTAGGTCACCGCGAGCCAACCCGCCGTTGTGATCATGATGCCGATCACCAGTTTCCAGGCGCTGTAGTCCATGATGTTAAAGAGACCCGCCTCGCGCATCGCGGTTTCAAGACCCAGCGGCCCCGCCCCCCACTGGAAGAAGCAGGCAACCGCGAAGGAGATGATCATCGCCGAGATCTCGCTCCAGGCGTTGATGCGCCACCAGAACCAGCGCAGGATGTAGAGCAGACCAGTGCCCGCACCGATCTGCAACAGGATATCGAACGAATCCTTGGCGTTGCGCATCCAGAGCGCAACCAGTCCAGAGAGCACCAGCAGTGCCACCATCGTGACCCGGCCGATGGCGACTGCCTTCTTCGGCGAGACGTCAGGATTGATGAAGCGCGTGTAAAAGTCCTGCACCACATAGGAGGATCCCCAGTTGAGATGCGTCGCGATAGTGGACATATAGGCCGCGATCAACGACGCCACAATCAGCCCCAGCCAGCCCTTCGGCATCGTGGAGATCATGCCGGGATAGGCGATGTCGTTGCGCAGGAACTGATCGTCCACCTTGGGGAAGGCACGCGCCAGACTGCCCACACCGGCGGCCTCGGCCTTGCGTTGGCGGACCTGCGCACGCGCCTCGTCCGGCATGCTTTCTTTGGCCGCTTCGTACCGCTGAACCTGCGCCGTGTTCGCGGCCAGCCAGGCACGCGCGGCCTCCTGCTCGGCCGGGGGCGTTATCGGAAACTCTACCAACGAGACCAGCGCGACGATGATCCACGGCCAAGGGCGCATCGCATAGTGCAGGAAGTTGAAGAGCAGCGTGGCCCCCACCGCATTCTTTTCATCCTTCGCCGACAGCATGCGCTGCGCAATATAGCCACCACCGCCCGGCTCGGCTCCGGGGTACCAAACATTCCACCACTGCACGGCAATCGGCAGGATCAAGATCGTCATCAGCGCGGAAAACCCGCCCGCACTCGACGGGAACATCGACATCTTGGCCTGTACGTCGGCACTCGCAAACAGTTCTTTAAGCGATGTAATCCCGCCGACATCTGCCGATTTGACCGCATACACCGCCGCGAAAATCGCGCCGACCATCGCGATCGTATACTGATAGAAATCGGCCCAGATCGACCCCGTGAGCCCGCCGAGCGTCGCGTAAATCCCGACGCCAGCCGATGCGTACACCAGCGTCATAACCGGCGACAAACCGAACATCACCTGCCCGATCTTAATCGCGGCCAACGACACCGTCGCCATGATCATGATATTGAAAAACACACCGAGGTACAACGCACGGAAGCCACGCAGCACCGCCGCCGGCCGGCCACTGTAGCGGATTTCATAAAAACCGAGGTCGGTATCGAGCGCCGAGCGCCGCCACAGCTTGGCGTACACGAAGACCGTCAGCATGCCCGTCAGCAGGAACGCCCACCAGGCCCAGTTCCCCGCCACGCCCTGCGTACGCACGATGTCCGTCACGAGGTTCGGCGTGTCGCACGAAAAAGTGCAAGCCACCATCGACACCCCGAGCAGCCACCACGGCATCGAGCGGCCGGAAAGGAAAAAGTCCGACGCACTCTTACTAGAACGACGCGCAGCGGCCGATCCCACCACAATGACTGAAATCAAAAAACCAATGATGATCGCCGCATCCACCCACGAGATCTTTAACATACTTCTCTCCTTCTACCTCTACCAACTTGACAGACACCCCTGCTCACCGACCGACGACCTTTTTAAACGTCAGTGAGGGTAAGCGAGAGGTGTCGACCGTGACATCAAACCCTTTGGGCACCGTGTAAGTATAACGGAACTCACCGTCCTGTTTGGTCCAGTTCAACGTGACAACGCCTTTGCCGACCGGAACCGTCCCGGAACAGTACGTCAGCGGCACCTCCGCGAAGCGGAAGGTCACGCGCCGATTGACCGCATCGATCTCGCCGATCCCCAACACGTCGCGGTAATACATGCGCGTGACATGGCTCGCGAAACCGTGGCAGCAACTCGCAGTCGGCGTGTCGTTCTCCCAAAGTGTCCCGGTCCGCTCCTCCATGCCTTGGAAATATCCCTTGGTCTCCTCCAAAATCTGCGCGGACAGCCCTTGACGGGAGAGTAGTTCCAGCCGCAGATAGTTTCCAATGAAGGCGTTCGCGAAATGGATCTCCGGATGCTTGCGGGTCTGCTTCCGCTGCGGCCCGAAATCATCGCGCAGGCGCGCCCACAGCGCGGGGTGCGTCTCCGGCGTGGCGGTGCGGAAGAAGAAGGCGTAATACTGGCAGGTCTCGGTGCGCTCGCCCGTGACCGCGAGCGTGCCGTCCGGACGCCGCTTGGCATTGTCCACGAAGTAGGTGCCGTCATACGACTGGCGCCGGACCGTCTCGCGCACGGCCTCTGCCTTAGCGCCCAGTTCAGGCATGTTGTACATACGCGCGACACACGCCAGCACCTCCGCATACGTCATGTTCGAGGGGTAGTTGACATCCTGCACCAACTTATTGGCGTGCGACCATTCGACAAAGACCCAGGCCGGCAATTTCTCCAGCAGGCCGTCGCTGTTTTCGTATTGTTTGAAAAACGTCAACAGTTCAAGGACGCGCGGCTTGAGCGCATCAATCGTCGCACGGTCGCCGCTGCGATGCAGATACTCTTCAAGTTGCACCACGAACCACATCGCCCAGTTGGGAATGTAGTTGCTATTGGGATGATCCGCCGGATAGCACATCGGCAACATACCCTGCGGCAGGGCTTCAAAGTGTTCCGGCAGCAGGTAGTTCTGGAAGAACATGCGCTCCATGTCGGTATTGCCGCACAGGTCAGCGGCGACGCGGCCGATGAAAAAGCTATCGCACAGCCAGCCCGCACGCTCGCGTCCCGGGCAATCGGTAAAGACATCCACCGCGTTTTGCTTGAAGGTTTCGCGCGCGGCCTCGAAGATGCGGTTGAGCACCGGGTCGGACGCCCGGAACGTCGCACGTTCGGTATCCGGGTTCACGTACTCACGAAATCCGAGATCCAGCAACTCACAGGCTCCGCCATCGACCATCACCTTCAGATATTTCAGTTCGTATGGCTCGAACGATTCAAGGTAATAGGTGCCGGCGCGTGTCAGATCGTAGGTCACAACATTGGCACATGAATACCGCGTGACATTCACCTCGTCGTTGCTCAGGATTTCATCGAACACAAAGTAGATACGCAACGGCGCGTCGCAGCGCACCGTGGCACGGATGAAGCCGGCATTGTTGCGGATGAACTCAAAAGTACGGAACCGGTGGTGTCCCACGGCACGAGCATCGCCCTCCTTCCACGGCTTCTGCTCGCGTGTCTGCTGCGCGGTTTCGAGCCGCTGCACCTCGTAGAGCGGGATTGTCGCCAGTTCATTCTCCGGGAAACCGGCAAAAAGCGGTCCCACGCCCTTGATCGCGCGATCCGACCAGACCTTTTTGTCCGGATTGAGCGCAAGCGTCCCAGAGGCAACCTCTCGAACCGGTTTCAGCACATGGAACGCTGGATAAGGCGCGATGCGCGGCAGCAACGGCCGCTGCGGGCGCACCGCCAATGCCACCGGTGCCAAGGGACCGCCTGTGCGCCAAGCATCCGTATTGGGAGTCAAGCGGTACACTTCGGAAAAGGTGCGCTGGAAGCTGTAGCGCTGAACTTTTTGCACGCGGCTGGACAGCAGATGCGCCTCGAACCCCACCCTGTCGCTGCCGGTCGCGGCCAGCACCTTGCGCCCCGCCACGATCTCCGCCTGCAGATAGGAAGGCTGGTTGAGATGGTAATAGCTGTTGGCATTATAGCCAGCGACCTCGATGGCGATCACGTTCGGTCCCGGCTTGCACACCCCCTTGAGCGGCCACTCATCCACCCGGTCATACCCGTGCGGACCGCGCGCAGGGCCGTACCCCAGAAACGCGCCGTTCACGAAAAGGCGGTAAACCGTCGCGCCGGTCAGCCGCACGACCGCGCGTTCGGCGGCTTTGCCGTCGACCGTCGCACGGAACCCGACAAACAGGTTCATCTCCTTTTCGCGCCCTTCCGGCCAGACCGGTTGCGCGGCAACGAACGACGGCGCGGCATCCCGGCGCCCGCTCTCGTTAACCACCAGCGAAGAACACCCTGCAATCCCCAACACCGCCAAGACCAGCACCACTCTCATCGACATCCTCCTTACGGCTCTTTCGTCATGTTAGACATTCCCCCGCGCCAAGTCAACCGGGCCTTTTGGGGGTACCGCGATCGGACAATCGGGAATTGTCAAGCGGGACAGAAAGCACTACACTATTCGACAAATGAGTGTCTTCGGGGCAAGGTGACCCGGCTGAGAGGCTGGGGATTCCTGACCGGCGGTAGAGCCCGCGACTGGCAAGCTGTTCCTGCTCGCCACTGACACGGTTTGATTCCGTGGCCGACAGTTAAAGTCTGGATGATAGAAGGCATCTTGATGCGTATGGCTTTGCCCCGGCTTGTAATGTGCCGGGTTTTTTTGTTTTGGAGTGAAGGGTATGGAGAGCGAATCGGTGTTCGATACAGTCGAGACGTGTGTCGAGGCGTTCCGGCAAGGCCAGATGGTGATCGTGGCCGATGACGAAAACCGCGAGAACGAGGGCGACCTGATCATTGCGGCGGAGAAGATCACACCGGAAGCCATCAACTTCATGGTTACCAACGCGCGCGGACTGGTCTGCGTGCCGATGACCGGCGCCCGCCTGCGTGAGTTGGGCGTGGAGCGCGCGCCGAGCCGCAACCGGGGAGATAAGTTTGCGACGGCCTTCACCTATTCAGTTGACGCCGCCACCGGCGTGACGACCGGCATCAGTGCCGCCGACCGTGCGTGGACGGTCAAGACGTTGCTTGATCCCGCCGCCGGCCCGGAGTCGATCGTGAGCCCCGGTCATATCTTTCCGCTGGAGGCGCGTGAAGGCGGGGTGTTGGTGCGCGCTGGCCATACCGAGGCGGCTGTCGATCTCGCCAAACTGGCCGGACTCAAGCCGGCGGGCGTGATCTGCGAGATCATGCTGCCGGATGGCTCGATGGCGCGTCTGCCGGATCTGCGCGAGTTTGCCACGCAACATGGGCTCAAGATGCTGTCGATCGCGGACCTGATCCAGTATCGCCGCCACCGGGAACGCCTGATTGATCTCGTTGAGGAGGTGGAGTTGCCGACTGCGTACGGCCAGTTTAAGTTGCGTCTTTATACGTCGTCACCGGATGGCCGGGAGCATCTCGCGCTGGTCAAGGGCGACCTCGCTAAAGTCGACGCCCCCTTGGTGCGCGTGCACAGCGAATGCCTGACCGGCGATGTGCTCGGTTCGTTGCGCTGCGATTGCGGCAACCAACTCCACACGGCGATGCGGATGGTGGAGCAGGAAGGGTGCGGCGTGATCCTGTATATGCGTCAGGAAGGGCGCGGCATCGGCCTAGTCAATAAGCTGCACGCCTATAAGCTGCAAGAGAACGGACTGGACACCGTGGACGCCAACCTGAAACTGGGCTTTCCGGCGGACCTGCGCGATTACGGCGTGGGCGCGCAGGTCTTGGTAGATCTCGGGTTGAAACGCATCCGTCTGATGACGAACAACCCCAAGAAGTTGGCCGGCCTGCAAGGTTATGGTTTGGAGATCGTTGAGCGCGTGCCGCTGGTGTTTCAGCCCGGTGCCCACAACCGGCGCTATCTTGAAACCAAGAAGGCACGCATGGGGCACATGATTTAGTTAATTAGTTAATTAGTGCATTAGTGCGTTAGTTGATTAGTGCATTAGGAAAGAACGCAAGGAGAAACGTTATGAAAGAGATCGTGGGAAAATTGGATGCAACGGGCCTGAAGATGGCCTTGGCGGTCAGCCGCTTCAACAGCTTTTTCACCGAGCAGTTGGTGAAGGGCGCGGTGGATTGTTTTGTGCGGCACGGCGGCAAAGAGGCGGACCTCACGCTGGTGCGCGTGCCGGGTGCCAATGAACTGCCGCAGGTAGCGCAGCGCCTGGCGGCGACCGGGAAGGTCGATGCGGTGGTTGCGCTGGGTGCGGTTATTCAGGGGGCAACCCCGCACGCCGATCTGATCAACGGCACGGTGGCGCGCGCGCTCGCCAAAATCTCGCTCGACACCGGCGTACCGGTTCTGAACGGCATTGTCTGTGCGCTGAATTTGGAACAGGCGATCGAACGTGCTGGCACCAAGCAGGGCAACAAGGGCTGGGACGCGGTGGCAGCCGCGATCGAGACGGTCAACGTGCTCAAGGCTTTGTGAGGCGTATCTATGGCGACACGCAGACAAGGACGCGAGTGGGCGCTGCAGATGCTGTTCCAGGCGGATATGAATCCGGGGCTGGATATCGAGAAGTCGATTCCTAAGTTCTGGCGACAGCAGTACACCTGCAAGGTCGAAGAGGCCGAAGATCGCGATGTCGAGCTGCCCGCATCCAAAAAACCGGTGGAGGATCGTGTGGCACCGCCGAAGATTCGCGACTTCACCGAAAAGCTGGTGCGCGGTGTGCTAGGGCATCTTGACGAGATCGACGACAAGTTGGCCGCCTACACCAAAAACTGGCCGCTGTACCGCATGGGAACCGTCGAGCGCAATGTCCTGCGGCTCGCCTTCTACGAGTTGCTCTATTGCAGCGACGTGCCGCCTGCGGTTGTGCTGAATGAAGCGATTGATCTGGCCAAGTATTTCAGCAACACCGATTCAGGACGCTTTGTTAATGGCATCCTCGACCGCTTGAACAAAGATCTGCACCCAATGTCGAAGTGAAGGGCTTTTGGAAAAAGGATCAGACAGATCGGGCTGATCAGACGGATCTGACGGATCAAACAAAAAACGAGCAGCATGAATAGCGTTTCCAGCCATGACCGTAAGTGGATGCGGCGGGCGATTGCGCTGGCGCGGCGCGGCGAAGGGCACACGCGCCCCAACCCGCCGGTCGGCGCTGTGGTCGTGTACGACACCGGCAAACTGGGCGAAGGCTTTCACCGTCGCGCGGGCGAGGCGCATGCCGAGGTCGTGGCGCTGGATGCTTGTCGCGGTGCGGCGCGCGGCGCGACGCTGTATGTGACGCTTGAGCCGTGCTCCACGCAGGGGCGTACGCCGCCCTGCACCGACCGCATTCTGAGCGAAGGCATCGCGCGTGTGGTGGTCGGCTGCTGCGATGAGAACAGCCGTCACCGCGGACGCGGTCTGGAGATTCTGGCCGCGCACGGGGTCGAGGTGGTCTGCGGCGTTTGTGAAGAAGAAGCACGCGAGTTGGCGCGTCCGTTTTTCAAGCACGTCACCACGGGACTGCCGTATGTGACGGTCAAGCTCGCGATGACGCTTGACGGGCGCATCGCCGACCGCGAGCAGCGTTCGCAATGGATCACCGGCGCGGCGGCACGCGCCGAGGTGCAGCGCCTGCGGCGGCGCGTGGATGTGATGCTGGTCGGGGCGGGCACGATCTGCGCCGACGATCCGTCGTTGCTCTGTCGGTTGCGCGGGGCCGGGGACGACCTGATGCGCGTGGTGGTGGATGCGTCGGGACGCACGCCGGCGCAGGCGCAGGTGTATACCGATGCGGCGGCGGCGCGTACGGTCGTGGTGACGACACAGGCCGGAGCGGCCCGCAAAGCGGTGGACTGGGCGCGGCAGGGTGCGCAGGTCTGGACCTTTGATGCCGATGCCGACGGACGCGTGCCGCTCGAACCCTTGTTGAAGCGATTGGGCGCGGTGGGGTATCTGCATGTGCTGTGCGAAGGCGGCGGACACTTGGCCGGTGCCTTGCAGGATGCGGGACTGGTGGATGCCTACGATCTTTTTTATGCGCCGGTGCTGTTGGGTGACAGCCGGGCAGTCGGTGCGCTGGAAGGACGCGGCACGTTGCTGGCCGACGTGCCGCGCTGGCGTTGTGTGGATGTGAAGCGGTTCGGCGAGGATGTCCGGATCCGTGTACGGAGGGCGTGACACATGTTTACGGGACTCGTGCAGCGGGTAGGAGTGTTGAAGCGGCTGGCGCGCGCCGGCGAAGGGTGGGCGTTGACGCTGACGCATACGCCATGGCCGGATGCGCTCGTGCTCGGCGAGAGTGTCGCGGTACAGGGCGCGTGTCTGACGGTGACAGCGCAAGGCGAAGGATGGTTCACGGCTGATCTTTTGGACGAGACGCTGCAACGCACCGCGCTAAGGCGGCTGGGCGAAGGGGCGCGGGTCAATCTCGAACGGGCTCTGGCGCTGGGCGACCGTCTCGGCGGCCACATCGTGAGCGGGCATGTCGATGAGCGCGGCGTATTGAGCGCGATCGAAGACCGTGGACGCGATGTGGCGTGGTGGATCACCTGCTCCACGACGTTGGCGCGTCAGACGGTGTTGAAAGGTTCGGTCGCAATTGACGGCGTGAGCCTCACGGTCTCGGGACTTAGTGATAACGGCTTTGAGATCAACCTCATCCCCCACACGTTGAAAGAGACCAGCCTGTGCGACCGTCGGGTCGGCGACGAGGTTAATCTGGAAGGCGACCTGCTGGGCAAGTATGTGGCGCGCCTGTTGGGTCGGGATGAGTCGGGCGGAATCACCGAACGCATGTTGGCGGAGAACGGATTTTTATGAAAAGTGTGCTGTGCTTGGGATTGACGCCGACCTTGCAGCGGACACTGGTGTTTGACCGGCTGGAGATGGACGAGGTCAATCGCGCGCGTCAGGTCGTGGAATCGGCCGGCGGCAAGGCACTCAACGCAGCGCGTGCGCTGGTGGCGCTGGGCACGCCGACGCAGGTCGCCGGTTTCAACGGTGGTGACACCGGACGCCGGGTGACGGCGTATCTCTCCGCCTACGGTGTGGATGCACGCACGTTGACCACCACGAAAGCACCGACCCGTATCTGCACGACTCTGATTGACCGCGCGGGCGGCACGGTGACCGAACTGGTTGAGGAGGCGCCGTCGCCGGGCGTCGCCGCTTTGCGCCGCTTCATGCGCGACACGCTGCGCCGGACGGCGGAGGCCGCGATGCTGGTCATCTGCGGCACGCTGCCGCCCTACGCCGATGATGCGTTCTACGTGCCATTCGTGCGCGCCGCCGCCGAGGCCGGTGTGCCGGTGGTGATCGACTCACACCGTCAGGCACTCGTCAACGTGCTGGCCGAGCGGCCGCTGCTGGTCAAACTCAACGTGCGCGAACTGGAGACCACGCTGGGAGAGCAACTGGCATCCGAACAGCGGGTCGTGCGCGGCATGCGTGAGATGCTCGCGCGCGGGGCGCGCAATGTCTTTGTGACGCAGGGCGGCAAAGCCGCGTATCTGGTGACGCCGCGCGACGCATGGCGCTTCACGCCGCCAGAGATCAAGCAGCGCGTCAACCCGATCGGCAGCGGCGACAGCGCTACGGCCGGTATCGCGCATGCGTTGGTCACGGGCAAACCGATGACGCGCGCGGTCGCCCTCGGGCTGGCATGCGGAAGTGCGAATGTCGAAAGCCTGACCCCCGCCGATCTCGACGTCAAGCGCGTCGCGGAGTTGGTGCGCAAGGTGGCGCAGGTGCGCATCGTACACTAGTGTGCCACTTGCTACTGACCATTCGCCATTCGCACTCCTTCCACGTATAGCGGAAGGCTTGAGGCGGTAAACCATTTTTGTTACTGTTGCGGGCCTTCTGACGTGGGGGTGGATCACTGAATCCCCGGTGCAGTATGAAAGGCTGAGAGCGTATGGTGTTTCACGAACGGGTTTTCTGCGGGCAGGTAAGCGAGTCGGACGTTGGACAGTCGCTCCTGTTGGCTGGCTGGATCGATGCTTTCCGCGACCACGGCGGACTGCTCTTTATCCATCTGCGCGATCGCAGCGGCATCCTCCAGGTGGTATTCAGCCCGGAGGTCGCGCCGCCCGAGGTCTGCACGCTCGCTGCCACGTTGCGCGCCGAGTTCTGTATCGCGGTGCGCGGCACACTGGTGCAGCGTCAGGCCGGTACCGAGAATCCCAACATCGAGACCGGTACAATCGAACTGATGGTCAATGAACTGGCCGTGCTCTCGGAGTCGGATGCGCTGCCCTTCACCATCTCCGAAAAAGCGATGGTTGCCGGCGCGACGGCCGTCACCGACACCGTCTCCGAAGACACGCGCCTGCAATACCGCTATCTGGACTTGCGCCGTCCGTCGATGCGTGACCATCTGACGATGCGCCACCGCATCTTTCAATGCGTGCGCCGTTTTCTCGACGAGAGAGGCTTCCTTGAGGTCGAAACCCCGGTGCTGACCGCCAGCACGCCCGAAGGCGCGCGCGACTATCTGGTGCCCAGCCGCGTCCATCCGAAAACCTTTTACGCTCTTCCACAGTCGCCCCAGATCTTCAAACAGCTCCTCATGGTGGGCGGTCTCGAACGCTACTTCCAACTCGCGCGTTGCTTCCGCGACGAAGACCTGCGCCCCAACCGCCAACCGGAGTTCACCCAGCTCGACATTGAGGCGTCGTTCATCGATGAAGAGTTCCTTTACGAGATGATCGAGGAACTGACCGTCCGGCTCTTTGCCATCGGCGGCATCACCCTGCCGCGCCCCTTCCCGCGCATGACCTATGCCGAGGCAATGGACACGACCGGCTCCGATAAGCCCGACCTGCGCTTCGGCCTACGGTTTATTGATGTGACCGACGTCTTCACGCAGACGCGTTACGCCATCTTCCGCCAGATCCTGCAGCGCGGCGGTTGCATCAAGGGCCTCAACATCAAAGGGCAGTCGGAAAAGCTCAGTAAAAACGTGCTGCAGAATGAGTATGCCAAGGAGATCGCCCCTTCCTTCGGTGCCAAAGGCATGACTTGGATGCGCGCGGAAAACGGCAAACTGGAATCCAACATCGTCCAGTTCTTCAGTGAACAAGAACTGAACGAGTTGCGCCGCCGCTTTGAGGTTGAAGACGGCGACGTGCTCATCATGATCGCCGACTCCTCCGCCCACGTGGTCGCCTCCGCGCTCGGCAACCTGCGCCTGCATCTGGCGAACCGGCTGGACTTGATTCCGCCCGATACCTTCTGCCCGCTCTGGGTCACCGACTTCCCGCTCTTTGAGCCGACCGACGAAGGCGGCGTAACTTCTACGCACCATCCTTTCACAGCACCGCATCGCACCGACTTTGATCCGTCGAACGTCGACGAGTTGCTGAGTCTGCGTTCGCGCGCCTACGACCTGATCGTGAACGGCGAAGAGCTGGGCGGCGGCAGCATCCGTATCCACAGCCGCGCTGTACAACGTAAGATTTTCGCTGCGCTGGGATTGAGCGATGAAGATGTCCAGACGCGGTTTGGCTTTTTCCTGCGTGCTTTTGATTTCGGTGCGCCGCCGCACGGCGGTCTGGCGCTGGGCATGGACCGCCTGGTCTCAATGATTCTGCAAACGCCCTCGATCCGCGAAGTCATCGCCTTCCCCAAGAACCGCAGCGCGGCCTGTCCGCTCACCGGTGCGCCTTCGGCTGTGAAGCGCGAACAACTCGCCGAGTTGAGCTTGCTCGATCTGGGCGGCGGTGGCCCCGCCGCGTTACCGGGTGCCGAGGCGCAGGAAGATCGCGTCGACCGTATCTCTTGGGTATCACGTATCGGCATCAACGAACAGGAGCGGCCGGTCATGGAAGCCGTGCTCGCGCAGGCCGAGACGCTGGCGGGGCAGGCGGCGGCACACGCCGGCACGGAAGCTCCTATCCGCTCGGTCGCGCCGGTCTCCAACCGCACCCGCCCGGGCACCGAGGCGCAACGTTCACCCTTGGCCGAAACGGGACAGGTCTTCAAAAACGCCCCGGCTGTAAAAGGCGCCTACTTCAAAGTCGCCAGCGTGCTGGAGTAACCGTCGCCATCCGTCGCCAACAGAGGAAATCCGTCATGTCCCCGATTTATCGTTTTGAAAATCCCGATCCCGCGTCCGCCCTTCCGGACGGCCCGCTCCACGGCATGCGCGTCGCGCTGCAATCCACGGTCTCGGTGGCCGGCTGGCCGACCGACGCCGACTCGGCGGCGCTGACCGACTTCACCGCGCTTGAGGACGCGACTGTCGTGCAGCGTCTGCGTCAGGCCGGCGCCGCGTTGACCGGCCTGACACGCGCCAGCGAGTTCGGCTTCGGGCTGCACGGCAGTCAGGCCGGCGAGGCCGTCCGCAGCGATGCCGCCGACGCCGAGCTGGTGCTGGATATGATGGGCGAGTGCCGCGTGGCCGCCGCGCGCGCCGACGCCTTCGGACTGCTACCAAGCGTCGGCCTGGTTTCACGGCTCGGCCTGATCGGCCTGATCCCTTCGATGGAGCGTTGCGGTCTGCTTGCGCGTTCGTGCGACACGCTGAGTACGCTGCTCGCGGCGCTGGCCGGACCAGACGGACGAGACCTCACGCTTGAGGAGACCCCGCTGCCGCCGCCCGCCCCGCTGCCGGATGACGGACGCGGCGTTACGCTCGGCGTGATCCCGCAGGCGCTGGAGGGGCTGCCTGTTGCGCAAGCAGAGGGCTTCCGTGCCGCGATTGATCGATTGACCGCAGCGGGCATCACTGTATGCGAATTGACCTTGCCGGAGTACAACTTGTTTGATTTGGTGCATGCGATCGTCGGTGCAGTGGAGGCCTCGTCCTGCGCGGGCCGTTACGATTCGGTGCGCTACGGCCACCGTCCGCCGGGCGCGAAAGATTGGAACGAGATGTATCTGAGCGCACGCGGCGCGGCGTTCGGCACCTGCGTCAAGAGCTTCCTGATTCAAGGCGCGTTCTTCCAGTTTGAGCGCTATGCCGCGTATGAGAACGCCTGCCGCATCCGCGCGCGGCTGGTTGCGGCGGTGCAACAGCTCATGCCGCAGGTCGATGCGCTGGCGCTGCCGCTGGCCGACCGCGTGCCGGAAGGCGCGACGGCCACGCTCGCGGAAACGCGCGCGCCCTTCGCGAGTACGCTTCTGGCGTCGGTCACCGGACAGCCCGCACTGGCATTGCCTGCGGCGGGCGCGTGCGGCGCGTTGCAACTGGTCGGGTCGCGGCTTGGTGACGCGCGGTTGCTCGCACTGGGCGGAATGCTTTTGGCGCTGTGCCGGGAGGGGAAATAACCATGGACTTTGAAGCAGTCATCGGATTGGAAATCCACGTCGAACTCAACTGCGCCACGAAGCTGTTTTGTGACTGCCCGAACCGGCCCGGCGATGAGCCGAACGCCAACACCTGCCCGACCTGCCTCTGGATGCCGGGCGCCGCGCCGCGCCTGAGTCAGGCGGCTTTGGAGAAGGCGGCTCTGCTCTGCCTGGGACTCGGCGCGGAGCTGCAGCCGCTGAGCGCCTTTGATCAGAAGGTCTACTACTACCCCGATCTGCCCAAAGGCTACCAGCTTTCGCAAGCGCACCTGCCGTTGTCGCGCGGCGGCAGCATCACGGTCACCAACGAACAGGGCGAGGCGCGTACGCTGCGCATCCACCACATCCACATGGAGGAGGACGTCGCCAAGCTGGTGCATGAGTTGGAAGGCCGTCAGCCGATCAGTCTGGTCGATTTCAACCGTGCCGGCGCGCCGCTGGTGGAGATCGTCACCGAGCCGGATTTCCGCACACCGCACGAGGCGATGGAGTTTCTCAAGGCACTGCGCACGCAGGTGCGCTACGTGGGGGCTTCGGAGTGCAGCATGGAAAACGGCACTATGCGCGTCGACGCCAACATCTCGGTGCGGCCGCGCGGCACCGACCAGATGAACACCAAGGTCGAGGTCAAGAACATGAACTCGGTGCGCCATGTGGGCGACGCCATCGCCTTCGAGACCGCACGGCAAAGCGCGGCGGTGCAGGCCGGTGAGACGGTGGCGCAACACACGCGGCTGTGGGATCCAGACAAAAAGGTGACGCTGCCGATGCGCGCCAAGTTCGAGGGGCCCTGCGTGCCCGATCCCTCGGTGTCGGCGATTGAACTGACGCCCGCGTGGATCGAGTCCTTGCGGGCGCGCCTGCCGGAGATGCCGGCCGCCAAGGCCGAACGGCTGGTCAAGGAGCATGGCATCAGCGCCGAAGACGCGGCTTTCCTGAGCGCGGATACGGATGTGGCCGACTATTTTGAAGCGTTAACCGCACAGGGCGTGACTACCAAGATGGCTCTGCACTGGACCGCCACGCAGGTATTGCCGGCGGTCAGGGAGCGCGGCCAAGAGATCAGTGCCAGCTCCGTGACACCAGAGCGACTGGCCGGCCTGCTGACGTTGCTGGCGCGCGACGAGATCAACGCCAACGCAGCGCGCGACGTGCTCGTGGCGCTCTTCGAGAGCGATGCGTCAGCCGAAGCGATCGTCAACGAACGCGGATTCAGGCAAATTTCAGATGCCGACGAACTCGGCGCATTGATCGACCACGTGCTGGCCGCAGAGCCGACCGCGCTGGCGGATGTCCGTAACGGTGTCGGCAAAGCAATGGGCTTCCTGATCGGCCAGGTCATGCAAGCCTCGCAAGGCAAAGCCAACCCGAAGCTGATCAAAGAATTGCTTGCCAAAAAGCTGGACCTATAAGGGGAAGGCACTGCTTTCTGGCCCGTCCGCGCCAAAACGGCGCCGCACGGAGTACCGCTTGCCGCCGCACTCCAAGCGTCTGGCCGTGCGGCTCGCGGGGACGCTCGCCCTCCCTGCGGTCTGAGTTTGCGAAGCGCCGGAGACGAGCGTTTGTTAGCCCGACTTTCGCTATTCGAGCGGAAACAACGACGTAAGTCGTTGCAAATCAACAAAACCGCTTCAAAAGTCTGTTGCCAAGCCCTTTTGATACCGGCCGGCGTGAAATCCGGGCATTTTTCAATCAAAAACAGGCCAAAAGGGGCTTCTCAACGAAAATTATTTTTTTGGCGACCGCGAATAGCGAAAGTCGGGCTAGGGTGAAGCCGCTCCTTCGGGGCTTTGACGCCGCGCATCTAAAAAAACTCTGTGTTCTCTGCGCCTCTGTAAGAGAAAAACCCGAGCAGCACCCCAAAAAAACCTTAGTGTCCCTTGTGCCTTTGTGTGTGGAAAAATGCATGAAAAAATGCAAAGCCTTTTGTGGCCGGATTAGTATTCACTCTCTTGCGCCGTTTTGTTACAGTATTCTGGTCTTGTGACAATCAATCGGCTGTGCGTTTGTGCATACGCCGTGCTTGCGTAACCATAACGAGGGGGATGAATGATGAAGGTGTCGCGTCGCTGTTTTCTGTCCGGAGCCGGCTCGGTGCTGGCCATGCCGATGATTGTGCCGGCGGGATGTGTGTCGGCCTGTAAGAGCCGCCGTCCGTTGCCGTCGGAGCGTGTCCATGTCGGCATGCTGGGCTACGGGACCATGGCGCAGGACAACATCGGGAACTTTCTGCACAACGACCGTGTGCAGGTGATTTCGGTCTGCGACCCGGTTTCGGAGGGGCCGCTGTACGGATATAGAGCCGAGCGCGTGGGCGGATACGTGCCGGGACAGCGCAAGGTAGATGCGTTTTATGCGGAAAAGAACAAGCAGCCCGGTTATGCCGGATGCAAAACGTTCGTGGATTTCCGCGACATGCTCGACGCCCCTGATCTTGACGTGGTCTGTATCAGCACACCCGATCACTGGCATGCGTTGCATACCATCTGGGCGGCCAAGCGCGGTAAGCATATCTATGGCCAGAAGCCGCTCTTTTTGACGATCCAGGAGGGACGCGCCATGGTGCGGGCGGTCGAGCGCAGCGGCATCACGTTCCAGACCGGTGCCCAGTCGCGCTCGAACGATTACTTCCGCATGGCGTGCGAGCTGGTGCGCAACAACCGGATCGGCCGCTTGCAGCGCGTCGAGGTCGGGTTGAACAAAGGCCACTCCACGTTCGGCAAGACGCCGGAGCAGTTGAGCGAAACGCCGCTCGCCGCACCGCCGCCCTACGTCGATTTCGACCTGTGGCTGGGACCCGCGCCGGCAAGAAAATTCACGCCCAAAATCCACCATCCGATGCAGTGGCGCTACAATCTGGATTACTCGTGCGGCATGCTGACGGACTTCGCCGCGCATCAGCTCGATATCATGCAGTGGGCGCTGAATAAGGATGGCGTCGAGCCGGTCGCGATCGAAAACATCAAGGGACGTTTGCCGCCGTCCACCGACCTCTACAATACGCTGGCGGAGCCGTTCTCGTTTGAGATTGTTTATGGAGACGGCATGCGCGTCTTTGTCTCGTCGAGCTATGCCTATGGCTGCCGCTTCCACGGCGAGGACGGCAAGCAGATTTATGTGACCAACGGCAAGATCGAAACCAATCCGCCCGAGTTGGTCCGTGAGAAGATCGGCGAAGATGAAGTCCGGTTGATCCGTAGCGGACAGCAGGAGAAGAACTTCATCGAAGCGGTGTATAGCGGCGAGACGCCGATTTCACCGATCCAGGCGGGATTCTCGGCGTTGGTGCCCGCCGTGCTGGCGCACATCGGCATGCGGACCGAAAGGGCTTCGCTCAAATGGCAGGCCGAGAAAACGCGCTTCGAGAACGCTCCCGATGCGGACAAGCTCCTCGCGCCGCACATGCGCGCCCCGTGGCGGCTGGACGTGTGAGAGAGTGAATAGTGAATAACGAATAGTGAATAGCTAGTCGGTATCGCTATCGGTATCGGTATCGCTATCGGAATTGGAATCATCCCTTTTAAATCTGAAACTTGGAACCTCAATTCAAATGGAAGGAGACCTTTGCTGACGCGGAGGTGGTGCGGGCGTTAGCCCGCGAGCTTGAGCTGCCGCTGCCGGTGGCGCGTGTCTTGGTGGCGCGCGGCGTGACAGACCCGGCGGTGGCGCAAAGGTTTTTGAATCCCAATCTGCGCGATCATCTTGGCGCGCCCTTTGACTTCCCGGGGATCCGGATCGCTGCCGAACGTTTGTGGCAGGCGATCCGCGACGAGCGTGATATCGTGGTCTACGGGGATTTCGACGCAGACGGCGTGGCCGCCGCTGCGTTACTCGTGACCGCGCTGCAACGGCTCGGTGGCGCGGCCGAAGTCTTTCTTCCCCTGCGCGAGTCCGAAGGCTACGGGTTAACGCGCGCGGCGCTGGATCGTTGTCTGCGTGAACGGGGCGGTCCGCCCGGCGTGCTGGTGACCGTGGACTGCGGCATCAGCTCGCCGCATGAGGTGGCCTATCTCACGAGTCTGGGGGTCGAAGTGATTATCACCGATCACCACGAACCCAACGGGCCGTTGCCGGAGGCCGCGGCGATCGTCAATCCCAAGCTGGGCGCGTCGCCGGGCGCGGAGAACCTCTGTGGCGCGGGTGTCGCGTTCAAGCTGGCGCACGCCTTGGCGGATCTCGGCAAAGCCAACGGCTGGTACCAAGGCGCGCCGCTGGGCGGCGAATTGCTGGTGCCTGTGGGGCTTGCGACTGTGACCGATATCGTGCCGCTGACGGGCGAAAACCGTCTGCTCGTCTGGAGTGCGTTGAAGTATTGGCGGCACTACGCCGGGCCGGGTCTTCAGGCGCTGCTGGCGCGCGCTGCACGGCAGACCATGCCGCCCGATGCCTACACGTTCGGATTTGTCCTCGGTCCGCGCATCAATGCGGCCGGACGCATGGAGTCGGCCATGACGGCTTTCGAGTTGCTGACGACGCGCGACCGCGACCGCGCGGCAGAGCTGGCCGTGCGCCTTGAGGGTTGCAACGCACGCCGGCGCGGCGTGGAGGAGCGTATCGTGCTGGCCGCACGTAAGCAGTGCGGACTGGACGCCGAAGACGCCGTTTTTGATGGGGCTTCGGTCGTTGTGGGCGGCGAAGGGCCGCACGTCGGCGAAGAAGAAGGGTGGCATCCGGGCGTGATCGGGATCGTGGCTGCCCGTTTGTGCGATGACACCGGCCGACCGGCGGCTGTGGTCTCCTTCGATCAAGACGGCGCGGGACGCGGCTCGGTGCGCGCCGGTGAGGGGTATCACGCGCTCGAGGCGTTGGCTGCGGCGGATGAGGCGCTGGCCGGCTACGGCGGGCACGCGAGCGCGGCTGGCTTTCATCTCAAGCCCGGAGCGTTCGATAGCTTTAAGCAACTTTTCAATGCAGCATGCGCGCGGCAGGCGGCGGCGTGTGGGGATGGCTTGCCGCGATCGCTGACGGTTGACGGCTGGCTCGAACCTGAAGCGTTGACGCTGGAACTTCACCGCGAGATTCAGCGGCTCGCGCCTTTTGGCAACGGGAATCCGGCACCGCGCTGGGGCGTGCGCGGTGTGACGGCGAAAGAGGTACGCCCGCTCGGCGCGTCAGGGGAGCATCTGTTGTGCATGTTCGAGCGGGACGGATATCCCTTGCCGCGCGGCGTGTGGTTCCGCAACGGCGACGCGCTCGAAGCGCTGAGGTCGGCCAGCGCGCCGCTGGATGTGGTGTTTGAGTTGCGTGAAAACAACTACGGTGGCGAGTCGTCGGTAGAGCTGCAGATCGTGGACGCTGGGAACAGTTAGGATTTAGGATTTAGGATTTGTGATTTGTGATCTGGGATTTTTCTTTGAGTGGGCGTCTGCTCGTCCTTGTGTTACCCCTTCCGGCGTTTCGCAAGTCTGGCGCAATCGATTGTTTTCGTGCGTAGTGCGGAGAGAAAGCGGTGCCGCGACCCGCGCACAGCGCGACTCTTGTCACCGCACTCCAAATTTTTCCGCCGCACCATGCGCGGTACAACGTTCATGCGCTCGCGTAGCGGTCAATCATGTCAATCATGTCTAAAAAAAACGGTATCCCATCTTCACCTTCAGGGGCTCAAGACTCGCTTGACTATGCAGGGCGGTTTGGGCATGCTTGGCGGTGTGAAAGCAATCGTCATAGGATTGGTGGGGGTGTTGGCGGGGGGGGGACTTGCCGCCGCTGAAGAGGCGTGGACGATGTTTCGCGGGCCGCGCGGCGATGGTTCAGTTGTTGGCCGCGAGTTGCCTTTGCACTGGAGCGAGACCAATAACGTCCGCTGGAAGACGGCGATTCCGGACTCCGGCTGGTCGACGCCTGTCGTGATGGAGGGGCGCATCTGGCTGACCAGCGCCACGCACGACGGGCATCTGTTTTCCGCCTATTGCGTGGAGGCTGAAACCGGACGCATTCTGCACACGTTGCCGCTTTTCCGCTGCGATGCGCCGGAACCGCTTGGCAATAACGTCAATGGTTACGCTTCGCCCTCGCCGGCGATTGAATCCGGTCGGGTCTATGTCAATTTCGGTAGCTACGGTACGGCGTGTCTGGATACCGCGAGCGGGGAGGTGCTTTGGAAACGCGAAGACCTGACCTGTCGCCACTACCGCGGACCGGGTTCGTCAATGCTACTTTACCGTAATCTGCTTATCCTTACTTTTGACGGCGTCGATCAGCAGTACCTCATCGCGCTGGACACACGTACCGGCAAGACGGTCTGGCGCACTGATCGCGTGATCGAATGGAAGGATCTCGACGCGAACGGCAAGCCCAAGCGCGAGGGGGATTTTCGCAAAGGGTTCGCCACGCCTATCGTCATCGAGGTGGACGGGCGCCAGCAGATGATCAGTCCGGCCTCCACCGCGCTCTTTGCCTATGCGCCGGAGGATGGACGGGAGCTTTGGCGTGTGACGCACACATCGCATACGTCGGTGGTGAGTCCGATCTATGCCAACGGTCTGGTGGTGGTGGCTACCGGGCTCGGGGTGCCCGAGATGATCGGAGTGCGTCCAGATGGTCGCGGCGACGTGACCGCCAGCCATGTCGCTTGGCGTGTCAGCGGCAAAGATGTGCCGCTCACGGCCTCGCCGGTGGCATACGGCGGACTGGGCTACATGGTTTCGGACTATGGTGCCCTGACCTGTTTCGAAATCGCATCCGGCAAGGCCGTCTGGCGGCAGATGGTCGGCGGCAACTATCAGGCTTCGCTGTTGTGCAGCGGCGACCGTATTTATTGTTTCGGTGTTTCCGGCAAGACCACGGTCCTGCGCGCGGGGCGCCGGACCTTTGAGATGCTGGCCGACAACCGATTGAAAACCGGATTCATGGCCTCGCCGGCTGTGGTTGCCAACGATCTCATTCTGCGCACCAAGACGCACCTCTACCGGATCAGCGAACGTTGAGCGGTTGACATGGCGGCGCATGCGCCGCCGGGCGAGCATCC
>Ga0209407_1001790_pt1 | contig 21677 bp, 21 predicted proteins | sample AD_JPNHG3_MetaG_FD_184410 | JGI IMG/M metagenome (GOLD analysis project Ga0209407, IMG submission 184410) | Active sludge microbial communities of municipal wastewater-treating anaerobic digesters from Japan - AD_JPNHG3_MetaG (SPAdes) (version 2) | ecosystem: Engineered > Bioreactor > Anaerobic... | reverse complement strand
GTCCGGCAGGTATTTTTTACAAAGCGCATCCTAATGTATTTTAATCCGAAGCATCAGCGCAGGGATGGCATCCCGGCAGGCGGCATCTTTCCCCATACTCGCATAAGCCAAGCAATGTAAAATAGTTGCGCAGCAGAAAGGGAGTATGCGTATGCGGTTTTTGGGGCACATCAGTAACGGCCCTCCGGGCCTGATAACGAAGGGTGCTGTTTTAATCAGCGTGGGCACAGCCCACCCTACCCGGCTGTAGCTTTTGGAACCGCCCCCAGGCCTATCGGATGTAAGTATTTCCACGTATATTGAAGGAATTCTCCGCAAAAACCGTTTTTGTCCTTGATTGGCAGGATTCAAAAAGGTATAATAGAGCTTGTTTTATCGGGAGAAAAGCATTTCGACAAAACAGATATGTTATGAATAAACAATGCATAAGGAATTGTCGTCATCTATTATAAAAGAGGAGTTTGTATGTATAAACCATTTGCTGCCATACTTGCTTTACTATCAACTGCTTTCACCATTACAGGATGTACCAATCCCTATAGCCAATATTACACAGACTTAACTGGCGGACAAAATGTCTTTGAAAGTCCAAAAGTAATACTACCAACAGAAAAACCTAAACTTATATATGGAACGAATCGCGAAATCGATGAGAAAAAAATGCTGGAAGACGGATATTTGCCATTGGGTTTTTCAAGTTTCAATGCCGGCGAAATTAATCAAAAAGAGGCGTTAAAACATGCAAAAAAAATTCACGCATCTACTGTTATCGTTTACTATAATTATACTGGAACTGTTTCTGGAGTTATGCCCATAAATATGCCCAACACTCAAACATCATATCATTCAGGTTCTATCTATGGAGCAGGGGGATATGCAAATTATTCTGGTACTTCGACCACTTATGGAACCACAACAACATATATGCCCTATAACATTAATCGATATGATTTTTATGCAAGCTTTTGGATTAAAGCAACACCCATGAAATTAGGAATTATCTGGCAAGATTTGTCTGAAGAACTTCGGCAGAAACTTGGGTCAAATAAAGGCGTTTATGTTTGGATTGTTGTTAAAGATTCCCCTGCATTTAATAGTGATATACTTAGCGGAGATGTACTACGTCGAGTGAATGAACAGGAAATAATTGACAGTAATCATTTTCAAAAATTACTTGATAATGCATCTGACCCAGCAGCAGAATTTGAAATATTTAGAAACGGTGAGACCATAATAAAAAGAGTTCAATTACGGAATTAAGGCTCTAATATTTTCTTAATACTTAATTGTACTGTCCAGTGTCATTTTCGTTCTTTAACTCTCAATGGAGCCAATAACTTATGTCGCTTGTAGTGATAAAACCGAGCCATCTCTCGCCGCTTGCTTTTGCGTTCGATCAAACGGCGATACCATCCGGCAGCCAGGTAGGTTGGGCTCAAATTTTGGTAGGGTGGGCCGTGCCCACGCTGATGAAAAAGGGGAATTTCTTTTGTGCCCGCGCCGGAATTATTTTATAGGTCAGCAATATTCTTTGACAAATGAATAAGGAGATTGGGGCGGCGTTTATTGATTCGGTGCAGGTCAATCCGAAGCATCGGTTTGCCGATGCGATGCACTGGCTGGCGGCAGAAGAATTCAGAATTGACAATCTATCATTTTTTCTTCTGTTCCAACAGCGGCAGCTTGGCAAATCCCGCCTGCCATACATCCGGCTCAGTAAGCGGCTGACACTGTCGGAGCATTTCCGAATTCATCCTGTTTCTTTCCATATAAACAAACTGCCCTTCTTTAAGAAAATAATTGATAATTTTTTGCCAGTTTCTTGTGTCCTCGTGTATAATTCGAATATCTTCCCTTCCGCCTTCGAGCTGTATTAAATATCGATAGGTCATGGCCGGCCAGTAGGTTGTAATAATTACACTGTTGGCGGCAAAAGAGGCCTTGGAAATCTGCTGCCGCTGCTCCAAAATCTTCTTTTCCGCCGCCGTATTTCGGTTGACTAATGAATAATTGGTAATCAGCAAAAAAAGCGGAATAATCAAACAAATAACTCTGTATATAACTGTTTTACCAGCTGCTTTTTCTCCTCCAGCCGCTCCTATTCCCGCAAGCATCGCCAATCCCGCCAGGCCGGGAACTGTGAATGTAAGGTTATCCCAGCGGTGATGCCAGAGGATGAAGATTAGATTGGCCGAAAACATCCACAATCCAAGCACCAGCCATCCCCAGTTTTTTCGCCGCAGGATTAATCCCGCCGCTGCGGCCGCTAATCCCAGTATTCCAATACTTGTACCTGTTCCTTGTTCACTGTTTCGCCTGTCCCCTGAAGGAAATCGTTCTCCGGCTGCCCCTAATCCGCTCAGCAGCCATGCATACTTATTAATATCCCATGCCGCCATTGAGGAATCAAACTTGGCATCTTTTTTATACATCAAACCGAGGCAGTACTGTACAGCTCCTTTAATTCGATGGGGCAGGGGGGGAATGCTAACCTCAAAATTATCGGCCAGAATCTGAAATCGAAGTGCCGAATCTCGCCCATATAAGGTTTCGAATCTTTTTTGGGGATGATTTTGAATAAGATGGAAACTTACTGTAAATACGAATGGAAGAACAAACACTATCATAGCGGCTAAAAATTGCAGAATATTGATTTTAACGTGTTTTCGCACCGAGGCCCACAGCAGTAAAAATCCCGGCATTATCAGTATTTCTGATATTCTGTCTGCCGTGCATATTCCAAGAGCAGCCGCTGCGGCATACAACCAAACAGGATGTTTGCTGTCTATAAATCGGGCAATACAATATATTCCCAAAAGCAAAAACATTGCGTAAAACACATACACTTCTGCCGCTAAGCTGAATGACCAGTAAATACTGCTGAATCCCAGCGTCAATGCCCCAACAATGCCTGCTAAAATACTCCCTGTAATACGCCGGATAGTTCCATAGAGAGCAAGACATCCCGCTATGCCGCTGATAACCATCATAAAATTAATCCGCCACGCTATAGACGGCCCAACCGGCAGCATACTGAAAAGCTTGCCGAAGCATACTTCAACAGCATACCCCGGCGGATGACATACTCCCAGAAGGGGACTCATAAACTGCAGTTCTGCTGAATCCCCCGCATCCACTCCCCGCAGCATGGTAGCCATATAAGCTGTAAAAAGAAAAAGACCCAGCCCTATGCCTGCTGTGAGTTCCATTTTTTTCCAAGGCCTATGAATATCAGCAGGCAGATTGGGCTGTCTGATTCGGCCGTTATCTATTGGTTGGGGATCAATTTTTTTCTTTCTTCGCATAAAAGTCCGGGTCTCTGACTAGGCATCCGGTCGGAAGACCGCTGCGCAGGAGCTGTGAACAACCGCTGCAGGCGATACAGACTTTATTCTGTTCCAGGTGCCGCTTATTCAGCAGGTCTTTAGCGAAATCAGGATACGCAAAGGCCATTCGACCGGCGCCTACGATCTTGATTTTTCCTAATGCTTTTGCTGCTGCTCCGGCGCAGCCCATCATTGGACCGAGCCAACTATAACCCGTCCCAACAACAACAGCCTCTGGATAATGCCTCTGGACTTCAGCGGCAAGTGTAATCATTCTCTCAACGCCCTTGAGAGGATGTTCAGGTGATATATATCCTTCAGAGGCCGATCGATTGAATGGACGCCCAAGGTGCGGATTTAAATACGGATTGCCGATTGTAAAATTAAAAAGTCGGATGCCTCGCTGCATCAGCAGTCCCATCAGTTTTCGAGGTTCTTCCAGATCGGCTTTGGAAAAATCATTTTGGCAGACTCCCCAGCCGTAGGGGCAGGGTACTCCATCGTAGAAACCAAGCCGGCAGGTAATCGGATAATCTGCACCGAGGTTCTGGTGAATCTTGTCGATGACCTCAAGGAGAAAGCGTGAGCGATTTTCAAATGTGTTGCCGTATTTTCCAGAACGGCATCGGCTGGACAGAAGTTCATGAATCAGGTATCCATGACAGGCCTTGATATCCACTGCATCAAATCCGGCTTCGAAGGCCAGTTTTGCGGCCTCAACATATTTCCATTGAAGATTATCAAGATATTCATCATCAACTAAAATGGTCTTAGCGGCAGGAAGACCGCTTGCATGATTCGCAGCGGGAATAGACATTGGACAAAGAGCGTCGAGAAATGGATTGAATTGAAGAATCATCGGTTCAGGGAAGCCATAGGGCCGACTGTACCTGCCGGAATGGGTAAGCTGCGCTATCACGATAGGGCGGTGCTTTGAACCTATGCTGTCTTTTGCTGCTTGATGAATCTGATTAATTAGCTTGGTAAAGGCGGTTATGTTTGATTTATTTATCCAAAGCTGATGAGGATTGGACCGGCCTTCCGGAACTACTGCGATAGCCTCAAGCCATATCAATCCTGCGCCGCCGGCGGCAAAACGCTGATATCGGCGAAATGTCAGGGGACCGGGACTTCCATGATCATCTCCATCAGCCCCTTCCATCGGATGAACAGCTAAAGAATTCGGCATCATGAGTAGTCCGGCCTGCACCGGTTCAGACAAAATAGAAATCTCATCCTGAACATCGATATGGCAACCTTCTTTGGCGCATAGACGCTTAAACGCCTCTATAGAACCAAGGTTGTATCGAATGGAAGATTTTTTGTCCGATAATCTCATTGCATCCTCTATAATATACAGGAAATCTCCATAACCATAATCCAAAATTGGCCTTGTGTCCACTATCTATTGAAACTTTATCTGCTGTTAGAGACAAGAATCAGGCTGGAGAATCATCCCATAGAGGCTGGGCTAAACAAAGATATTAACTATATCGGATAAGTTTGAGGAAAGAAAACCTGAAAGACCAGATACCGAATTCTATTAGGAATGAATTACAAATTCCTTTTTCCGGCTGGTCATCTGGGCTTTCAGCCGGGCTACGATTGATGAATGCATTTGCGAAACACGCGACTCGGACAAGTCCAGCGTTGCCCCGATTTCCTTCATTGTCATTTCTTCATAGTAATACAGAATAATGATAAGCCGTTCCGCGCGGGTCAGACCTTTGGAAATCAGGTTTTTCAGATCTCGTTTCTGCGCTTCCGTAACAGGATTCTTGCTTTTCTGATCTTTTATAATATCGATTTCGCGAATATCCTTTTCACCTTCATGTTCGTTAAATTTATTATTCAGCGAAATCAATCCAATGGCATTGGCATCACGTTGAAGGCGGCTGAATTCTTCTCTGTCAAGATTCAATTCATCCGCCAATTCTTCATCGGTTGGCATTCTTCCGAGGATGGCTTCCAGAGTTTGGCGGGCTCGCTCCAGCTGGTGAGCCCTGGCCCGGACCAGTCGGGGTACCCAATCCATACTGCGAAGCTCATCCAATATACTGCCGCGGATTCGGGGAGTGCAATACGTTTCGAACTTAACCCCGCGTTCCGGGTCGTAGGCTTCGATAGCGTCCTTAAGACCAAAGATGCCGGCCTGAAACAAGTCATCCAGTTCGACTTTATCCGGCAGCTTAATCCAGATGCGTTCAGCAGTATATTTAACCAGATGCAGATAATGTTCCATCAGCAGATTGCGGCACTGCTCTGAGCGGGTCTTAAAAAACTCTGTCCAAACCTGTTCGATATTTATTTTATCTGTCTGGGCGGTTTTCATGCCTGAAACTTCCATGTTTTACAGTATTGTGCATTTATAGGTCCGATAAGTTTAACGTCTCTTATTGACCGTCCGCCTCTACTGGCGCCAAACTTCCGCAATGAGGCGAAAAACTATCGGCCGTTTTTGCGGTTAACTTTAAAAGAACCAGTTAGCCACTTTACGTAAAAATCCATCCTTGTTAATTGTTTTATTCGTTCCCTGCGTCAGACGCTGACCGATGGCCTCCAATGAACGAGAGATATCTGCTTTGGGAAATGCCTGTACTACAAGTTCCCGTTGGCGTACGGCTGTCAATAAATAGTCATCCCGACACAAGATTCCTGCCTCATAGACCGGCACACCGAGAAACCGAGCTGCTACATCGGATATTTGCCGATATACTTTTTTCCCCTCGATGCGTGAACAGGCCATATTGACAAGCAGACTAATCTGACCCGGATACTGCTTGGAGCTGAGTACCTTAATCATCGCATATGCATCAGTCATGGCTGTCGGCTCCGGAGTGGTGACGACCAGCGTATGGTCTGCTGCCATGCAGAAACCGATGACTGCCGAATGAATACCCGCACCGGTATCAATTAGAATCACATCAGCTCGGTTGTGAAGAGCTTCCATCTCCTCCATCAGACGCTGACGCTGAAAGCTATTCAGGTTGGCTAACGTTTCTATTCCCGACCCGCCGCAGATGATTTCTATGCCGTTGGGACCAATATGAGTAATTTGTTCAAGGGTACGCTGCCCCGATATAACATGACCGAGATTATAGCGGGGCTGTATATTCATCAGAACATCCAGATTACCCAAACCTAAGTCCGCATCCAGCACGGTTACACGCTGATTCTGAGCGGCTATGCAGACAGCCAGATTGGCGGTTATGTTGGTCTTTCCTACACCGCCTTTCCCGCTTGTAACAGCCAATACGATTGTATCTTTATTGTTCCGGCGTTCCGGCATATGGATTGTCGTGGTTGCCTATCGGTTATGCTTACTCTTATACTGCTGCCGGTGTTGTCGCCGAACACAACGCGACACAATTATCCTATGGCCTTCTGCAAAAGCTGGGCATTAGAAAACAATGTCAAAATGCACGCAGTTTCGCCGGCGGACCTTAAAGCAGCCCTTGTTTATGCTTGAGCAGCTCAACAGCAATTCGGTTATTCATTAAATTTTCAGAGAGCTTATGAATCTGCATCTGCAGATATTGCTTTACATTTGATTTCAGCAGTTTTTCCGCCTCCAGATCAACAGTCGGCAATGCATCAAAACATCCATCCTGCCCGAAGGTAATATGCTCCCGATCGCACAGGAGCAGCCGCTGGGAACGCAGATGCTCTGAAAGCGCTTCGGTCATGCACTCAGCAAACTCACCAACCGGCAGGTCTTTGGGACGAAATCCTTCCGACTTGTAATCGAATAAATTGCGTGTCAATATGTCGCGGCGACGTTCTGTGAATTCTATTATTTGCGTCAGAACCTCAGTGACGTTGTCAAGAGTGATAGAGGTTGTTTTCATCTGTCAGTTTCCTATGGTTTTTTCTTTATGATGATCTTGCCGACAGTGAATCTTCCGATTCAAAAATCTTCTGAATCTCCGTAAGGGTTTTGGTTTTACGCAGTTCATGAATCCGCCATAGCCGTTCAAACACAGATTCGTCGTACAGACGATGCCCTCCTTTGGTCCAGTCGGTTTCACGGATAAGCCCCATGGTGGTGTAATTGTGAATGGTCTGGCGGGTAAAGGGAGTATTTTGGACAATTTCACCAATACGATACAGCTTTGCCGGAACGCAAAACGCCTCTTTCGCTTGATGAACCTGCATGTTTGAAAACCCTCACAATCAAAGATGCTCAATTAATAATTTTTGTGTTTTATAAAATGTAAAAGTTATTAAGGAATTGTCAAAGAAATTTTCGTCAAAATCTTTAATTTTTTATAAAAAGTTTTATTGAAAAGACTTATCGGACGATAAACTCCACGATAGAAAGGATTTTGTGGATGAGTCAATATTTTTGTTAACCGAATTTTAATATAAAAAACCATCGACTTGATAAAACTAGCAATTCAAAAAAGAATTGAGACAAACAAGATAAAGACTTGTTTTGTCTTGATATAGCTTTTATTGTTGTCATATCAATGCGGAAGTTTTAATTCAAGCGATAGTTATTAAAGCTCTGTTGTTTAAAGCGATGAGGTTAAATTCAATCTTCCGAGTTGTTGGATTGGAATACATCGCTTATAATAAAAAAACGACATAGAACGTTATAACAGACAAGAGAGTGGAACAACAAAGTGGCTTTTTTTAATCACTACAGCGAGACCAAAAGCTTCGATGATATAACCTTGGTTCGCCAATGCCAAAGAGGCGATTCGAAAGCAATGGACTGCCTGATTCTTAAGTATCAGGATAGAATATATAATACAATTCTAAAAATTTGCCAAAATCGTGATGATGCGGCGGAACTTACACAGGATACGTTTGTCAAAGTATTAGAGAGTATTCAGAGCTTCAGCGGCCGAAGCAGCTTTTATACTTGGCTGTTTCGGGTGGCTGTAAATCTGACGCTCAACCACTGCCGTAAGCGGTTCAAGACTACGGCTGTATCGCTGGATGCAGCAAATGAGCATTTTGAAAAAGACAAGGAACGTCTTGTATCTATGCTGGCCGATCCAAATGGACCGGATCCGGCAGAGATTGCTCAGCAGAAAGAGCTGGCACAAATTGTAGTGAACCTGATAGGCCAGTTGCCGCAGGATTTTCGTGTGGTTCTGGTATTGCGGGATATAGAACAGATGAGTTATGCTCATATTGCCGATGTTCTTGAGCTTGAAATTGGCACGGTAAAAAGCCGCCTGAGCCGGGCACGTATGTTATTGCGGGAATTATTAGAACCGGTGCTGACATGAATGACACACCCAAGCCAGAAATTGAGGAATTGCTGAGCGCCTTGATTGATGAGGATGCCAGCGAGCGTCAAAAGACCGAATTCAAGCGGCTTTTGCAGCACGAACCGGCTTTGGCCGATCAGCTTGCCGCATTGCGGCATCAAAAGCAGCTGCTTAATGCATTGCCCATAGAACCGGCACCGGAATCCTTGCTGGCCGATATCAAAGCTGCGATGGAACGTAATCTGATTCTCGGAGATTATCGGGAATCTTCACGGTCGGTAATGGGCGCCGGCAATTTGTTGTTGCGGCGGATTTTGACGGTTGCAGCGATGCTGCTGCTGCCGTTAGGATTGCTGGGTGTGGTGGTTTTTGAGATTCTCAAGCCGCCCGCTGAAATTTCCAGCTATGTTCCTGCAAAACAAACATTGGCCGACGAACATACAGCATCATCTCTTCCCTCTGTTCCTGCTGCTCCAACGCCGCCATTCGAAGGTTTTCTTGTATTTAAAACAAGTCAGCCGATGGCTGTCGGCAATTTCATTGAAAAAAAGGTTTTTGACATCGGGTTAATACGTTTTATGGTGCCAAATCGCATCGATGATACGATGACCTATCAGATTACAGCCCCTGCTGAAAAGATTGCTGAATTGGTTGATGCCCTGCAGCCGGTTTGGCCTCGCTGTGAGCAGGTAATCCTGAATGTTTACAATAGCGCAAACAAGCAGACGATTGAAATTCCTAATGTACAGCCGGAGCAAATCAGCACTTTAGCCAGAGAAGACAGCCCTGAACTTCTTGCTCGATTGGCCGTACGATATGCATCAGCAAATTTAAAAAGGGATGATTCTTATGCAGGCAGACCGGCCGGAATAGAAAATCAGTTATCGGACAACATATATCCCGAGCTAAATCCTCCCATCTTAACAGGGCGATATGCCCCCAATCAAACGACTCCAGTTTTAGAACAGCCTGTAAAGCTGCATATTTCCGTAAAGCGAAATGCCGAGTAACTCAACCAAGTCTGCCTTCTCCATATAAGGATGCTTTGATGCTGAAACCTGATAACACCTGTCTGATACTGATTGATATTCAGGAAAAGCTGCTGCGCGTGATGCACAATCCGGAACAAGTTGTTAAGAACTGCTCTATTCTCATACAGGCGGCAAAAGCCCTCGGGATTCCTATCATATGGTGTCAGCAGGCTCCATCTGCTCTTGGTCCGACGGTTAATGAACTGGCCTCGCTGCTGGGGGATTTTACCCCAATAGATAAAACCAGCTTCAGTTGTGCCGGCAATAAAAACTTTCTGGATGCACTGGATGCCCTTGGCATTCAGACGGCCGTCCTGTGCGGCATTGAAACACATGTATGTGTGTTTCAGACAGCGACAGATTTAATACAAAAGGGACTGTATATTCATGTCATCGCCGATGCAACATCGGCCCGCACACTGGAAAACAAACAAATCGGACTGGACCGAATGAAGTCTGCAGGTGCAGTTATCAGTTCGACCGAAATGCTTCTGTTTGAGCTGCTTGGAGATTCCAAACACGAAAAATTCAGAGAACTGTCGAAACTGATTAAATAAATCTTTCTCGGCTGACAGCAATTCGGTTTTTGAAGATTGAAGTACCCGTGTCTGCTGCAGTATTATTTTTTTGACGCTTCCGTCGCAGTGCTTTTATTTTCAGATTTTGATTCGGCCTTAGAATCCTTCTTGGCTGGCGAGGCAGCGGACTTTTCACTTTCGGCAGCTTTTTTATAACTTTCGGAGCGATAGTCGGTCTGGTAAAATCCGCTGCCTTTAAAGATTAATCCTGCTCCTGTTCCCAGCAGCCGTTTAAGAGTTGCCTTGCCGCATTCAGGACACTTTTTGAGCGGCTTGGCAGCAATAGATTGAAAAGCTTCCAGCTCATAATTGCAGTAATCACACTTATATTCATATGTCGGCATATTACACCTCCGATTCCGTGTCTGTAGTTTCTGCCTCTTCCTGCGGTACATCCGGGGCAGGAAGATCCTTCTCCTCAAATTTATTAACAATCACCTTGCTTGGCCGCAGCACCTGCTCGCCCAGCAGATAACCTGTTTGGCATACCTCCAAAATCGTATTATCCGGCTTATCCGGTTCGCACCGCTGCATCAGGGCTTCATGCAGAGCCGGATCAAATGGCTGTCCCACTGCATCGATTCGTTTGACTCCCAGCGTCTTGAGCGCATCGAGCATATGCTCAAACACCAGTTGAATCCCTTGGAGAAAGTTCTCCAGCGACTGTTGACTCTGTGAGGCGGCTCCGTGGGATAGGGCGCGCTCAAAATTATCGATTGTAGGAAGCAGCGAACGCAGAAAAGTTTTTTTTTCGTAAAGAACCGATTCGGCAATCTGCCGGGGAATGCGTTTTTGGTAATTGGCATAATCGGCACTGACGCGCTGAAGCTGCTCTAGTGTTTCATTCTTTTCGGCCTTCAGTTTGTCAATCTGCTGATTCAGCTCTTTAATTTGCTCTTCCAGTTCAGCAATTTTTTTGTCAGCTTTTGTAAGATCTTTTTCGCCCATAATTATTTATTAAAATGCTGCCTGATTTTCTCGAAAAAACTCTTGGTTTCCGAGTCTTGTTCTTCTGTTTTAGCAAAATCCCGCAGCAGCCGTTCCTGCTCAGCGGTCAGTTTTTTCGGAATGACCACCGAAAGCTGCACCAGCAGGTCGCCTTTAACGCCGGTGCGGATATCCGGCAGGCCCTGTCCGCGAATTCGCAAAATACTCCCATGCTGGCTGCCGGCCGGAATTTTCAGCTGCCGTGTTCCATCCAGCGTCGGCACATCAATTGTGCTGCCCAGCGCCATCTGGGTAAAGCTGAGGGGTACTGTAACCACCAGATTGGAACCGTCCCGCATTAGGAATGGATGCGATTTAATCCGTACATAGCAATACAAATCGCCCTGAGGCCCGCCCATTTTACCGGGTTCGCCTTCCCCCGCGACACGAATTCCCTGCCCCTCATGGACACCAGCAGGAATCTTGACATTGAGTTTCCGTTTTTTAGGAACCTGACCGCTGCCGCGGCATTTTTTACAGGGATCGGTAATTACCTCGCCTGCGCCCCGGCATTGCGGACAGGTGGATACCATCTGAAAAAAGCCCCCCAATCCTGCCCTCTGCACCTGACCGCTGCCCCCGCACATCGTACAGCGGGTGGGCTGTTTGCCTTTGGTAACACCGGTGCCGCTGCAATCGGGGCATACATCCTGCCGCGTAAATTCAATAGTTTTTTCTGTTCCGCGGGCTACTTCTTCCAGTGTTAATTCCACAGCTGTTTCCAAATCGTACCCGCGTGAGGCACGCCGGCCGGAACTGCTCCGGCGGCGCCCTCCACCGAAGATATCCCCAAATACATCCCCGAACATATCCCCGAAGATGTCGCTGATGTCGCTGACATTCATATGGGAATAGTCATGGACACCGTATCCGCGCAGACCGTCATGACCGAACTGGTCATAGCGTTTGCGTTTTTCTTCATCGCTGAGAACTTCATAGGCCTCAGCGCATTCCTTGAATTTTTCTTCGGCTTCTTTGTTGCCGGGATTTTTGTCAGGATGGTATTTGATGGCCATCCGCCGATAGGCGCGTTTAATATCATCGGCTGATGCGTTTCGCTCAACCCCAAGCACCTCATAATAATCGCGTTTGGCCATAAGCTATCTTGATCCAATATATATAAACACCGAACTGTCTAATTCGGATACGTGTTTTATAAAGAACAAAGCCGAGTCCCGTCTGTGCTCTGCCCCCAACCCCAGGCGGGACCCGGCAATAAAAATCGCCGCTTAAATTACCGCACCAAGAACGGCATTTTCGGGCTTATCTTCTTTCAAATCTGCAATGACAACATTGGTTGTCAGCATCAATCCGGCAACAGAGGCTGCATTCTGCAGGGCGGTACGAGCAACCTTGGCTGGATCGATGATGCCGGCCTTGATCATATCCACATATTGGCCGGTATTGGCGTCATAGCCGATATTGTCGCTTTTTTCGAGCAGTTCAGCCACAACCACATCGCCTTCGCCGCCGCCGTTTTCGACGATTTGGCGAGTCGGGGCTTTCAGGGCGCTAATCATAATATCGTATCCAATCTTTTCATCGCCTTTGGCTTTAGCTTTGGCTTTTTCAACCTCCGCGATAGCCCTCAGATAGATTGTTCCGCCGCCGGGGACGATACCTTCCTGCGCTGCTGCCTTGGTAGCATGCAGGGCGTCGTCCAGCAGATCTTTGCGTTCTTTCATTTCGGTTTCGGTTGCGGCTCCGGCCTTAATAACTGCCACCCCGCCGGTCAGTTTCGCAAGGCGTTCCTGAAGTTTCTCTTTGTCATAGTTGCTGGTCGTTTTTTCAATCTGATTGCGAATCTGGTCGCAGCGGGCTGTGATGTCTTTCTTCTTGCCGGCACCTTCGATTATTGTGGTGTTGTCTTTGCTGACCACGATCTTCTTGGCGCGGCCCAATTGCGACAATTCTATGCTTTCCAGCTTAATGCCCAAATCTTCGGTAATCAGCTGACCGCCGGTTACAATGGCCAAATCCTGCATCATGGCTTTGCGGCGGTCGCCAAATCCGGGAGCTTTGACAGCGCAAACCTTTAGGATGCCCTGCAGCCGGTTGATTACAAGTGCCGCCAGCGCCTCACCCTCTACATCTTCTGCAATAATCAGCAGGGGAGCGCCGATTTGAGCAATTTTTTCCAGCAGCGGCAGCAGTTCCCGCAGGTTGGAAAGTTTCTTTTCATGCAGCAGAATATAGGCGTCTTCGAGAACACACTCGAGCGTTTCGGCACTGGTCATAAAATAAGGCGACAGATAGCCTTTATCAAACTGCATGCCTTCAACAACCTGCAGTTCTGTTTCCATTCCCTTGCCTTCTTCGACTTCAATGACGCCTTCCTTGCCCACCTTATCCATAGCATCAGCCAAAATCTCCCCGACCGCCGGATTGTTGTTGGCGCTGATGGCACCGACTTTGGCAATATCTTCATGCCCCTTGACGGGTTTGGCAGAAGCAGTGATAAAATCGCTTACCACCGCCGCCGCTTTGCTGATGCCCCGCTGAAGGGCAACGGGATTGACACCGGCAGCAACATATTTAAGCCCTTCATTGTAAATTGCTTCCGCCAGAACCGTAGCGGTTGTTGTTCCATCGCCGACAACATCACTGGTTTTACTGGCCACCTGATTGACCATTTTGGCACCGATATTCTTGAACGGGTCCGGCAGCTCTATTTCCTTGCTGACCGACACCCCGTCCTTTGTGACCTTGGGGGAACCGTAGCTTTTGTGCAGCAGCACATTGCGGCCTGTCGGGCCGAGGGTTACTTTGACGGCAGCAGCGAGCTGCCCCAGCCCTTCTTTGAGCTGGGCCCGGGCCGCTTCCTGAAACATCATTTGTTTTGCCATTGTTTGATAACCTCCATACTATCTTAGGGATAGTTGAAATTCAGTTATTTTTCGACGATACCCAGAATCTCGCTTTCGCGAAGAATCTTGTATTCCGTCCCTTCTATCTCGACTTCCGAGCCGCTGTATTTGCCGTAGAGCACGATATCATTCTTCTTGACACTCATACTGCCGCGGCTGCCGTTGTCCAGAAGCTTGCCGGGGCCGACAGCAATCACCTTGCCCATCAGCGGTTTTTCTTTGGCTGTGTCCGGCAGAACGATTCCGCCGGCGGTTTTGTTTTCTGCTTCCTGCGGCTTGACGACCACGCGATCTTCCAATGGTACCAGTTTCATATATGTCTCTCCTGTTTAATTGATTGTCGGTTATGTTGCTGTTTTCGGCAGTGTTCTGCCGTTTGGGCTTTACATCATATCCATATCATCCATACCGCCCATACCGCCCATGCCGCCATGTCGGCCGGCGCCGGCGGGCTCTTTGTCCTTCGGTTTTTCTGTAACAATGCAGTCGGTAGTCAGCAGCAGACCCGCGACCGAAGCTGCATTCTGCAGGGCGATGCGCGTAACCTTATGAGGATCGATAACACCGGCCTCCAGAAGGTCTTCATAGATGTCTTTGTCAGCATTGTAGCCAAAGCCGCCTTTGCCCTGAGCAACTTTGTTGACGACAAGGGTTCCGACGGCACCGGCATTTTCTGCAATATAGTAGCAGGGCATCTTGAGGGCATTGGCTACAATATTCGCACCGGTCTGCTCATCGCCTTCCAGTTTGAGTTTCTTGACCGCTTCAATGCAGCGGATTAAGGCAACGCCGCCGCCGGGCACGATGCCTTCTTCAATAGCCGCACGGGTGGCATGCAGGGCATCTTCAATCCGGGCCTTCTTTTCCTTCATTTCGGCTTCGCTGCCGGCGCCGACATTGATCTGTGCAACGCCGCCGGTTAGTTTCGCCAGCCGTTCCTGAAGTTTTTCACGGTCGTAATCGCTTGTTGTTGTTTCGATTTCACTGCGAATCTGGGCAATCCGTCCCTTGATTGCTTCAGATGAGCCAGCCCCTTCCACAATTATTGTATTGTCGCTATCAATGGTAATCTTTTTGGCTTGACCAAGCTGGCTGAGCGTTACTTTATCCAGCTCAATCCCTAAATCTTTGAAAATCGGCTGGGCGCCAGTCAAGATGGCAATATCTTCCAGCATGGCCTTGCGGCGGTCGCCGTAGCCGGGAGCCTTCACGGCCGCAACCTGCAGAATGCCGCGCAGTTTGTTGACAACCAGTGTCGCCAGCGCCTCGCCTTCGACATCTTCGGCAATAATCAGAAGGGGGCGTTTGCTCTTGGCGACAGCTTCCAGCAGCGGGACAATCTTTTGGACATTGCTGATTTTATCTTCATAAACCAGAATATAGGGCTTGTTCAGTTCGCAGGTCATATGGTCTGCATCTGTTACAAAGTGCGGCGACAGATAACCTCTGTCGAACTGCATGCCCTCTACATACTCGACAGTCGTTTCAAGACTCTTACCCTCTTCAATCGTGATCACGCCGTCTTTGCCGACCCGCATAAAGGCCTCGGCCATCTTCTTGCCGATTTCGACATCGTTATTGGCGCTGATGGCAGCAATATTGACAATGTCATCTTTTTTGGCGATATCGATCGGCTTGGCAAGTTTTGCTAATTGGTCAACAGCTGCCGCAACGGCCTTCTGTATGCCGCGATTCAAGCTCATCGCATCTGCCCCTGCGGCAAGATTCTTAAAGGCCTCTCTGAAAAGTGCTTCGGCCAGAACAGTGGCTGTGGTGGTGCCGTCACCGGCGACTTTGGATGTTTTGCTGGCTGCCTCACGGACAAGCTTGGCTCCCATGTTTTCAGCCTTGTCAACCAGCTCGATTTCTTCGGCTACGGTTACACCGTCTTTCGTAACGGTAGGTCCGCCCCAGCCCTTATCAATAATTGCACACCGGCCGCGTGGACCTAATGTGGATTTCACAGCAGCGGCCAGCTTTTCAACACCGGCCAATAGGGCGTTGCGGGCTTCGCTGTTAAAAGCTAAGTCTTTCACTGCCATAATGTTGCCTCTCCTAATTTCCGTTTAATGTAGTTAGATTGTCTTTTTTTAAAACCACAGAAGAACGCTAAATATGCAAAATCAATACCAGTCACAAAAGCTTTCTTAATTCAAGACCGAGTAAAATCTTTATAAGCTATTTTATAGAAAGAAGATACAGATTCAATAACATTCTGACAAAGACTCCCGAAAATCAGTCAAATCTATATCATCTGCCATTTATAACCAATCAACACCAGGGATATTCTGCCATTCCGGCAGAGCGATAAACACCGGGAGGATATCCAAAGAATGACATAGAAATGACATAGATAGAATAGAAGAGATGGAAAACACCGAAAAAATTGTACAGACGGCAAAAATTTACTTGACTTTATATTGATTTATAGGATAATAAAAAATCTTTATATGATTTGATTATCATTTCCCGCCGCTTCAGCATTCGGATTCCATATTGCATATGGGGGTGGGATGTTTTTTTAAATTGACTATTTAGCAAGTGGATAGAGAAAGACAGAGTTTTTATGGAAAAAATCAGCAGAATCAGAAATATTGGTATTTCGGCTCATATTGATTCAGGCAAAACGACCCTTAGCGAGCGCATATTGTATTATGCAGGCCGCATTCACAGAATGCAGGAGGTCCGCGGCGAAGGAACCGGAGCAACAATGGATTTTATGGACCTCGAGCGGGAGCGCGGCATCACCATTACCTCCGCCTCAACACAGGTTATCTGGAAAGACCGCTATATCAATCTTATCGATACACCCGGTCATGTGGACTTTACCGTTGAGGTAGAACGGTCGCTGCGTGTGTTGGATGGAGCGATTATGGTGCTTTGTTCTGTCGGGGGTGTACAGAGCCAGTCCTTCACGGTTGACCAGCAGATGAAGCGCTACCGTGTGCCGCGCATTGCTTTTATCAACAAGATGGACCGCACGGGAGCCGATCCCGAACGGGTGTGCAAAGATATGCGGGAAAAACTGGGGCTTAATGTTGTCCCGCTGCAGATTCAATTGGGGCAGGCCGATAATTTTCAGGGTGTTGTGGATCTGATTACGATGGAAGCCGTAACCTTCGAAGGCGATAACGGCGAAAAGGTTGTCCGCAGTCCTGTCTGGTCAGACTATACCGAAGCGGCCCAGATTGCGCGCCAAGAAATGCTGGAAGCCCTGAGTATGTACAACGATGAAATGATGACCCTTCTGCTGGAAGACAAGCCCGTCGATGAAGGGATGATTCGAAGCACCATCCGCGAGGCCACAATCAACCGCGATATTGTTCCGGTGATGATGGGTTCGGCGTTTAAAAACAAAGGCGTCCAGCTTCTGATGGATGCTGTCTGCGACTACCTGCCAAGCCCGCTGGACCGCTGCGCCTTTGCCCGCGACCATGACAACGGCGGCACCGAAACGCCTCTGGCAGGGGATCCCGATGCGCCGCTTGTTGCGATGGCATTTAAGATTGCCGATGAAACCTATGGGCAGCTCACCTATACCCGCATTTATCAGGGACGCATTGAAAAAGGCAAATCCTATCGGAATGCCCGTACCAACAAGATGCAGCGCATCGGCCGTATTGTACGGATGCATGCCAACGACCGTGAGGATATTTCCGATGCCGGCCCGGGCGATATTATTGCGCTGATCGGGGTGGATTGTGCCAGCGGCGATACCTTCTGCGGCGAAGGCATCAATTATTCACTGGAAAGCATCTATGTGGCCAATCCGGTCATTAGTCTGTCGATTACTCCCGCCAGTTCAGCCGACCAAGACCGTATGGCCAAGGCCCTGAGCCGATTTATGAAAGAAGACCCGACCTTCCGTGTCCACAGCGACCCTGAAACAGGCCAGACGATTATCGCCGGAATGGGGGAACTGCACCTTGATATTTATGTGGAGCGGATGCATCGGGAATTCAAGGCCAATGTAACGGTTGGCCAGCCGAATGTCAGCTATCGTGAAGCGCCGACTATCGAGGCCGACTTTAACTACAAGCATAAAAAGCAAACCGGCGGCGCCGGGCAGTATGCCCATGTGGTTGGGCGGCTGATTCCGCTGCCGACAGATGCCGATGCACCTTATGAGTTTGAGGACAATATCGTCAGCGGGCACATTCCCAGCGAGTATATCCCGGCTGTCAATAAGGGCTTTCAGGAAGCGATGAAAAAAGGACCTCTGGCCGGGTATGAAATTACCGGTGTCAAAATGTGTTTGAATGACGGGTCGTTTCACCCTGTCGATTCGAGTGAAATGGCCTTTCGTATTTGTGCCCGCGATGCCTTTCATGAGGCCTTCAAAAATTCCAAACCCTGTCTGCTGGAGCCGATTATGAAAGTAGAAGTGGAAACCCCTGCGGAGTATCAGGGGGCTATTGTCGGTGACCTCAACAGCCGCAGGGGGATGATTATGGGGGCCGAACAAAGAGGACCCTTAACAGTCGTACGGGCCGAGGTGCCGCTGGCCAGTATGTTTGGATACGCTACTGTGGTGCGGGGTTTGAGCAAGGGAATGGCGACATTCACGATGGAAATGTGCCGCTATGCCCCGGTTCCCAACAAGCTGGCCGAAGAAATTATCTTCCAGAGGCGACAGGCCCAGCAGGCCGCGAGGAAATAGAAAGAACGCGATTCTTCCACACCGCGTTAAAATACGGCGCAGACAGGTTGCCTGTGTTTCTTTGCGGGCGCTGACGTCCGCGTTACCAAGTTTTTTATTCCACAAGATAGGACTTTTCAGCGATTTTGGGTCTGCCGGCGAAATTGATCGTTATGGCATCGTTACTGCCTTTTCCATTTATTAAGATTGAATAGGCAATCAAACGTGTACCGAAACCATTGCCTGAACCGCTGATTTCCAAATGATTATTCGGGAAATAGATTTCTCCGTTTATATTGAGATAACCGGTACCCTGAATTTCCGCAGGCGCAGTGTCTGTTCGACTCTGGAAGATGGCAATAACGCGGCCATCGCTTACCGGCAATCCCTTAATGTTAACCATTCCCGTTTCGCTGGTGCTGATTAGAACTTTTCCGGTATCAACAATGTGGAACATAACTCCGCTTGTCGCATTCAATTTGGCACTTCCGCTGATTTGTAAACCAGCACCGCCCAACTGATAAATACCACTTTCCAGCGTAATATTATCGCCGCCCTTAAAATTAAAACCGTTCGGATAATAACCGGGTTTTAGCGTGACTGTCCTGCTTGACGCTGGAGAGGTTGGGGAAACAGGTAAATAAGACGGAGGTATTGTCGGCTCAATCAACGCTTCGGGACCGTTCAGTCGATAGGGATCCATAAACCTCACGTCTGTATGAGTTGTATCCAATTGTGTCTGAACATCCAAAGTAGGAGGTGGAACATATTTATCATCAAGGTCTTCACCAATATACATGCGTTCCGCTATAATAAGCGGGTCAGCATTTCCGCTCATTAAAACATTGTAACCTACCCGTATTGCTCCTCCATTTTGAACGTCTACAATGGGTTGCCCCTTAAATTCTAAATCTGTAATCGAATGCAAACCGGCTCCATAAGCATCATCAACCTTGGCGACGGCGTATTTCTGGATGCCGATGTTATTGACTTGGAAAATGGGGCCGAACATCAGCGGCAGTGTTCCGTTGGGGTTCCCGTCTTTTTTTTGGACGACGACCAGCATGGAATCCGGCGTATCATCATCCGCATAAAGTATGCGTGAATGGTCAATATAGCGGCCAATATAAACACCGCCGCCGCTATTGAGAATTGCACGTATGTTGGCTGAATTTTTAAAATCAATCTGGCCGTCAAAAGAGCCGTTTTCATTTATCCAGACTGGTCTTTGTGCTGCATAATTCTTAGCGGCATATTCTACGGCTTTCTGTCGGGCGTTATATCCAAGAGGCGAAGAGTCAGGGTCGGGAACCCATCTTGCTCCGGCTAAGGCCGCTGCATCGGCGGCATTGTGGAGCTGATGACCGGTGATATACACACGGGCGGCATCTATCACAAGCCCCATAAAGCCGATAAATACAATCAGCAGAACCGCTACCCAGACAATTGCGATGCCTTTGTGTTTGAGTTGCATATCTATCTTCCTTCATAGAAGTGATTTCGGAAGCCGGCAGGGGCTGCATTGCAAATTGGTGCACAGCTTGCTGCCGGCAGGAATCCACATTATTTTATCATACCAAATTTTTTGGAAAATCACAAGCAGAAGGGTGTCTAAGCCAAATAAAAAAGAAAATTTCTTATGGAAACGGTTTTTTCTGCTATCGGTAAAAATACCGACAGCAATCTCTTTTTCCTATAATAATGAACCTGAATACAATGATGCTTCGTCTTTATCGGACGGAGCTTGGGAAACGATAGGCAGTCTTAAAAATTATCGTCCCAAACCGATGTTTTCTTGAAATATTTTGCCTTCTGCTGTACAATAAAAGCTAATTGATGACTATGTGGGAGTTAAACAAAAATCCGACAGCACAGTTAAATTCCTGCAAGATGGAAGAGAGGACAACGAAAAAAAATAAATAAGGAGTTGTTTGACACCGATCATTTCGCTGCATGTGATTGACTTTTTGTTCTCTAACAATTGTACATAAAAAAGGTGCGTGAACCTATCAAAGGAATAAGAAAATCTCACGGACGAAACAGGACTCCATTTTGTTAAGAAAGGTGGGAATGCAATGAAAACACTGGTAAGCTTTCTGAAGGATGAGCGCGGCTTGGAAACCGTCGAGTGGGTTGTGATGGCTGCCTTGATTGTTCTGGGATTGGTAGCACTGATCACAGGTTTCAAATCCAAAGTTGCCGGCGTGTTCACAGATGTTGGCAATGAAATTGATGCAGCCAAAAACACTCAGTAATTTTTATTAGTGTTTGTTTTTGTATGCTGTTTGATGGCGGGGCTGTAAGTGCAGCATTATTCCAGTGGGGCGTCGTATTAGGCGCCTCACTGGCTGCGGCACTGTGGGATATCAAGAGCCGCCGGATTCCCAATGTGTTAACCCTGCCTTTGCTGGGAGCTGGTTTTTTACAGGCGGTGATGTTTTTCGGATGGGATGGATTCAAGAGTTCGCTCTTTGCAAGTATTGTCTTGGCGCTGCCTTATGTGCTGCTGTTTCTGTTTGCCGGCGGCGGCGCGGGCGATGCCAAGCTGATGGCCGGCATCGGTGCCTGGCTGGGGCTGCCTGCTGCTGTTGAGGCGCTGGTTGGGATTTCAATCTGTGCGGTAATTCTTGCCCTGTTGAGGGCGTTTTATAGCCGGCGGTTCTTTGAAGTACTCGGCAATATTCGGGTCATGATGATCGCTTTTATGTTTTTTGTCGGTACCAGAGGCAAGGTTCAATACGCCGGCGGCATGGAAACGGCCGATGACAAAAGGGCCTTGACCATGCCGTACGGTCCGGCCATTTTTGCCGGCCTTGTCGGCACTGCCATTTATACCGCTATCGTGAGGTGAACGATGAATACACGGAGCACGTTAAGGAGTCGGGGCACAACAATTGTTGAAACGGCAGTTGTTCTGCCGCTGCTTTTATTGACCTTTGAATAACTAATGGAACGAATCATATTTTAAGTCCGGCTTTTTTGAAAAACGAACACAGCAAAGATTTTTGTGAGCGAATATGGTTGATA